>Ga0080003_1001844_pt1 | contig 10584 bp, 8 predicted proteins | sample JossMetagenome_FD_69206 | JGI IMG/M metagenome (GOLD analysis project Ga0080003, IMG submission 69206) | Hot spring microbial communities from Joseph's Coat, Yellowstone National Park, USA - JC2_E (SPADES assembly) (version 2) | ecosystem: Environmental > Aquatic > Thermal springs > Hot (42-90C)... | reverse complement strand
ATCCTTGTCCTTTTTAACTTCCTTAATTCTCTTACCATCGTAAAGGAATTTCTTATCTGGAGTGATGAACAGTATTGTGACCATAGGACAACATTATAAAAATATGAAATTTAAGCATTACTTATGAAAAATAATGAATATAGATTATCTACATATTCTATTTTACTATATAATGTCTATATAGCCATATATAGTATATATAATGAAGTGTGTAATAATTATCGCTTAAATTCAAAAAGTATGATTAGAAGTGACATATTTTCACATATACTATTCATTCATGAAGGGTAAGAAATTATTTCTGTTTAATTTGTTACTCTATTTTATAACGCTTCGATTTTTATTCTCACATTTATCGTTTGATTTGCAACTAGATTTACTTAATTATGTTGAATCAACTTTAATTATAATGAGCCTAAAACCATTCTATGAAGATATTAGAACCGTTGAGAGTGCGTGATGTCACCTTAAACAACAGAGTAGTAATGGCACCTATGATAACAAATCTGGCTACACCAGAAGGTTATCCCGGTGAAGAAATGATCGCTTATTTTGTGAGGAGGAGAAGCGTAGGTCTAATGATTACAGAGTATACTTACGTTAATAAGATGGACGCTAGAGGTTCTCCTAATCAATTAGGTTTATATCATGACGAACTTATCCCAAAGTTCGCAAGGCTGACAGAGGCAGTGCATAATGTTGGCTCCAAGATATTCGTCCAGTTAGTTCATGTAGGAAGAAAAACGAGGAGGAACTTAATATGGGGGAATGAAGTTATAGCACCTTCAGATATTCCTTTGATAGAGCCCGTTAAGGTAATGACAAAGGACGATATAAATAGGGTTATAGATGACTTCGTTAAAGCTTCAGAGAGGGCTGAGAAAAGTGGGTTTGACGGTATTGAACTGCATGGTGCTCACGGTTATTTGATAGCACAATTCCTCTCTCCAGCAACAAACAAGAGAGACGACGAGTATAGGGACGGTGTTCTCTTTCTAGAGGAAATTCTTACCGAGATTAGAAGGGTAGTCAGCATTCCAGTAGGGTTAAGAATATCTGCTACAGAATTCGACCCTTTAGGACTGACTCCAGATCTTGTAGGCAAGGTTATAAGCAGGGTCAAAGACAAGTTAGATTATGTTCATATATCGGCTGGGAGGGATGGACCACTTGGCGGGTCTTCAAGCTTTTACTATAAAAGACCGAGCTACTTAGAGGAAGCTAGGATAATAAGAGATTACGTTAAGGACTTACCCTTATTCCTCGTAGGATCTGTTACGACTGTTGAAGAAGCAGACAAGGTATTGGAAATAGCCGACGCTGTGGTCTTAGGGAGACAGATCCTCGCAGACCCAGATTGGGTGGTAAAGGTAAAAGAGGGGAAGCCCATTAGGTATTGTATAAGATGTAATCAACTGTGCAGGTTACTTTCTACAAGAGAGGTTCGTTGTGATGTAAACCCAGAATTAGGTTGGGAAATTTTACCTCCTATTGAGAAAGGAGAAGGACTTGTGAGGGTAGTAGGCGGGGGGTTAGCAGGACTTGAGGCTTCAAGAGTTTTGTCCCTGAGAGGTTTCGAGGTCGAGCTTTATGAAATAAGCGATAAACTGGGTGGGGAGGTGAACGAGTATAGAGACCCTTATAAAAAGATGGAGTTCGGTAGAATTCTTCAATATTACGAAAGGGAATTGAAAAGACTAGGAGTCAAGGTTAGGTTATCTTCTACTACAGAGGATGCAGATTTGGTCATGATTCCCGCTGAGTCACAACCGAAATTTACGCAATATAAAGGAGTCAGGATTCTTGTTGACTCCAACGTGTACGCTTATCAAGACTATGTATTCGAATGGGTCAAGTATAACGAGGTATACGTAACTGATAATATATTTAAGGGTCTAGACAGAAATAGAGCCTACTTACTTAGAGAGAAATACAAGGAATTAGGAGTTAGGTTTGAGAAACCTGACAAAGTAGAAGTAATAATTAGGGATATAAGAAGAGAACAGCCTTCAATAGGTAAAGCTATATCAAAAGGGTATTGGAATGCGAGGTCGTTTAAGAAATAGGGGAAGACAATAGTAAGTTATCTGACTACCTTTCCATCATCAGGCTAATCGTTCCCAGACACGCATTTTTGTAAAAATTTCTTTTTCTTTATATTCACATCTCACTAAGTCGAACATTCGTACTGCATATTAGAACGCTTGATCAGATCATGAGTCCAACGTTTAATACTTTTGATTTCAGCCTTGCAAGATATAATTATGAAGGGAAGAAAATTCGTACTATATTTAGTCCCCGCAGTAGTATTTCTTACTTCTTTGTATCTATCAATGTTCAGTGTCACTATCCCAATAGCACAGACGTCTTCTCAAATAACAGTGTATAGAGTTACTGGGACTGCCGATCTCTCTAACCCCGGAACTGCAAGCTACTGGAACCAAATACCTTGGGAAAACATATCATTAACGGCTAATATCCCTAATGCTCCTACGTCAGGCCTTACACATTATATTTTAGTGAAGTCCGCATGGAATGGTACGTGGATTTTCGTGCTCGTCAAGTGGTATGCCCCAGAGCCTGCATTCGGTGCATGGTCAGCAGCCGCTGCTGGGATATGTCCTTCTGCTTCGGGCCCGGGTCTATTCAGACTCGATGAATTAATGCCCGGAACCAAGTATTTTATCGAGTCTAACTATACCAATTATATATCAATAGTTAATGGCAAAGTCTATCACGGTAGGTTAGTGTTAAATTTCAGCGGCGTTTTACTACCTACTTATAATAACTCCCAGATAACGGTATTGCCTAACGGAACTATAATATTCTGGCACTCATTAAGGCCCATGGAGAGGTTACTTTACAATGACGGCATGTTTTACGGTTACTATACAAACTCCACATGGTACTACCCGGACAGAGTAGCTATGATGTGGTACATGGGTTCTGGAGTTCCTTCAATGGATGGAATGCATATAGGTGGAAAGTATCCGGGACAAGTATTTGATGGATTTAACTTCACTTATGCAGGAGGTTCATTAAAACAACCCGGAGGTGCAGCTAATATATGGATGTGGGTATCGGGGGCTACGTGGAACAACTCCACATATGATCCAGCATTTAAGATGAACTTATGGCAGAACGAGACTGATACTGGTCTGTCCTACGTGGATCCAGGTAATCACGGGTTTGCCGTTCCACTTTACACTAACAATACTGACATGTACGAAGTTGATACAGCTGGGATATGGTATGCACCAGTATCAAGCAACGCAAAGGCACTTAACGGTTCTCTGTTTTTCATTTGGACTGGAGCAAAGTACCAAGATGGTTATTGGATTGTAGAATTTGCCAGACCTCTCTCAGTACCACAAGGATATTCCAAGTGGATGCCTAATATCACAGTAGGCAATACATACTATGTAGCGTTTGCGGCATGGCAGGGTAAGTTAGGAGAGACACTATTCGATAAGTCGATAACTCCCAGCTTCCTGCAACTAACGTTAGTGAACTCACCACCTACCTCAACAACTTCCAGTGCAGCGCCGAGTCTGCTATCTTCCCCATCAGCAATAGTCACAATAGTAGGTACGATAATCGCAGTACTTGCGGTTATAGTCATTTACGTGGTGTTTAGGAAATGATAGATAATAAACTCAAGTCCAACGTTTATTTATACCTTTTTTTACTTGGTATAATTTTTCTTTCAATGTATCAATTCATTACTCCGATTTCTTACTTACCCATCACAATCCCGTTCGAGGAGTTTATGTTTAAACTGGGTCTATTGGGCGTTTATCTTTCCACTATTTCATTAGGAATACTCACTTTATTATCGAAAGAAAAGCTAGCTCAAGCTATAGGTCTGGTCTTGGTTCTCTCCCTTTTCTTGTCACTAATTCCTGACTACAACGTATCCCTATGGTGGGATTTCTTAGAAATCTTCGTCTTCGTCGGTGGTTCAGCACTGGGTATCGAGTACCTCTACAGAAGTAAGAGGTGGCTATTAATTCCTGTCCTAGCTGTTGTTGAGTTCGGTGAGATTGAAGGGATAAGTGAAGACTTTTTCCACACCTTTATTGATACCAGCTTCTTAACGTTACTAGCACTCTTAGTGATCTCTGGTTTTTCATTGCTCTTTTATAAATGGAGACCTAAACGCCTACTGATATCTCTGGCGGTAGGAGTACCAGGATTGTTGCTATACTTGCCACTTTACTTCTTAGTCCTTAAAAACAGGTTTATGGAGACTATTTTCGCTATGGTATTCCCAGCTGTTTATGGAATAAGCCTAAACAACCCCGATAACATTCCTGCAATGGTATTGCTCTATGCCCTAGCGATGTTCTTGTCTTTAGCTCTAGGATATTACGTGGATCTGTATACTGGCTTAGGTTTTTACATGATAGTTACCACGGTCTTTCTAGGGATTACTGGGTTCCATCTATTATTGTATATGGTGTTCCCGTTGATCGGCTTCTACTTTATGAATGTTAAGGGTGAAATCAGTCCAACGATTAAAGATTATATCGTGTCGATAAGAAGATATAATCTAAAGAGGTGAAGTAACATTCCCCTTAAATTCAGGCTCGGAAAGGAAGTTAAAGGCGGACTTTCCTATGCTGACTATTTGTATCTCAAGAAAATAGCACGAGCTTTCAGGATACACAAATTCGATGAGAAGGAATTCGCCAAAAAGGGAGAAGATTATCTCTTTAACTTCATAAACAAGAATGTAGGGCCCGTTGACGAGAAAAGAAGGAGATTTTTACAAGGGATTTTAATTGGGGTTTCTGCTGCGGTAGTTGCCGGAATAATTCCAGGGCTAAGAGTCCTAGTTCCACCCGTTCAGTCTGTCTCAGGATTTCCCAAAACACTAATAGTGGACTCTTCAGGAAATCCGATAAAGGCATCATCAATACCCGTTAATAGTCCAATAATAATGCTCTTCTCATATCCTCTCAAGAACGAGATAAACTTCCTTTTAAACTTGGGAGATAAGAATGGTAATCCAGTTGAAGTTCCCCCAACTACAGTTTTAGTACCTCAAACCGGGGATAAATACCAGTTCCCAGGTGGGGTGGGTCCTAATAAGTCGATTGTAGCATATAGTGCGATTTGCCAGCATTTAGGCTGTGAGCCTCCATATATACATTTCTATCCTCCTAAATACGTTAACATATCTCAAGTAACTGCACCGGAGCCTAATACTTTAACAGTTGAGGCAGTTCAAGCTGCACAGAAGGAGAATTTACCTGCAATTATTCACTGCGATTGTCACGGCTCTACTTATGATCCATACCACGGTGCTGCTGTACTAACTGGCCCAACTGTAAGACCCCTGCCAGCTGTAATTTTGGAATGGGATAGTTCAACAGACTATTTGTACGCCGTAGGTTACGTTGGTGTGCCTGTATATCCTGCAGGAAGTAATGGAGTTCCGTCTAATGATCCCTCAACTGATCTTGATGAGTCACAATTCGGTTCTTCGGTAGGTGATAAGACTAGTATAAGTGAATCTAATCCGTTCTCATGAGGTGAGGGTTGGTGTTCGAACGTGTGAGAAATTGGTTTAAAGAAAGAATAAATATGGATGATCTCCCTTTTTTTAGAACTCCAGACTATATGTATCACGTAGGGGACTGGTTAGGAGCTCTCGTAGCGGGAGCGTTTTTCTACACTGTAATCTCAGGATTAATACTTTTACTCTATTACAACCCTGAAGCCGGTTATCAAGCAACTCAAACAGTTATCAACCAAGTACCTTATGGTTCAGTTGTTCTTTACAGTCATTTGTACGGAGCTTATGCCATGATTATACTAGCTTATGTTCACATGTTTAGAAATTACTTCGTTGGAGCTTATAAGAAGCCTAGAGAGTTGGTTTGGATTTTAGGAGTATTGATGTTAGCTTTAACGTTGGGGACATCCTTCCTAGGTTATAGCCTTATAGGTGATGTACTAGCTACCAGTGCTGTAGATGTTGGAGCAGGTATTCTCTCTGGAATCGGCTTAGGCTCACTTGTTCCTATATTCTTCGGGAACTATTCCGCTGGTGATTATAGCAGAGTCTTAGCACTCCACATAATCCTAGTTGCATTAATCGGTCTACTCTTTGTAGTTCACTTCTTCCTAGCAGATGTTCAATACGGAATGATGCCGTCAAGAAAAGTAAAAGACAAAGCTCCAGCTGTGTACCCAAAGGCTCAATGGTCAAAGTTTAACCCGTGGTGGCCCAGAAACTTCATATATATGATGTCGTTAGTATTTATGACTTGGGGATTCATACTAATTATACCGGACTTACTGGTTTACGTAAATGGATTACCACAGATAGCAAATCCCTTCCTAAATCCTAAGCCCGCTCCACCTCCTAACAGTCCAGCAGCTGCTTCAGTGACCACTTATCCACCATGGTTCTTCCTATTTATGTACAAGATAGCGGACTTCCCGGCTTCGTTAACAATAGACATAGTAATAGGAGTGTTTATTCCATTGATATACTTGATAATAGTTCCCTTTATAGATAGAAGCGATGAATTACATCCGCTCAAGAGAAAGTTATTTACTTGGATAGGTGTGGTAATGATGGTATTTCTGATACAGACTAGCCTATGGGGGGACTTAGCTCCCGGAGTGCCGGTAACGTGGAACCAGGTATTCGAAGCTTACCTACCACCAGCTGTTATCAGTGCCGTTGGGATATTACTAATTCCATCCAATCCGAGGTTGAACTCTAAGGCACTGGCTAATCCTTTCACAATGCTAGGGTTCGTGGCGATTACATTACTCTTCGTGGGTTCGATCTTTGAAGTTATGTCCTCACCAAGTGTAGCTGACGTAATACTAGTGGGATTATTTGGCTCCATGTTCGTGACATTAGGAAAGATATTAAGCCCCTACGTAGCAAGGACTGAGAGCGGGTCGGTAGAGAAGGCGTCATTATCTGCTGATGAATCTAGATTAGCCGTGAAAAAGAACTTGGCCCAAGTAATAATGTTGATCCTCTTGGTAATCGCAATAATTATAGCTGCGAATATGTGGAGTATACCGACTACTGGCTATTACTCTAACTTATTCGGCGTGGATCTGGGATTGCTATTCTTAATAGCGGGTGAGGAGTTCTCGCTGTACCATTACGTAGTTTATAAAAAGCCCGTAGAACCGGAGGAGTGAGAAAAATGATTAACGTAGGTTTTTATTATAAAGTTAAAAGCGGTCACGAGAAAGAGTTCGAAGAGACGTTTAAGCATGTTAATGAGTACTTGAAGTCATTCCAAGGTTTCAAAGGTGCTAGGCTTTACAAGAGTGTTGATAATCCTTCCGAATACCTGATATACAGTGAATGGGATAGTCTCGAGGCCTTTAGAAAATTCATAGATAGTCAAGATTATAGAGAGACTGTAAATTACGGAAAGAGTATAATTGAAGGTAGGCCTCATCACAAGGTCTTCCAAGAAGTAAATAGCTAATTTTTAAAACATTTTTTGAAAGTTATTCATCTTATGACTCAAGTTATGCACTAAAACATTTTAATACCTTTAGTTTAAAACTTCTTTTAATAATACAATTTAAATTGTGAGTTTGTGGATAATTTGAAATTGTTTTTAATAATAATGATAAACCCTTTAGAATTCTCTTGCTATCTAGTTGAATGATTTTCAATCTTCTAACTAAAAGATTTTACGAAAATTGAAGTTATAAAAAAAGTTTACCTTGAGATAATAATTAAATCTGTGATCTCATTATTTCTTTTGGCTACCAGACTGACCTGATTGGCCTGATTGACCTTGTGCCTTCTTCTCTTTCTTAGCCATACGGGTCTATTATATTTCTTGATAGACAAGTTATTAAGCTAATCTACCGTTAAACTTGGTAAATGTTTACGCAAAGAATAACATAAATTACAAGATATTGATGTAAATTCTATTCATTAAGAATTAAACATTTGATGAAATATATCCGTTCAATAAATGTAAAATGTTTTCATATCCCTTAAAATTCGAGGTAGGTGTTACCGAATCATCCCTAGCATCTACCTTGTTCTCTAAATAGAGAAACAATTTTGCAAAATCTATATTTATTTTTTAGATTAGTAGTATTTAGAACCTATCTTTATTAGTCTAATGTTGCTGTGCGTGTATAAAATATTTTTTAATGAGAATTTTTAACAATACACATTAGATAAATAAAATATATGTACGAATGCTGTAACACGACATTTGAAACCTTAAATGAGTTTAAGAAACACATTAAGAGCAGGAGGACACATAGTTTAACTAAGTCAAATGTTATAGACATTAACCTTCCAAGAAGTATTGTTTACTCCATGATTTCAAATAGGGATTTCTTCATGTGAATGTTAAACCTTGCTAGTCTAGATAATAATGATAAGTTTCTCTTACTAATACCTACTAAAAAGGACGTCTTAGGGAGCACCTTTAAAAGATCTCTAGCAGTGAGAGTTGAAGGACCAAAGTCGGATAAAGGTCTTCCTACTTACGTAATTTATGCAGGTAACTTAATTTATAAAATAAGTTTTAAAGTCGATTCTATAGGTGAGAGTAAGACTAGAGTCTCCCTAATTTCAACCTTTGAAGCAGACATTGGTAGGCTAGGTACTTTATTGCCTAGTGTAGTAATTAAGAAATTGGGCATTTTGCCATCACCTGGTAAAATACTTGAAGAGTTTGAAAGAAAGATTAAGATCTTGGATTTACGTGGTTATGGAGTCCCATCAGGTAAGTAGTTACTAACTGAAAATGTGAATTTGTGGTGTTTATCATATCGACTAAAACGAAAAGCTAAGGACTTAAGAAAGCCGATGAACTATGATAAGATCCCCTTTGGGATTTAATAAAAATGTTCAGTAACTAATTTTAGTCCTCGTTACGGTCACAATCATATGAAAAAATTTCTGGTTATTTTTATTACCTCAGCGTCCTTTTTCCTCAGCTATTTCTCGAGAATTGCGTGGAGCATCGTCTCAGTGTACTCTTCATTAAAGCCTACACCAGTAGAGGATAGTTTAATCTTCTCCCTATTTTTTCTTGGCTACGTAATAGTACAAGTTCCTGCAGGGGTTGCAAGTAACAGATATCCAAGGACTGTTGCCTTAGCTTCTTTATTGGCACTGAGTGCTGCCTCTCTATTGTCGGGAGTATCTACTAATATATCTGAGGAGTATGTAGCTAGTATTCTCATGGGATTAAGTGCTGGTTGGATATATCCTACGACGATTAAAGTACTGTCAGCGTCCTTTCCAAGAGGAGAACTACCCGTTGTTATAGGATATTACAGCCTGGCGTGGCCCCTTTCTATTGTGTTGTCAGGGCTTATCCTACCTTTCATTAGCCTAAATATCGGATGGAGGTTTGCTTACTACTTGATCGCTTTGGTCTCGTTTTTAATAGCACTGTCCTATTTACCGTTGGACGTAAAAGTTGAGTTTAAGAATAATGGTGGTATACTCACAGTTGTCAGAAACAGAGATGTAATTACAGTAAGTTTTTCCGGCTTTCTCTTCTTCTTGTCGTATTGGATAATAACGTTGTATGCGTATAAGTATTTTCTTGACATAGGGTTGAATGCATATATCGCTGGTTTCGTCTATTCATTGTTAGCCTTTGCTGGAATTCCATCCACAGTGATAGCTGGTTACATAATAATGAATATAGGAGTTAGGAATACACTTACTATATTCGAGTGCATTTACGGAATGTTGACTATATCCTTAGCCTACTTCATATCGGTAATTCAAGTGATGACGATCGCGACTTCGATGGGGTTTGTCAGATTTGTGATCACTCCTGCCAATTCTAGTGCAGTATCGTTAATAGACAATAAGAACGCAGGGAGCATATCAGGTTTCGCTAACTTTTTCTGGCAAAGTAGTGGGATAGTAGCACCTATAATAGCTTCAATAGTAATTTCAGCTCTTGGATTTCATCTGCTATGGGAAATTTGCGGTATAATAATTCTTATCTCAGCTATCTTATATCACATTCTACTAAGAATATAGTGGAAGGCAGAATTTGAAAACTTAGAATCTCTTTCGACTAGGCAAATCAAGCTTTTAACTTCTACGACTTGTTATCGTATTAATATAAATGGAGTTTATAAATAACGGTATTAGATCAACGTGTATTTTCTCTTCCTTTTATTATTAAAAATGTTATTCTTGTAGAATATATATAGAATAGAACTATAACTATAGAGAGTGTTAATTCTAAGTATTTAAAAAAGGTAATAGAGGTCAATTGATATAAAAGAAAATCAGAAAGTGAGGAGATAGCTAAAGGAAAAACATAAGCCCATACAGCCAGGTTAGGTTTCAAATTTCTTCTAGATATTGCTATTATTAACCCTACTGTTAAATTCCAAAGTTCAAATCCGAACAGAATAATACCAAGTGTAATAGATACTTTTTCAGGGAAATATAAGAAGTCTAGGAAATTATAAGAAGGGAAAGTAAGAATATTTATTGCTAAGATACTCGATGCACCCACTGGGATCATTACCACGGAAGGATATCCTTTAAATGTTAAGTGAGAAAGTAGTGCAATTGAACCTAAAAACATAAAT
>Ga0080003_1001842_pt1 | contig 10586 bp, 8 predicted proteins | sample JossMetagenome_FD_69206 | JGI IMG/M metagenome (GOLD analysis project Ga0080003, IMG submission 69206) | Hot spring microbial communities from Joseph's Coat, Yellowstone National Park, USA - JC2_E (SPADES assembly) (version 2) | ecosystem: Environmental > Aquatic > Thermal springs > Hot (42-90C)... | reverse complement strand
GGCGTGGCCCCTGCTGGCTATGCAGGACTTCAGCTCAGGCGACTGCTCTTGCCCGCAGACCTTGTAGACGGCCTCCGCCAGCTCCTTGGCGTAGGGCGCCGCCTCCTTGAACTCTGGGGAATCCCTTATCACGGCCTCGAGGGCCACCTTGTCAGCGGGGGTGAAGCTGCCCCGTCCATGCAAGTACCTGCAGGCGTAATCAACTATGGACTTGATCAGAGACAGGGGCACCTTTACGTTTCCTAACACGCAGCCGACCAGCTCTGCGATCTCGTAGACATCATCTGAGGTCGAGCCCTCACCGTTATTGCCTGAGGGCGCGCTCTCATCATCAGTCAAGAGCAGTCATCGTCTGCTAGTAGGCAAAGGGCAGCCTAAAATATTTTATTACAATAATAAAGTGCGTGTTGGGCTCCATGTATCTCTAAACACGCCATAAGGTAAGAGGGTTGCACGAAGGAGGCCGTTGTCGGCCAGGGCAACTTAAAGCGGCTGCAACTTAAGGCCTTATCCATTAACAAGGCTGGGCAAAAGCCTATTACGCTTGGGGTACCCTAACGTTATTCAGCCCCGAGCCAAAGACAAGGAGGCAGGACCTCTACGACTTCAACCGCGAGCTCTCAGCGCTGGTGACCGCCCTGAGGGCCGAGAGGCTGACAAAAGGGGCGAAGCTACGGGGGACATGGGGGAGGCACATGATGGCAATGCGAATACGCCATTAGAGGGACTGCATGACAACACCTGAGTGCTCCGCTCGGCAAGGTCTATTCCGTATCTTACCAGCGCCTGATGTCTCTGGAATCTTTGTCTGGTAAGTAGCATCTTGCTACCAGGTCTGCCCTAGCTAGGTCTGCGAGAATCGTTCATACAGAAGCATGGACGAGGTCGACAGGAACACGACGCATTTCCTCAGACAACATAGAGGAAATTTACGGGCTTTATAAATTCGCCTCAGCCTGTAAGAGCCAGGCTTAAATCCGGCTCACGTAGATAATGGAGCGGTCTCATAACTGATAAATAGCTGATAAAATATAATACTGCGGAAGTTTACTGTGGAGTAGTAAAAGTGGGGAAAATGGGTGGAAGAGGCGGTGTAGTGAAGAGGGTAACCTTCTCAATTATGCTGTTGTGTTTAATCACATTTTCAGTTATGGCTTACGGTCCTATAAAGTCAAGCCACGCTGCATCTGATGACTATACTGGACACTTACTGGAAACGCCTTCAACTTTTAGTGGAAACTACGCTAATTTCTCAATTCTAACCAGCTATTGGCTTAAGCTTTCAAAGATAAACGCGGACTCGAGCATGACAATATACATGGGCTTCGCTTCAAATACTACGAATCTTTTCAACGGAGTTACAGTGGGTGAGGCGCCACAGCTGAGCAGTAAATATGGCGAATATGATAATGGAAAATATGTATTTTTGTACTACACTAATTTCACCAATTTAAACGGGTGGTATGTTAACATATCAAAGGGTAGCTACTCTGTAAATGATGGGCTCAGCGTCAACTTCAATGGGCCGGGATACGTAGTAACTGACTCTACATACGGTCCCGGTACGGCATTTATGGCCGGGATAACTTCCATAGGCGATGTGGATAATGTCGGATACTTCGACTTGAATGAGACAGTGAACAACGGTCAAGGATGGGCTGGAGCATTTATAAGGCTAGCATGCGGAAATACTTACCCAGATCAGTGGAACGCATCAGGAGAAGCTAATGGTTGCGGTTCTGTATACGGTTATTTCGTGAATAAGGAGGGTATTCCTGGCACGTACTTGGTGGAAATACTGAATAGGACCTCTTCTATTCAATTCTTAAATGGAGACTTTAGCAGGTCGATAAATATCGACTACCCCCTGTATCCAGCCCATGTGGGCTTTGATGGCGCATCTACCTCAATATCGGCCCAGTGGGCTGCCGTGATGAATTTGCCACCTAATGGCGTTATGCCTTCATTTAATGTATCCAACCAGGTTTATCCCGCAGGTTCAGACCCAAATGTAACAGTACCCAGCGGCATAATTTACTATGTTCCGATACAAATAACAAACGATCAACCGGTTCCGACCCCGAATGAGTACCAGCAGCTCGTCCTCGTAAACTCCTCTGCATACCAAAAATATGAAGCACCTAACCTGGACAACGTGGAGTTCTTCTACGCAAACGGAACGGTAATACCGAGCTGGTTGGAAGGCAATAATGAAAGAACATCAGGTTCAATAGCCGATTTGATCATAAAGGTCACTCCGGCTTACCTTTCTTCCGTAATAGTTAATGGCCAATATATGCAAGTGAATTCGAGTGGCTATTTAGAGTTAAAGGATACAAAGCCTGGAACTTATTCGATACTGGCTGAGAACCCCTATTACAGGTGGTACTTCGGCAACTACACAGTTACTGCAGGCATGTACTATATAAACATAGATTTAATGCCGGCATACGAATACCACGGCGAAGGTGAGCAGTACCCTTGGATTCAGGTAGGGCCCGCGTTCTTTCCGAATCCGTTTAATTCTCAAAACACGATATACCTCAATGCTTCAGGACACATAGGCCTTATCCAAATAGATCCAAACAATCCTAACATAATATACATAGCTTCTGGGACGGCGCAGGATGGTGTAATGGGCCCAGTCGGGGATGGCGGGGTCTACGAAACCTACAACGATGGCAGAAATTGGCTTCCTAGAGACTTTGGGCTTCCGTACGGCCCTATTAGCGGGCTTTATATGGATCCAAATAACCCCAACGTACTATTGGTCTCCTTTACGAACAATGGGATTTACAGAACTGATGATGGAGGCCTTTGGTGGTACAAAGTATCCAACATAACAGGTGTCAACAATTTCCAAAGCAGCGGACAGAAAATATTCGCTGGGAGTAACGTAGGAGTTATAGAAAGTGATGACGATGGCCTGACATGGAGTATAGTTTACAATTCACAATATCCGGTTGGGCCGATTTCGGTCTCGGGCAGTGATATATATGCCTTGGTGTGGGGACCGGGGGTACCGGGTACCGCAGAGAATTACATATATATGATTAAGTCGAACGACCTCGGCGCGACATGGGAAACTCTCCACACATTTATCGGGAATTACCCAGTGTTCATATCGGCCTCGCCGTTCAATTCCTCTGTGGTATATTTGAGTTACGCCGGAGATAAGTACACGCTTTTTTCAGAAGATGGCGGTATAACTATAACCAATTCGAGCCTGATACCTGTTAAGGATGTAGTTTTTGATCCAAAGAACGAAAGCGTCTTGTGGGCTTACGGACCGGCAGAGTTTTTCTATTCATTTAATGGAGGAAAGAGCTTCAATGAGGGTATGCCTGCAACGGATAACATGGGCTTGGCGGTGTATCCAGGAAATGACAGCGTGATTGTTCTGGGGTCCGATCAGGGAGTATACCAGTCCAATGACTACGGGTTGAATTGGAAACCGATAAGCGGGGATCTCTCGGATACCTTAACATACTCTGTCAGCGTAGGAGGCAACGGAAGTGTAATAGCGGTGGGCATGCAGGATTACAGCGCTTTCATATCAATTGACGGTGGAAAATCTTGGTTCGGCGGTAATACTCAGCCCATACCAATAGGCGGGGAGGGTACAGATATAGCAGTTAACCCGGCAAACGCCTCCTGGTTATATGCGTATAGTTGGGCGTACGGCGGGCTTTCTGTTTCTGATGACGGTGGTCTGGAATTTCAAAGCGTTGTTCCAGGTACTCCGTCTTATTTGATTCCTCCAACTGCGCTATTCATAGATCCCTATAACAACTCAAACGTATTTTTTGGATACATCCAGGGCGTATATAACGGGACGAAATACGGGAAGATGTGGGATTTGTGGACTAATTCTCCTGCCGACGCTACCACGGTAACGATGACGGAGCAGAACATGTTTTTAGTGGGGACGACCGATGGGGCATATTACAACGTGAACGGGACGTGGCTAAGGTCATCGGGGATAAATGGCTACGTTACTTCGTTCGCTGTGGATCCGGCTAACAAAAGCGTAGTAGTAGCTTCGACCGGCATGTTTTCTCCGGGGGCCCTTTACATATCAGAGGATTATGGGAAATCTTTTAGTGTTCTTAATGAATCCTTTAGCAATCCTGAAGGAGGACTTTTCGGTATCCCCATCGAAGTTTACTGGCTAGATATCCCAGGCTATCCTTTGATATCCGCAACTGTGAACAGCGGGATATTAATATCCCTGGATCAAGGGAGAAGCTGGACGCCAATTAACTATAATCTAAGAAGCGGGGAGGTCACAAGTGTTTCATTTAACAATGGTAGCCTTTATATTTCTACATATGGTGAAGGAGTCCTAGTTTATCCAAACTTTTCAATTTCCAGTCTACCAGGAACCATAAATGGATATACTAACGTTAATAATTTGAACATAACGATTAATGGACAATCCATCAACACATATGAAGGTCACTTTAGAGTATTTTTGAAACCGGGAAATTACACTCTCTCTTATCTGCTTAATGGGGTTACAAAAACTATAGCTATTGACGTGAAGCCGATGGGTACCTATAATATTTTTATTAATGCAACGCCCTATCAGAACTATACAATAAGCTTCACAGAAACAGGTCTCCCAATAGGGACACAATGGTCAGTAACACTAAATGGAACAACCAAATCTTCAACAACAAATACGATAACATTCAGTGAGCCTAATGGAACATACTCATATAGAATAACAACAGTGAACAAGAGTTACATACCAGTTCCTTCATCAGGAACATTCACTGTAAATGGAGAACCTGTGAACGTATCGATAATATTCAAATTTCAAGTAAATACGATAACATTCATAGAGAATGGATTGCTCCCCGGGACAAACTGGTCTGTAACATTTAACGGTGTAACTAATTCGTCTACAGCCAACAGCATAACGTTCACGGGCGTCCTTCCAGGTAACTATACATGGAATGCAAGTTCAATTATAGCTGTGGGAAGTGGCACGAGATATGCAGCTCAAACTTCTTCAGGGGCTATCAGCGTGCCTACCACGTCATCGGTCGGCATTTCCTACGTCGAGCAGTACAGCGTGACCGTTGGATCTACCGCCGGGGGCAACACCAGCCCGTCCGGCACCTCCTGGTACAACGCCGGCTCAACCGTCGGCATAACCGCGACCCCCGCTTCGGGGTACAGGTTCCTCGGATGGTCGTCGAGCCCGGGTTCTTCAATCTCGATATCTAATTCATCACTTGCGAGCACGCAGATGACGGTGAACGGCCCCGGGACCGTCACGGCGCAGTTCAAGGCTGTTCCTTCATCAACTCAGCCTTCATATACAATGGAATACGCTGCAGCTGCAGCGGTCGTTGTGATCGTAATACTGGTTGCTGTTCTGTTAATGAGAAGGAGAAGTAGATAAAGCTCCTGGCCGGCCGCCCGGTCACCGCCTCTCCGAGTAGTAGCCGAAGAGGGAGACCATGAACTCGATTCCCATAAAGATCGCGACCACCAGGCTGATTATGACGATCAGTGAGTTCAGTATGCTCAGCATCACGGTGGGGAACGCCGGGGAGCTCGCGACGCCGCCGTTCGCGGGGCTGTTCACCCAGAGATATGAGATCCCGGAAACGTTGCCCGGGATCATATAGAGCCCGTACGTGATGCCGGGCGGCCTGCCTCCCCCGGCGGCGAACGCGCTCCCCACTATCCATATTATGAATGACACTATCAGCGGCCCCAGGAGCGCGAGGACCATCACGGTCCCGTAGGTCCGGAGCTTCTGTATCGGGGTCTCCTGCTGGTACGCCAATCCAGTTGTACGTTACTGCGGACCCCTTTTAACGGCCGGCCGCACGTGGGTGCGTGATAGATCCACAGGCGGCCGTTCCCCCGGTGGTGCTCGCGCTCGGCTACATCCTCCTCTACCGCGGCGACATGGGCCGCGCGTTCCACCCGCTGCGCGGGATGTCGTGGGGGGACGCGCTGCGGCTCGCCGGCCTGCCGGGCTGGAGGTGCCCATCCTGCCGCGACCGCGACCTCGCGCCGTGGATGCTCCCCGTGGGGATCCTGCTGGCGGCCCTGGGCGACGCGGCGAGCCTCCCGACCGCGGAGGACGTGGCGCTGGAGCTCTCGGCCGGCGCGATAATCACGGTGGCCGTTGTGGCGATCCTCGGGCCCCCGGCGCCCCCGCGCAGGCCGGCCTCGCTCGCGTACCCGAGGCGCAGCCGCCTCAGGGTCGGGAGGGGGGACGTGCGCCCGGTCGCCCTCCCGGCCGGCGCGCCGGACGCCGACCCGGAGCGGGAGTTCGAGGCGCGCGACCTGGTCATGTTCCACGTGTCCCCGGGGGACTCGCGCCCCTACTCGAGGCCCGCGTGCGAGCCGCCCGGCTCCTTCATGAACTCAATGGTGCTCGCGATCGCGGAGCTCCGGCCGCGGTTCGCCTGGCTTCAGGTGGCGTGGGAGCGCGGCGCCCACGTGGCGCGGGAGCTCAGGTGGATGAGGGCCGAGATGGATTATGATCTCAGGGCGCGCACCGGGAAGGGGCTCCCGGCCGACGTCGGGAACGCGGTGGAGTCGGCCGTGGCCGGCGGCGCCCTCGTGATATCGGCGCGCGGTGCGATCCTCGGCGCGAGCGAGGATGCTGCCCTGACGCTCCCGGTGAGGAGGTGCTCCGATGACTTCGACCACCTGGTGGCGCTCCCCTCGCGCGAGCCCGGCCTGCTCGCGGCCATGGTCGCCCGCGACCCGCTGGTGCGCGCATATGAGCGCGCCGTCAGGTTGCACCGTTCCGCCCCGGAGCTCCCGGGATGGCTGGCGACGCCCGAACAGGTCGCCATGTACGCGGCGCTGCCCTCAATCGGCCCCTTCGAGTGGGCGCCCCGCCTGGGAATACCGGCGATAGCGGCCTGGGGCGCGTCGGCGGAGGACCTCCGCGTCGCGCCACCCGCGCGCTTGAAGGCCGTGCCGCGCGTCGAGGAGCTGGAGGAGAACGACCTGGCCTACCTGGCGGCGGTCGCGGCCGACCGCGGCGCCGTGGACATCATAATGAGGGCCGACAGTGGGGAGATACAGCTGACGGGCCCCACGTGGGCGTTCGAGCGCGTGTACGGCGAGCTGGACTTGGAGCCCGTGGACCCGCGGGATCCGGCGCGCGAGCTGCTCGCGATGCTCCTGGAGGGGGAGGCGGCCCAAGCAACTACCCCCCAGTAGCTACTATCCCCCCGTAGTTGCGCGCACGGCCCATCGCGACCTTATAAGGCGCGGCAACACGAGCCCCCAATGAGCTCCGGAACCGACGGGGAATCGGCCCCCGCGGCGCAGGCGCCGGCCGCGCAGGGTCAGCAGCCCCCAAACGGGCAGCAGAGGCCGACGCCGCCGCAGCTCCCACAGGAGGCCGTGAACTCGTTCACAAAGGATTTCCTCCCATTCATAACCAGGGTGGCGATCCTCAGCTCCCCACAGGTGTTCGCCAGGGAACCCATGCACGTCGCGGCCTTCCCGATCCCGCTGGACAAGGCCCAGTGGATAGGCGGGGTGCTGATGACGCTCCAGGCGCGCGGGGTCCCGGTCGAGAACTACATCTCCCACGGGCCCACGCTTGCGTACACCGAGAGGCTGCTCGGCTTCGATATACCCCTGACCCGCGCGGAGAGGGACGGCGCGCTCTCCAAGGTGAAAGGGGGCCGCTTCGTCCCGCGCCACCGGGACCTCGAGATCGCGCTGTCGATAGGGAGGAAGATGAGGTGCGGCGAGGAGATCAGGGCGGAGCAGTTCGACGAGCTGGCCAGGGAGGGCCGTATCAACCTGATCATGCTCTACTATTACTGAGTTGATGCGCGGCGGGTTTCCCTGAGCCCCACCAGCAAGAGGTCCAGCCCGCGCAGGTCCAGCCGCCGCGCGCGCGGGCTCCATGGTCTCACCCCCCGGGCGTGAGCGTGATCGCGGTCCCGGAGCCGATCAGCGTCACGGAGAACGAGCTCGGCCACGCGCCGGTGTACGGCACGGTGTACGTCAGGACGGCCGGCGTGTCGGGCGGGATTGTGCTGGCGGCGTTCCCATCCACGCTCAGCTGGAACTGTCCGCCCCCGAGCGCGTAGGCCTTCCCCGAGACGTACGTCACCACCTCGCTCGGGGTGAACGGGGAGGTCCCGTAGCTGTAGATGTACAGCGTCACCTGCGTGCCGCCGCTCACCGGGGTCGCGGTCCAGTAGGTCAGGCTGATGCCCACGCCGGTGGACTGCGCCGACCGCGAGACCGCGCCGGCCGCCGACTGCGATGCGGCTTGGTAGCGCAGATAGAGCGGATAGACGACGGCCGCGAAGACCACCAACACGATCGCGATCAGGATGATCGCGGAGAGCATCTCTGAGATGGCCGCGCGCCCTCTGCTCAGGTGAGTCCTCACGCGGGCGCGTGCCGCGGCGCCTTAAAAGCGCGGTCGCGCCGGTTCGATTCGAGGCGCGACATTGAGAAAGCATTTATCTAATGCCAGAGCAGCACATGAGTTGGTATGGCCGAGAGGGCGGGAAGGATAAGGCTCAGCGATGGAACCGAGCTGGCGCTCAGAATAATGATACTCGATATCAGGGAGGCCGGAGTCTCGCCCTTCGGCGGCGTCAACTTCAGCGTGAAGGCGATGGGCGGGATCACCACGAAGGTCGTGCCGGAGGAGCTCAGGAGGGCCGTCGCCGACAAGCCGACCGTCCCCCAGGAGTCATCCCAGCCGCCCCAGGATGGGTGGGAGCTCGTCGATATCGTGGAGCAGGAGCCCGCGATCGCGGAGGAGTCCATCACCTCGTCGCGGGGGAGGTTCGCCGTGAGGGTCGCCGCCGAGGCGACGATGGCCGCGCGCAACCTGAGCTACCGTCTCGTGATCGGGAACGCGAGTGAGCCCCTGTACTGGGTCACGTGGGTGTACAAGGTCACATGGAAGCCCGAGGTGAGGGGTGAGTGAGCCGTCTGAGTGAGGCCTTTGAACCCATTCCGGAAATTTCGGCGGGTCAGGTCTACGAGTTGCTCTCCAGCGACGTCGGCGCGAGCGCCTCAACGGTCACGAGCGCCTCAACGGTCACGAGCGCTGGGTGGATTCCGGTGCCCAGTCCTACTCTCAAAAGTGCATCGCCATATGATGTGGCGTCCACGGCGAAACCGGCGTTGGAAGCGTACCGCATAATGAACGAGGTCTCCGGGGGGCGCGTCGTCGATGTGAAGGTCGAGCCCACCGAGCCGCCCCTGGACCGCTTCGGGCCCATAGTGACCGTGACGGTCGACGCGGACGCGAGGGAGGCCCTCGAGATGTGGGTGAGGGCGGCGCGGGAGGTCCGCGGGAAGGGATTCATACTGGATGTCGCGTGGACCGGGAAGACCGACGTGAGCACTGAGGAGTTCATCGAGTTTTCCGCGCGCGCACAAGTTAGGATGGGCATACCACCGGTCATCCTCGATGATGACCAATGACTTACCATCCCGTGGAAGCGTGAGGAGGGTGAGGAGGCGCGCCCGAGGTGAGGTCCGCGGAGATGCCCCTCGCCGTGCCCAGGTCGTACTTGGACACCAGCGTAGTGATCTCCCTGATAACCCTCGATAGCTGCCATAGGGGCGCTAATAACCTCATGGAGGAGGCCCCAAAGCCGCACTGCGTGTCGACGTGGACGCTGGCCGAGGCCTTGGGCGCGCTCTCGGAGGGGATTAGGAGCGGAAAGAGCTCCCCCGGATACAAGTTCCTAAGGAAACAGATGGCCGGGCTGGGGATCCCATACCTCTCCTCATCCCTTGAGGTCTTCACATATCTCACGAAAGAGCTCTCCGCGTGGGTTGCCGAGAATGGGGTCGAGGTCTGCGACGACCTCATCGATGACGCCGAGCTGAAGGTGGGGAACCGCTCAGTGAGGGCCTTCTGGGCCATCCGCGACGCCGCCGAGCTGGCGGCCCGCCTGGGGCTCAAGGCGAAGGACGCGATGCACCTGGCGTACGTCAGGCGGCTCTGTCCCGGCCCCCTCCTGACGGTCGACAGCGACTTCACGCGCATCGCTGAGTGGATACGTTCCCTGGGGATCGAGGTCCGCGGGCTCCCATGCAAGAAGAAGGAGGATTCCTGAGGGCGGAAAGGCCGGATCGGTACAGGGCCGGGCCTTTAAGGCGCCTTAAAAGCGCCGGGCTCACGCGCGTCCGTGGAGAGACTGCTGGACCGCGATCTGTTGGGGCATGCCATTGTCATGGGGGCCACCGGCTCCGGGAAGACGAACTTCCTGCTCTACACCATGCACCACATACACAGGAATATGAACGCCGCAGTGATATTCGTGGACCCCCACGGCCAGGCCTCGCTGGACCTCGCGCGCATGATACCCGAGACCCGGGTGTTCGATCCCACGTACTCGCCGTTCGGCCTCAACCCGCTGGAGCTCGGGCCCTACTCATCGAGGGAGGATCGCGCGCTGATGATACAGCTCCGCACGGGGGAGCTCCTGAAGGTCATGGAGGACCTGTTCTCCGTGACCGTGGACCGCGCCCCCCGGCTCCTCTGGATCCTGCGCGGCGCGCTCCTCTACCTCTACACGCTCACGGACACCCCCACGTTCCTGGACCTCTAC
>Ga0080003_1001841_pt1 | contig 10588 bp, 10 predicted proteins | sample JossMetagenome_FD_69206 | JGI IMG/M metagenome (GOLD analysis project Ga0080003, IMG submission 69206) | Hot spring microbial communities from Joseph's Coat, Yellowstone National Park, USA - JC2_E (SPADES assembly) (version 2) | ecosystem: Environmental > Aquatic > Thermal springs > Hot (42-90C)... | reverse complement strand
CAATGCAACACCACTCTCAACAGCATACATGATTCTCCTGGCTGATGTTGCTGGTGGGGATGCACTACCCGGTAGCGCCATGCCCAATGCCTCTGCGATTGCTGCCATAGTGTTCGCCGTGAACATACCCGCGCAGGTGCCGTAGGTCGGGTGCGCCCTCCTCTCTATCTCATACAACTCATCCTCCGTCATCTTACCCACTAAGTAGGCACCAACCGCCTCGTGAACATCCTCTATTGTTAGCTTCATATTACCATAAAACCCGGGCTCCGCCGTACCCCCATACAGGTAAACAGCGGGTATGTTTAACCTAGCCATAGCCATTAGGATACCAGGCGTCGTCTTGTCACAACCACCTATCCCAACGAAGCCATCAAATGCATGGGCATTTATTTGAGCCTCTATGGTGTCCGCAATGACCTCCCTACTAACTAGGCTGTACCTCATGCCCTCCGTACCCATGCCAATGTTGTCATTAACAACTATCGTAGGTACGGTTAATGGTGAACCACCACCCTTCCTAACACCCTCCTTAACGTGATTAGCCAACGCCAGGGTATGTATGTTACAGGGACCAGCCTCACTCCAGGCAGCAACCACGGCTATGAGGGGCTTACCAATATCCTCATCGTTAAACCCAATTGATCTCAAGAAGGCCCTATGGGGTGCATTTAGGATGCCTTCGTATCGATCCCTACTCTGTAACTTCACCCTGACCATATTAAATCTATATATTTACCGACTAAGTATTTATATTCATTATCTCACAAGTTCTATTGAAGTGGTGTTGTACCGCCTCGGTACAATACACTGGTAATAACCCTTTAATACTTGGTTTCCCACCAATAATAGTGATGTCCTTCTCACTAGTAAGCCCCGCCTTCAAATATGGCGAGAGAATCCCGAAGAAATATACGTGTGATGATGTCGATGTAAGCCCACCACTACAGTGGTCAGGTACCCCCACTGGTACAAAATCGCTTGTGTTAATTATGGAGGATCCCGATGCACCAATAGGCGTGTTCACACATTGGGTACTCTATAACATACCACCCGATAGGAGTGAATTACCCGAGAACGTACCCAAGACACCCACAATTGAAGGCATAGGAATTCAGGGTGTAAACGACTTTGGTAGGGTTGGTTATGGCGGTCCCTGCCCGCCACGCGGACATAAGCCGCACAGGTACTTCTTTAGGTTATATGCACTGAATACCGTACCTAACATAAAGCAGAGGGCGAGTAAGGATGAGGTTTTGAGGATAATAAGGAGTAACATAATCGGTACGGCCGAGTACATGGGCATATACTCACGTGGCTAAATCACTTATTTAGTTATATTCAGTTAAAAAGTGCATTTCATGATTCAGACAGGAACCTCCAGGATAATGTAATGCCAAGCGCTGAAAATATTATGGCGAAGATTAATAGGTATGTGAAGTCAAGTAGGAGACTATGCCCCGCAACACCGAGCAATAACTGCCTATTTATGTCATTTACATAGGTTAATGGGTTAATGTAGGCAATAGGCTTTAACCACCATGGCATTGACTTCACTGGGTAGAATGAGTTGCTTGCGAACATTAGGGGCATGTTTAGTAGGTTCATTATCGCCATTTGCGATTCCCAGGAGGTTGATCTTAGGGCTAGCGTTACAAAGAGTGACGCGAATCCCATGGACATTAAGGCCAGTGCTGCGTAGGCGCCCACCACATCGAGTGGGTTGAGGCTTGGGTTTAGTTTCATCCCAAGTAGTATGGCTATTACTAGGACTATGCTTGCTTGAACTAGGGACCTAATCATTGAGTTAAGTACCTTAGCCATCACAATATTACCCCTAGGCACCGGCGTAGTTAACAACTTACTAAGCACACCCAACCTCCTATCCCAAACAATACTCATACCGCTCTGCAATGACGTAAACAATGTTATGAATGAGAGCATACCGACGGCAAGGAATGAGAAGTAATCGGTGGTCCCAAAATTAGCCTTAAGAACTTCCGATGCAATTTCATCAATTACTTGCTTGGGTATGTTTAAGCCTGGTATGTTTAGTCCACTTGTGAACATGGATGCGAAGTTCATTGACTTTCCGAAGAATGCCAACCAAACGATAGGTTGGATAAGTGAGATTATTAAAATGACCGGTACCTTGTACCACTTGGCTAACTCCCTATTTGTTAATGACCATAAGCCATGAAGTGGATGTAGTCTGGACTCCATGCGCATCACCTCCTGGCCCTTGATATTGTTCTTCTAAATCTCATGAACTCCTCACCACTACTCTCCTCATCCCTTAACCTCCTGCCTGTGTACTCAAGGAATACCTCATCCATTGTTGGTTCCTTTATCGTTATACTGGTGGCCCTTATGCTCAATTTATTAAGTGACTCAAGTATTACTGGCGCCGCAGTGTTTCCATTCCTAACCTTAAACCTTATTGTATTACCAACCACCGTAACCCCAGAAACACCATCAATACCCTCAATAACCTTCCTAGCCACATTAACATCACCATTCACCTCTATCGTTATCACATCACCACCAACCTTCTCCTTAAGCTCCTTAGGCGTGCCTATGGCTAATATTTTCCCGTGATCAATGATAGCAATACGCTCAGCATATTGATCAGCCTCCTCCAGGTAATGTGTCGTCATGAAGATTGTCGTGCCAAACTGCCTCCTCAACCTATACACGTACTCCCAAATAGCCGCCCTAGTCTGGGCATCAAGACCCAGAGTTGGTTCATCAAGGAAAAGTATCGCCGGCCTATTTATCAAACCCATGGCTATCTCCAACCTCCTCCTCATACCTCCCGAGTACGTCTCAACCTTCCTATCAGCCGCATATGATAACTCAACCATATCAAGTAATTCAACAGCCCTCTCCCTAGCCTCACTCTTCGGTATCCCATAAAGAGCCGCTATCAGCATTAGGTTTTCCCAACCAGTTAAATCCTCATCAGCCGTATACTCCTGAGGAACAACACCAATACTCTCCCTAACCTTAGCCGGTTGCTTAATAACATCATAACCATTGACCACAGCCGTACCCTCACTAGGCCTAGTAACCGTAGTCAACATCTTTATCGTGGTAGTCTTACCAGCGCCATTAGGACCTAGGAAACCGAATATCTCGCCATAATAAACTTCGAAGTTTATATGATCCACTGCGGTGAAATTTCCATAACGTTTTGTCAAATTAATTGCCTTAATTGCGGACTCCATGATTATCGCTCACTAGCCCAGAGACCTTGATGTTATATAAATCTTTCTCTAAACCGATATCGGGTAGTGAACCTAGTCCTCAACCTCCCTCAAAATTCTCCTAATACTTGGGTCAAATTGATCAAGCGTTAGCTGTGGAATGAATTGCCTAATGTACTCGAAGGCATTCACTATGGGCCAATTAGTACTATCGCTACTATTGCTCCTCAGCTCAACATAACCAGCTCTCCACAGTGCTGTTAATGCATCGGCATAAATCTTCCTAACCCTAATTGCCTCCTGGGCGGCATCGACCTCCTTAGGCATTGCCTTAATGGCTATCTTCACGTTACGCGCTATGGTCTCGAGATCATCCGGTGTGTAATTATTCCTTATCACTGGGCATAGACTCGATACCACAAACTCCACCGTGAAATCCACGATTTTCAGCTCCGGATCGATTACATACCTAATAACTCTGGGTAGGTATGGGAATGATCGGCAGGTCAGTGGTTTATACAGTGAGTGAACCATACATGTCTTATCGTCGGGATTGAGGAATGGACACATACCCTTTTCATTCAGTTGCATTAAATATGACAGCGCGATCCTAACACCACCCTTAACATCCGTCACTACGTAACCAGGCTTGAACGTTAAATCCTTAACATCAAGCCTCTCAGCTAACTTACTGAGTATCAGCATCTCGTGTGGAAATACCGTCACCGGCGATATTGTGCAGCAGTAACCACAATTCGGCATGCACTTAAACGCAGTCACCACACCTATCATTCAAGCCTTAGGAGAATAAAATATTTTCTTCCTGGTATTTCAACACGAACAAAAACAACCCACAACAAGACCTACCGCTCGTTTTGTCATATTGAGCAGGATGAAACTAAATGCGGTATTAATAGGACCTCCTTCAATCTTCTAACCCCATAGGCCCTACACTTAATGAACTCGGCAGGGCTGCCACTAATCACGAACTTACCCTCCCTATCGATGAACACGCCAATTATATCATCAAGAACTGACCCAAGTAGGTCCTCCTTGAATCCATCGCCCACGTGTATCGCGATGTCTGGTTCCATATCATGCGTAAGCAGTGAGTACGCACGCTCAAAAATTGCTGGATGCGGCTTGGCCTTGCCAACCTCATCCGCATAGACTTGTACATCAATGTACTTACTAAGTCCGTACTTATCAAGTAACCTCCTTGTTACCGAACTGCTCCAGAATATCACGTTCGAAACGACACCAACCCTGTATCCGTCATCCTTCATCTCCATAAGCACGTATTGCGCATCCTCACCTGGCTTTGCATTCTTTGATTCAAGTAATGTATTTGATATTATGTTGGCGACGTCCATCACCATTCTCTCATTTAATTCTACACCGTACCTGTGCATCAATCTCTCTAGGAATGTCCTTACGTTATCCATAGGTGGCACATAAACCATCTCCGTAACCCTCCTAAGCCTAATCTCCCTATCCAAACCTACGTAAGCCTCATACACATGCTCGAAACTGGCCTCTATACCTATGGACTTCAGGTACTTGGTTATGTTGCTAGTTATTTCCTCTATCAATTCCTTACCATAGTTGATCAACGTATTGTAAACATCGAATGTTATGACCTTCAGACTCATTATGCACCATATAGCATTACCCCGCTCATATTTTAAGCATTGCCGTCATTAGGAAACGAAATCGAATTTTGAGTAGTATACCTAAATAAATAGGACTTCGAGTAAATGCATTAGTTCCTTAGTGCGGGGTTATGTTTTTAAACTAATGGTTTAAGCACGTCATCGGTGCTAAACCTTTGGTTCAAATAACGATAATAAGGCTGGTGGGGTATAGGGAGTGGACAGAGGGCTTGGGTCCAGATAGGGAGCATGTAATACAGAGCGTGCAGGCTAGGTTGCATGACAGGCTAGTCAATGCATTTTCCAGGGTTAATGCATGGGCTCATCCATTTAGGTATGATTACCTACTAGCCATAACGAATGGGATTAGTGAAAATGAATTGACTGGTATAATTAAGGAGCTCGGTGATTACGCACCTGTCCCTCTATCCAGTGGCACATCTGCCCATAGTGAACCGAGGATGGCAGAGAGGGAAGCATTTAAGTTGGCACTAAAGGCAAAGCCTTGGGAGAACCTGGTTGGTAATACTGATGATGGGTTGGTAAGTATTGCCCACATAGACCTTATAGACTCAACGACAAATACCGAGGAGACCTCGAGCTACCTACTTTACGAGCACGTATGGAATGTGGTTAATCAGATAAGGCTTTACCTAGCATCGTACGGCGGCTTGACACTATACCTAGGCGGTGATAACATCGTCTCAATAATACCACCATCAATTAAGGAGGGAGAACTGGAACCATTAGCGAACCTATTAAATGTCAGGATTGGAGTTGGTATAGCTGGCAGGGGTAGGGTCGCCATGAAATTGGCGACCGAGGCACTTGACGAATTAAGGTTACGCAACATCCGTGGAGTATTGATAATGAGCAACGATTAATCAAACCCTAATAAAAACAGCGGTGCTACCTATAATAAATGCAGACAGGGAGGAAATCAGTTTTTAATTAGCTTAATTTTATTCATCCGGCCCTCCTTAATCACTTGTACATAACCTGCCGACTCCAACCTCCTAATTGCCCTCCAAAGCGTTGCCTTGGGCATATTCAGCTTCCTCTGTAGATCAGCCTGGTAGGCCTCACCACCCATCTCCATCAATGCCTTTATGACCTCCTTATCAGTTGGGTTTAGACCTTCGACTATTATGGGGTTTACCTCAGGACCTCTGTGTCTGATTATGAACACGTATATTAATAACGCAATCGCTGCTATGATTACGGTAGGTACTACGTAATATACATATTGTGGGATTGATGGGGTTGTCTTCGTTACCTTTGGCGATGTTCGGTTACTCGTTGATTGAGTTGATGTTTTGGTCGTATTCGTTGTTCTTGCTATGGTAGTTGTTGTGTTGGTGGTTGCTACGCCTGTTGTTGGTGTTTCTGGTACAAAGCCTATTGTATAGTTTCCAGGTGCTAGTTGGAGTATTATGCCGTTGCTAACCTTCGTGAAATTCACTATTAAATTAATAGGTAAGTGAGTCAGTAATATACCGTTTCCTATAAAGAGATTTACCACGTATGGAGATGACACGTTCATTGCCAAATAGCCACTTGGTGTTTGTGTAATTAGGGGCACGTACCTTATTATGAATGTGCCATTACCAAACGCCGGTATAATCAATTGATTACCTATTAATATTGCAGATACTGATGTACCATTGGCACTTTGCACAGTTAGTGTTGGTCCTATTGGTTCCACGGGTAATGTAACGTTTAGCAAAGCGACACTTTGCATTGTTGTAACGTTCATACTGACTAGTGATCCATTACTCATTAGATAAATCATTATTGAAACCATAATTATAGGGAACATCACAAACAATTATATTGAGGACTTAAAAATCTTGCTAATTCTCCTTATAAAAAGAAGAGAAATAGAACGATAAAGAAATTCCGTAAAATTGAAATGAGATACATTATTGGCCACCATTACCTCGACCATTACCGCCGTGACCGTGGCCACCCATACCTCCACCTGCGCCCCCTCCTTGACCGCCCATACCACCTCCATGACCTTGCCCACCCTTACCTTTACCGTGACCGTGCATATGCCATGAACTTGCTTCTTGACCGAACTGCTGTACCGTGTTTAGCCAGTCGTTGAAGCCCTTACCGTGCTTGAGTAATTGTAATAATTGTGCCTGGGCAGTCTCGTTGCCCTGTACTAATGGGTATATGCCTGACAATTCTTTGAATAGCTCATGTAACTCCTTAACGCTGGTTATGTTTAGACTTGTCATGTTCGTGAGCATGCCAAGTTCATGGTCTAAGATGGCTAGTTGCGTTAGGGTTTGGTTAAGCGTTGTTGCGCCCTTTATTATTTGCTTAATGTAGTGCCCGAGTTCATGGTTTATCCTGTTTGCAAAGCCTATCTTCTGCTCCTCATAATACTGGGCAGTTACATTACTAATTAGGGAATTATACTCGCTAAGTAACGCCTCGGCCTCTGAGTAGTTACCACTGATTAATGCCTGCTTCAACTGGAACAGTAAGGAGTAAACCTCGCTTGCCTGTGTGCTATTTAGTAGTCCTTGTTCCTCAAGTCTTGTCAACGTCTCATTCAGTAGCATTAATCTATAGGTTAAGGTTCTATTCAGAATCTCAGCATGCTTCTCAAGTACGTACTCATGGACTAGGTAATGCCTAAGGTGTACCAGGAACTGCAGGGCTAGTAGACACTCGCCCTTGCTAATGAAGTAGTTGGTGATGTTCTGTAGCGTGGCTGGTGTTAGGGCAAGGCTTGTTACGTTAAAGCCCGTTGCGTTAAACCTCGTTATGTTGAACCCTGTGAACGTGGCATTAGCAAGGGTTGCGTTAAACGCGGTAGCGTTAAAGCTGCTCATGTTGGCTCCAACCCTCATAAGCCACATGTCGTCAATGTACAGGTTGGCTTGTATGGCAGTTAGTAATCCGGGTGTGCATGTTGCATTAGTTACTGTAGTATTTGTTGTGGTTGTCGTGGAGTTCGTGCCCACGGTTGGCACGGTCGAGTTCGTGAGGTTACCCGTACCTGAGGCCATTATGGGCTTCGCAACCATCACCACGGCCAGCACTAACGTTAGCGCCAGTGCTATTGTTAGCGTTATTACCTCCATATTTATTATTGTTCTACTTCCCATACCCATCACCCAGACCATAAATTAATCCTCTAATAAGGAAATCTCCCTGAAAATCACGATGCTTCCACGTGAAACATACTGAAACCAGAGTTCTGGCCCAGAAATACATAATCATAATGCTTTAAGAACCTAGACCTGGCACTAACTCCAGTGCTCGTCCTGATAGACCTCGATGGCACATTACTACCACTTAACGCCTGGGATCCCGTATTTCAAGACGCGAGTAGGTACATTGCTGAGAGGATTGGCGTTGACTGGGTCGTTATATATAGGGCCGCTAAAGAATTGAACAAATCCTTATTACGTGGATTCAGCATTAAAGCCTTCGATTGGGACTACATATTCACTGAGGTGGCTCATAGATTCGGTGCATCAGTGAGCATAGATATTAATGAGTTCCTGGTGAATTACGTGCACGGGTTTAAACCGTACGATGGCGCATATGATCTCTTAGAGACAATGAAGGATTTAGGTCATAGAATTATCATAGCAACCAATGGCTTATATAAGTATCAATCAATCGTCATTAAGGAACTGGGGTTTTCACAATACATAGATGGTATAAGAACTCCTGACTTAATAGGGTGCCCGAAGAACTGCTGTGAATTCTTTAGGGATGGTCGAGTCATGATTGGAGACAACCCATTATTTGATGTGTACTACCCATCAATGTGTGGCTTAGTAACCGTGTTCATTGGCGATTGGGAGAATAGGCTAAATTACGTAAGGGACGTGTGGGGTTTAGATCTATCAGGCATAAAACCCACCTACTCCTTCAAAAGCCTCGTGGACCTCTTAGACGGAGCTCAAGCAAATACCCTATTCCCCTCATACCAATGAGCTCTAATTACCACTAATTCCCACCGGGGTTCTGGACATTAATACGTTTAAATTTCGTGAAGTAAAGCGTTATTATGGTGAAGTCTATTATTATCATTATGTGCATTACTGTACAATAAATACATAGGGCATGGAGTAGGTAAGTCTCGACATATATCAAGTAGGGAACCACGACTATACCAAGGAACCTCCAATAAAAGAGCGTACTAAGTGCAACATTGGCTATGCGTCCAGGGCCAAAATCGTAAGTTATCACCAGGACTATGTTTATTACGAACCACACAGCAGCCAGTAGGTCAAGGGGGACACCACCTATGTCTGAGTACTTGCTCGAGAGAACTCTTTCGCAATCAATGGTCACTCCAGGAAATGGCGACTTAAACTGAGTACAAAGTGGTGGCAGTTTATGTAAATAATAATATGTATAAATGACCACTGATGATGCGAAGAGACCTATTGCTGAAAATGTAAGCATAAGTGTAAGCCAATTCTTCCCTAACCTACCCATCATTGACCAGTGTGGTTTAGGAACTTAAATATTAATCTCACAGGGAACCGCACTTCCCTAACTAAAAATGCATTTAAGCATTGATGATACATGGGTGATGATGTCTGAGGCAGGTAAGAGGGTTATCTTCCATGAATTATTAACACCCGAGGACGCATTAAACAAGATCTTTAGTACCGTGAAGATTGAGCCGGTGGGTGTTGAAATCGTCAAGATCGAGGATAGTTATGGTAGAGTCTTGGCTTCAGACATTTACTCGAGGATCGATGTGCCACCGTTCGATAGATCCACAATGGATGGTTTTGCTGTTAGGGCCGAGGACACATTTGGCGCCGATGAACTTAACCCCATCAAGTTGAGGGTTGTTGGTAATATCGAGACTGGAGCCGAGGGGCTTCCCAGGATTAACCCTGGCGAAACTGCCGAAATAGCCACGGGAGCCCCATTACCGCCCGGCGCCAATGCCGTGGTTATGATTGAGTATACGAAGAGGGCTGGCGATGAGTTGTTGGTGTATCGATCAGTTACCCCTGGGGAGAACGTGATGTCGGCAGGTAGTGACGTTATGATGGGCGAGCTAGTGCTCAGGAAGTGCACGGTGATTAGGGAGAGGGAGGTTGGTTTATTAGCCGCGGTTGGGCTTCGCGAGGTCGAGGTCTTCAGGAGACCTAGGGTGGCGATAATATCCACGGGCAACGAGCTCGTGAGCCCCGGCGGAACCCTTAGTCCAGGCAAGATTTACGACATAAACACGTACACCATATCTCACGCTGTTAGGTCCATGGGCGCTGAACCTGTGATCATGGGTATAGTTAGGGATGACATCAACGAGATGAGGAACACCATAACTAAGGCATTAAGCGTAAGTGATCTAGTACTCCTCTCGGGAGGCACGTCGGCTGGGCTTGCTGACTTAACGTATCGCGTACTTGATGAGATAGGGCCGCCTGGAATAATAATACATGGGCTCAAGGTCAAGCCAGGCAAACCTACGGTGGTTGCCGTTTCCAGAGATGGTAAGTTGGTGGTTGGCCTGCCTGGCTACCCAAGCTCCGCATTAATGATATTCAACATAATAGTCAAACCAATACTAGCCAAAATGCTATGTACCAGCGTTGATGAGACGAGGATAAGGGCTAGGTTGGCGATTAGGGCCGAGGGTGCCAGGGGCAGGAGGGCGCTCTACCCAGTGGGGCTTGTGGATACAGGCCGCGGCATAGTGGCCTACCCATTACCCGCCGAGTCCGGGGCAAAAAG
>Ga0080003_1001839_pt1 | contig 10594 bp, 13 predicted proteins | sample JossMetagenome_FD_69206 | JGI IMG/M metagenome (GOLD analysis project Ga0080003, IMG submission 69206) | Hot spring microbial communities from Joseph's Coat, Yellowstone National Park, USA - JC2_E (SPADES assembly) (version 2) | ecosystem: Environmental > Aquatic > Thermal springs > Hot (42-90C)... | reverse complement strand
ATCAAAAATCTCGGTAAAACAAAGCTAAAATACCGAGATTATCTCGGTAAATCAAAGCTATTTTACCGAGATTATCTCGGTAAACTGAAGCTAATTTACCGCGATTTTTGATAAATATCAACGCACAGGTACAAGGCTGAGAACTCAACTTTTGGTTTATAGAGTGGGTTTGTATAAGATGCCGTGAGCGAGATAACTTTAATACAAAAAATATTGGCAGATGAAAACACATTCTACATCGCAAGATTACCTAATACTATAATCGAAATACTGAAAAACCGCAAACGCCTCCCGAAAAAACTTTACGTCCACTGGAGGTTCTTCACAAAAAACTCTCTCTATTACGCTGTGACTTTAGGAACCGCAAGAGACAATCACAAAAACCCCCTTAACGAAGACAATACGACCGAACTTCCTCCCGAAATCGTAGAGTACATTCAATTGGAAGAAAAACATTCACAACTTGAAGCAACAGCAATTTTGTGGAAAATAACTATATGGAACGGACAAACTGTCGCATTAGCAAAAATACTCCTCGGTTATGGAAAGAAAATAGAAGAAACACTTAACCCCTACGAAAACAGAAACGAAATAACAATCACACCAGAAATAAAATATTACATGGATCTCCACGGAAGAACACAACTTTATTGGAAACAATTTGCAAAAAACACGTGGCTTGTTTCAAAAGATCGCAAAAATTACGACGCAGTAACATGGAACACGTGGGATACAATCAAATTGCCCCACGCAGTCAAAAAAGAACTAGGATTTTTCGCATCCGCAAAAATTGAAATAGAATTTTTTATCAAAAACGAAACCCCCGCTTTGATCGTACGAACCAAAAGAAACACAACACAACTGGAAGACTTCTTAAACGATACGCTCGTAGAAAACGGAAATGGCATTGAAATTCACGAACTTTACGCGAAATATCTCGACTATCTAAAAGTAAAACACGCAGACCCTTCACAAAGCGACTTTCACTCCCTTGTCTCAATCCTTTATGATTTTCACATAATTCCATTCAAAGCATGGAAACAACTTACTAGCAATGAACAAATGCCCTACATAATTCCAAAATACGGTCTAAAAACGCAAACAAATGAAAGAGGCGATGAAAATGGATAATTCTGAAAAACCCATCGTAGACTTCAATGCTGTCCGTGTTCACTTTGAAATTATAGGCGAAAGACAAAAGTATCACGTTACAGCAAAGAATTACAAAACAGGAGAAGTAATAAATTCATGGTTTGCAAAAGAGGAAATTCTCGAAAAAGTTCAAGAATGGACTGATCAAGGCTTCACGATTTGGGTTTCTTTCAACGAAATAGAGGAGGGGAATGATTCAATAGAAGGAGTTTCAAAACTATGCGTTCTCTGGTTTGACATCGATGCAAAGCGCGCTGACAAAAACAACCCTGCAAAAGAAGAAGAAAAGCTCGAAGCCCTTCGCAGAGCACGGACACTGAAAGAATTCATTGAAAAAGAATACCACGCGCTCGGTTTCATGGCTTTCAGCGGGAATGGACTTCATTTGTTTTTTCCGCTCCCTTGCTTCCAGCTCATAGGTGCACAGTTCAGAAAAGAAGTAAACATGAAACTAAGAAGCTTCGCAAAACGCGTTTCTGCCCAAGCCGACGTGGAAATAGATAACACCTATGATTTACGAAGAGTTTCGACAATCATAGGAACGTATAATCAAAAAATCCCTGAAAAACCACTCCCAACAACATGGAGTACAGAATTTTACGACCCAACAAACCTTGAAAAAACGCTCGAAATCGTTAGAACCGCGAGACAGTTAAACCAAAGTCTTCTTGAAGCAATCCTTAACGAACCCATTACAGCACAACAACCCGTTCTTATGCAAGCAGACGCAGAATTCACGCCAGAAACGCTTGAGAAACTAAACGAACTAAGACAAAAAGACGCGAAACTAAACAAGCTCTTAAACGGAGAAATAAGCGAATACAAATCAAGATCAGAAGCAGAAATGGCTTTAGTTGTAAAGCTCGTCTTTTACGGGTTCACGAAATCGCAAATTTACAAAATTATGAGCAAAATAGCAAAAACAGGAAAGTGGAATGAGAAAGACGAAAGATATTGGAACCTCACTTATGAAAAAGCAATTAAATTTAACGAAGAACATAAAGCTGAACTTCAAGCAGAATACGAAGCAATGAATAAAACACAACCTGCGCAACAAATAGAAACGCAAACAACCGAAACAAAAGAAAAAGAACCGCTCGCACAAGAAACATGGAAAACCGAATTCGGGCTTGCAGACGGCTTTCTTTATGAAAAAATTGAAACACCCTCTATCGCTCTAAAGATCCACAAAGGAAAAATCAAGTTCTCGCGCGAAAACAATGAAGTTGAAACAGACTTCAAGGCGGACTTTTCAAAAATCGAAGAAGACCTTAGAGAAAAAGGAATACCCGAAGAAGACATCGCGCTTTTCAAACAAACTTTTGAAGAAGGCGTCCGCAGGAATCTCATATTCACGAAAGAAGAAGGCGAAAAACTTTCTGAATTTGCTTCAAAAATTGCAAAAGCGCTTCTCGGACTGTTTCGCATCGCAACGCTCGAAGAAACGGACGACATTCTGTTCTATTCGAAAGGAGTGTACAGACCGAAAGCAGAAAGCTTGCTGACGAAACAAATCGAAAGCATTGTCCCTTCAGACGTTGTAACAACAGACCTCGTGAAAGAAGTGCTAGGACATGTTAGGCGTATGACGTACGTTTCGAGAGAACGTTTCAATTCAGACCCGACCAAATTGAACTTGAAAAACGGAATCCTCGACCTCAAAACTTTCGAACTCAAAAAACACACGCCTTCTTTTCTCTCGACAATTCAGCTTCCTGTCGAATACGACCCTAACGCACGGAGCACCCTTTGGGAAAAAGTTGTAAGCGAAGATCTCTATCCAGAAGACATCCCGCTAATTCAAGAGAGCTTTGGATATGCGCTCTATCCTGAAAACGTCGCGCAAAAGATGATAATACTACTAGGTTCGGGCTCGAATGGTAAATCGCTAGTCTTACGTGTTCTTGAAGCGATGCTCGGAAAAGAACATGTGGCTAATGTTTCCCCTCAAGATCTCGAAAACAACCGTTTCGCTGTATCGCAGTTATTCGGGAAACTCGTAAATATATATCCTGACCTTCCTGCTTTTGCACTTCAAAGCACAGGAAAGTTAAAAGCACTTATTTCAGGTGATTCGCTAACGATCGAAGAAAAATTTAAAAAAGGTTTCTCTTTTAGAAACCGTGCGAAGTTTTTCTTTTCTGCGAACGTGCTTCCGAAAGTAAGCGATAACACGCACGCGTTTTACAGGCGTATTATCATTGTGAACTTTCCAAAGACTTTCGATGAAAACACTGCGGACCCGACGCTTCCTGAAAAGCTAACGAACGAAAAAGAACTTTCGGGGATTCTGAACTGGGCTTTGGAAGGCTTGAAACGGCTTATGCAGAACGGCTTTCGTTTTTCATACTCAAAGAGCGCGGATGAAATTAGAGAAATCTACACGAGAGCAAGCAATCCTGTAAAAGCGTTTTTGGACGAGGAGACTGTTGAGGATACTGAGGCGTGGATTGTGAAGCAAGATCTTTATGAAGCGTATAAGGAATATGTGAAAAAGCATAAGCTTCAAAGTCCTCTTTCTCCTACTTCGTTCTTTATGAATGTTCAAAAGTATCGCAAGTTGAAGACAGAAAGGAAGACGGTCGGTGGAGAGAGGAAGTGGGTCTTTGTGGGCATACGTTTGAAGAATGAGCGGGAGAAGGAGGAGGAAGAAGGAAATGAAGGGTTGTTTAAGTTTTCTGATAACGAAAACACGGATCAATCTTGAACTAAACACTTTTGTTTAGTAGTTAAGTTTTTCTAAATGTAAGATTCGAGTTAGTCAATTGTCTAAGTGTCCAGACCTTTTTCTGAACCCTCAAAACATGAAACAAAAAGGGGTGGACATCCGGACAGTTCATGAAGTGCAAAAAGTGTCCAGACCTTGAGCTACATCTTCTTTCTATATATCATACCCCTACGTGCACCCTACATGCACGCACACCTACTGCTCTAGATAAAAGTATACCAAAAGGTCTGGACACTTGCAAAAAATTTAACATTATGAAATAAACATGTCTATTCTATGTCCAGACCTTTTTAAACATTCTTGAAATAAATCAAAAAACGCATATCGGAAAATCGATGTCTGGACAGGTCTGGACACTTTTCGATATATCTAAATCACTTTTTGTTCTTTATCCTAATTTTATTCTGCAAACCACTACCCCCTCTAACTACCCCTTTCACGCTTTCGTGTTTTTAAAGGATCTTTTTATCAATTCGCGTGAATGCGCTAAGTGGGGATACGTCTCTTTTTGCAGAAGTAGATGGGCGATACGGGGTTTATTCTTTGCGAGAACTTTATGAACTTTATAATCAAGGGCATAAAATCAAAGTGCCGACGCTTCTTAATGAAAGAGGAGAAAAAGGATGGGTCGAAGTCGAAGACGTCGTGAGTTTCGGAGAGCAACCTTTAAAACGAATCACGCTTGCTAGATCGAGGCTTTATGTGGAACTTAATGAAGATACGCTAATTCCTGCATTTAGTTCATGGTTATTTTCAGGAACAGAAAAACAAATATATTTGAAATTTAATTTTGTGAACAATTTAAAAGTTACACAAGACCCAAGACACAACGATTCTCTTCTTCTTGCAACCCGATTTCTTTTGAACATTCCAAAAGGCGATCAAAAAGAATGGGAATTTGGTTTTGCTTTAGGATTTTGGCTCGCGGAGGGCTCAATAAAAAGAAGAAAACATTCTTTCACAAAACATTCTTTGGCAAAATTAAATAGTTTTGCACGAAAGAACGGAATGACGCTCAAGGAATATCTAGAATATACGACCGACGTAAAACAGGTGCAACTAGTTGTTGGAGAAAGTGATTTTGAACGAAAATATGTAGATATTTTACTAAAATGCTTTAAATTTTCAAAACCTCTCAAACAGAAGCATGCGAATGCTTTTCAACTTTACTCGAATGATTTGTCTCTTATCCACTTGATTAAGGAATATACAGAAGGTTATACTTCGCATGACAAACACGTAAAGAACATAATATACAATCGGTCATGGAAGTTTTTAGAAGGAACAATGGACGGCTTTTTAGCGGGCGATGGAAGTTTTCATAAGAAAGCGATTTTGTTTGAAGTCGGAATTACAACAAATTATAAGCTCCGCGATGATTTAATTTTTATTTCAAAAGCTCTAGGGTATGATTTGCATCTGAACAATGAACGCTTTAATAAAAGCCCCTTCCCTTCATATAATAATGTTTATCATTCTTTACAGTTATCTATTTCGAAGAACTGGCACAGGCGTACTGCGTTTGGTCTTGTGAAAGAGCATATTAAAAAGATAGAAGACGTTAACGAAAAGGAAGCGTTCAATCTTGTCGTGAAGTCTGTATACTCAAAGAACGATAAGCGTTCTGTTTTTAATCATTTGTTCTTCACTGCGTATGGGTTTTTTGTTTCTGATGCCATGAAAACTTTTGATCGGAGCGTTTTGAGTTCTTCTTTGTCTGTTCCTGTTTCTTCAAAGGGTTTAAATAAGGAGGTCGTATAATTCAGCATGAAACGGGTTGACGTTTACGTAAGTGAAGAACAATATGAAAAGTGGAAACAGAAGGCTGAAAGCAAAGGTATGAGCGTTTCATCTTTTGTGAAGAAAGCTGTTGAAAGCGTTTTATCAAACGGCTTTGATGAAAAACAGAATGAAGCGATTGCGAAGTTAGAAGGTCGTGTAAACGACTTGGAGTCTGAGTTAGATTTAGTTATGTTTGCGCTTGACAAAGTGGATAATGCTTTGAAAAAAATGAATCGCGGAGAAAAGCTTGAACTAAACGACTTTGTTTATTCAAGTGATGATGGAAAATGAACGCTAAGCTAACGCCTTTAGATTTTGAAACGATAGACGAGCATTGGAATGTGTATTTGCTGAGCGATGGCACGAAGTTGAAGGCAAAGCATGTTTTGTTATCGATTGCGAAAACGGATGCTTTTGATGCGCTTGGAAGGCCTGTTTATCAACCGTTCTTTTATACGCTTCTTGTTGCGTTAGCTCCTGAAGAATTACGAGGGGAACCTGCGCAGGTTGTTTATTCTTTACGCACTATTGCGAATGCAGAAACCGAGCCTGTGCGTGTTGAAAAGGTTGTGTATGATGAACCTAATATTTACAAACTCGAAGACGGGACAGTTGCTTCATTCAAACTTGCAATTACATCTATTAAACGTTCTTTGAAATATTATGATCATCTTGGGATGCCTTTTTATATTCTTGAAACTTCTATTGAGCCGTCTTTTGAAATTCCGAAATCGTTGTGGAAGAGCGAAGAATAAGGCAGTCGATTTGTAGTTTTTTAGTTTGAAAGAGTTTGTGGAGAATTTTCAACGCTTATTTCTTGTGCGTTTATTTTTTGAATTAGTCCGTCTTCTTCTGCTAGTTTTCGTGCAACGCTTGTGAAGTGTTGTTTCGCATTTTCAATCGCGATGCTTCGTAGAAAGTTTAGCATGCCGATCCATTCTCCTCTTTCAAAATCGTCCATGTCGTCTTTTTCTTTCAAATACCATTCGAGCAATTCTTTGAAACTGTCGAATCCTGTTTCTTTTTTCACTTTGCCTGGCGAAATCCATTTGTCAATGTTGTTTCTTTCTGAATCGTAGCTAGTGTGGGCGTGTCTGTAATGCGCGATTATTAGTCTTCTTAAAATTTCTTCTTTGTTCTGTTTTCTGGTGTCCCAATATAATTCAAACGCTTGCGAATCCCTGAGTGGTCTTATTGTTGTTTTGCATCTGGGACAGTAAAATTCTAGTTCTTTTCTTGCTTTTGTTCTTTCCGCGTATATTTTTCTTTTGCCTTTTTCTTTTTCGGAATATTTCGGAAAGTTTTTGATTTGCTCAAGGTTTTGTTCGATGTCTTGAAGAACGAGTTTGTAGGCGGTTGATTTGCTGTAATACGGGTTCTTGACTTCTTTGTATCGAATAAGTCCTTTTTTGATTGCAGTTTCAATTTGGTTGTTTGTTAGCTTGAATTTTTTCATTGCTTCGCTCTTGAAAATCCAAATCTTTTGCGGAAGTTTTTTCAGTTCTTCTAAGTGTTTTTCTAAATCGCTTTTGAGAATGATCGTCCCGTATCCAATTTCCTGAAACTGAAGCATTCCTGTGAAAAGCGCGTATTCAAGCTGGTCGCGTGTTAGTCCGTATGTTTCTATTGCGCTTTTTGAACCTATCCAATTTTTGAGCATTTTACTTTTTTGTTTGTATTTCTTGCTTTTTAAGTTTTCGTTCTTTAGATAGAACTAATTTTTTGAGACTACTTGTGAATGGCATGTTGGTTTTTAAAGGGTTTGTTGTATAATTCTTTGCAGTAGTGTTCAGATAGCATAGGTGGTAGTGCAGGTGCCGAAAAGCACTATGTGCGGGTTCGAATCCCGCTCTGAACACTACTGCCCTTTTCTTAACGTTTTGAAGAAAAAGAGTGTAGATGTTTACGTCAAAAAATGTCGACAGTTAACAGTGAAGAACGCGGGGAGGTTTGGGAATTCTCGTGCGAGTTCTTCGTTTAATTTGGTTGCGATGTTGATTTCTTCAAAAACAGATAATTCAAAAAAGCAAACGTTTATTTTGAGAGCGGTCTGTGGTTCGGTTTCGTCGTAATCTTTGAAAAGGTTCACGCTGATTTTTACGGCTCCTTTTTTCAACGTGAGCGTTTTTATCGTTTCAAGAACGCGTTCTGTTTCAAGTCCTAGGTTTTGAATGAAATTTATTGCGTCTTCTGTGGCATAAAGTATTATAGGTGTCGGTTCTTTAAGATCGATCCCGCGCGAGCTTTCATTATAATTCACGCTTCATTGTATGATTTTTGCTTAAAAATTGAAAAGCATGAAACAAATAATGCCCGTGAAAACTGCAAGTCCTATATAGCCTACGAGGGGCAGGTGGTTCACGTCTTTTCTTTTCAGGCAGGAATACGCAATGTGAAGGGTTGAAACGATTACGAGCGCGAAGGAAATATATTCTAAAGCGAATGGGAACGAAAAGAGTAGGGGTGCGCCTATTACGTCTCCTTCGGCTAGAAGTTTCTGTTTGTAAAGAACGAAAGTAACGATAAACACAAAAGCTCCTAAGGTCGTTGCGAGGAGTCCAGCTTTGAATGATAGAATGAAGGTTGCGAGGAATGTAACGTAAGGCAGGAAAAGGAAAAAGTCGTGAACTTCTCTTTCTCGAAAATCCTCTAATGACATTGGCAGAAACAAAAGGGCAATAAAAAAGAAAAGAAGTTTTGGAAAGGTCATCGTGCTTTCACGTTCTTTTCATAAACCCCTTTCCCTGAACGGTTCTCCCCATTTCATGTGAATAAGCATAACGCAATCTACCTGATAAGAACCAAAAAAATAAGAAAGAAAAAATTTCACGACTTTATGGATCAAGTAAAATCCCCAAGCTATTTGGTAGAATTACTAAGAATTCGATAAAAAATAAAGCAAAAGCAAGTGCAAGAAAGTCGGTGGAAAGGTTGATGGATGTGTTGTAAAAGAATATTGCCAATCCGTAAAAAACTAGACTTGCAAATAAAAGAGTTAAATTCAAAATTGCAGTTATTTTCATTTTCGTTTTTGTTGATATGTTCATAGTGCCTTATAATATGATTCTCCTTTTTAAAATCTTTTCGAATCTCTTCTTTCATGAATGGTTCTCTCCTCTTTTCGTGCAAAGATTCATTCTTTAAGCTAAGCGTTTTGAAAAAATCAAAAAAAAAATAAGAAAGAAAAAAATTATGGATCATACTCTGAAAACAGTGGCACAAGTAAGGAGGCGATAAACATGAAAGTCAAAGCTAGTTCGCCGAACTCTAAGGAAAGGTTGTTGGATGCGTTTTCAAAGAATATTGACAGTCCAATAAAAACTAGACTTGCAATAGAAAAAGCTACCATTAAAAATCCAATTATTAGTGCTTTTGTTTTTGTTGATACGTTCATTGTAACTTATAATTCACTTCTTCTTTAAAAATCTTGCCAAACCACCTCTCACTAGCGGTTATATCCCTTTCGTGTAAAGAAGAATTATTTATGCTAACCGTTGTGTGAAAAACCAAAAAATTATGAATTGTCGTCTGAGTCCTTGTTTTTACCAAGAGGCGTAAGTGCGAATGCGATAATCATGAGAGTAAAAGCAATTGTAAGAAAGTCGGTGGAAAGGTTTGTTGCTGAGTTGTAAAATATTGCTGACATTATTAACAAAATGAGCCCTGCAAGAGATACAGCTAAACCTGCAAGGTTAATTAGCAAAGTCTTTGTTGATACGTTCATTGTAACTTATAATTCGCTTCTCCTTTAAAAATCTTGTCGAACCCTTTTCCCGAACGGGTTTCTCTCACTTTCGTGCGAAGATTCATAATTTAAGCTGAACGTTTTGAAACAACAACAAAAAAAAAAGAAAATAAAAAAATTTATGGGTCAAATTCATTGTTATGCTTTCCAATACATTGGAAAAATTATGAAGAATACGATGAACAGAAGAGTAAAAGCAATTGCAAGAAAGACGAAAGCAATGTTTGTATTCGATTCTTTGTAAAATATTGCTGATAGTACCATAAACATTTGCGCTATAAAAGCAATCGCTAACCCTACAAGATTAAGTCTTATTTCTTTCTTTGTTATGGTCATTGTAACTTACAATACGTTTTTCCTATAAAAACCCAAGACCCGCTTTTTAGCAGTTCTCCCCTTTTTCAACGGTTCTTCTTTTTTTCATTCGTATTCGCAGTGAAGTCTTGCAAAAGCATTGAGCGATGGGAATTTTATTGCAAGCATTGTGTTCAATTCGGCAAATGTTTCGATTGAAAGCGAGTCAGCGCAAATTTCCACTACTAGGCTTCTTCGGATGTGTTTGTCTTCTTCTATTACGTCGTTTAGCGTGAACCGAATGTATTTTATTTTGTTTGTTTCGTTCTTTTGTTCAAGTAACTGTTGTATCGCGTACATAAGGTCGTCGAAAAATACGCCTCTTTTTCGAATTGTATTTTCAACCTTTTTCGTCGCATAAAACGTGAACGACATTTTTTTCACCTTGTTCAAAAATGCAAAGTTTATTTAAAAAGCGTGTGTTGGTTTGAGTTTTTAACCCTTTTTTTGACACAATAATATGAAATTCTTTGACCTGTTTTGCGGAGCAGGTGGACTGTCTTACGGACTTTCGCGTGTTGGGTTAGTTACGGTTGGTGGGTTGGATAAATTCTTTCCTGCATCTGAAACTTATGAAGCGCAATTTGGGGTGCGTGTAATTCGTGTTGATGCTTTTGAACTTTCTCCTTACGATTTAGGCAAACTTATTGGCGACGTTGACGTTTTAGTAGGATGCCCTCCGTGTCAGGGTTTTTCTTCTCTTAAGGTCTCCCGTTTTGGGTCTGATGATGAACGGAACGATCTTGTTCTTTATTATGCGCGGGTTGTTGAAACTTTCAAACCGCAGGCTTTGCTTTTTGAAAATGTTCCGCATGTTGCGAAAGACGTAAGGT
>Ga0080003_1001838_pt1 | contig 10599 bp, 14 predicted proteins | sample JossMetagenome_FD_69206 | JGI IMG/M metagenome (GOLD analysis project Ga0080003, IMG submission 69206) | Hot spring microbial communities from Joseph's Coat, Yellowstone National Park, USA - JC2_E (SPADES assembly) (version 2) | ecosystem: Environmental > Aquatic > Thermal springs > Hot (42-90C)... | reverse complement strand
TTCTATGAACGAATGGAAGATGTGATACATCAAGCTGATTCTCTATTGCTCTTGTATAATTCACCTCCCAAGTTTCCTTAATGGTTGAAAAAGAATAGGATTCATCAATACCATAAAGCCACTTGATATCTTCCTCGGGATTTTTATCACCATACCACATGAATATGAAATTCATAAACTCCTTTACCTTGAAACTTCTTACCATATAATTAGGATTGATTTTTGCAGATTTACCCAGGGAAGGGATCAAAACTGCAATTCCATTACCATCATATAGAAATCCATGGTATGGGCATTGAACGCAATCATTCACTATTTCCCCCAGGCCCAGGTTTGCGCCTCTATGTGGGCATTTTGCATCAATGGCATGAACTTCATTTTTACTATCTCTCCATAAAACTATATCAATTCCAAATCGCCTTGCCCTTGTTATTCTATTCCTCTTGACCTCTTCAGAGCTTAAAACAATATACCATTTATTTTTTATTAGCATCATATAAATTTTATGAGTTTTCAATATTTATATATTGCAGGACGATACCTTTTTTGGTATCTTATGTGGATTAATGTTATTTATTTCACTAATGAATAATAATGGGCCCGACCGGACTCCATAACAGCTGTAATCAAGTCTTTTATATAGCTAAAATGAATATACGCCTAAGACTAACCAACCAAAGTATCTGGATCTGCTGGAAAACGAAAAAGTAAGACGCTGGTATGAAAATCTTAAGGCGAGGTCATACTTGACAGCTACAACGTGGCTGAGAACTTTAGGGCTTTATTGTGTATTGTAAAATACATCTTCAGAAGAACTTCTAAAAGATATGGATAAACCTGATTTCAGGGATAGATTCGCTGATTTTATCAGGAAGATGGAGAGGGAAGGCAAGGCGGGGTCTTACATTATACGTTTCAAGAAGGTTTTACTAAGCTTTGGAAAGTTCAATAGCAAGAATATAGACCTGAACATAAACATAGCCAATGACCATTTAAGCCCTACGATTGAAAATGAGAGAGTGCCAAACAAGGAAGAATTAAGTAGACTATTAAGAAAGGCTACATCGAGAGGCAAGGTATCCATATCCCTTATGGCTTATGCGGGTTTGAGACCTGAAAGTTTAGGAAATTATGAAGGAACAGACGGATTAAGGCTAAAGGACATAAAAGGGTTAAGAATTACAGATAGCATAGAGTTTGATAAGATACCCGTTATGATAAGCGTTAAGAGTATGCTAAGCAAAGCGAGACATCAATACTTTACATTTATAGGAGAGGAGGGAGCAACATATATCAAGGAATATTTGGAGGAGCGAAGGCGACAAGGAGAGGTATTAGAATATGATAGCCCGTTATTGCAGTTTGACAATAAGAAAGAATATGTGAGGAAAAACGATTTTTTACGCACCACACTAATAACAAGAGATATACGGGATGCATTACAGGGGGCAGGACTGAAGATGCGACCTTATGTCCTAAGAGCATATTTCAGCACAGCCTTAGACATTGCGGAAAGCAAGGGCTTAATATCGAATCCTTGGAGGCAGTTCATAATGGGGCATAAAGGGGATATAGAAGCTAGATACAGCACGAATAAGAGGCTACCACCCGACATGATAGAGGAAATGAGGGAGAGGTATCGGAAGTGCTTAAAATTTCTTGAAACGAGAGCATCAGAGGTATCAGAGGATAACGCGAAATTGTTCTTACAGCAACAACTCCTTTCGGCAGTAGGATACAAGCAGGAGGAGATAGATAAGATGGACCTTACCAATATGAGCAACGAGGATTTTCAGCAGTTGTTACGGGACAAGGTAGCAGGTGCGATGACGGAGAACGGGGCATAACAAATGGTGTTATCGGTCAATGAAATAGAAAAATATATCAGAGATGGGTATGAATTCCAAGCAGTATTGCCGGATGGCAAGGCAGTTATGAGGTTGAAGTTTTAGGTCTGTTTTTTACAAGCCAATCATAATTAAACCACAATACGTATACCCTTCTTTGTCGTTTTTTACTTCCTTCCAACACTTTCTTTAATAGTTTACGGTCATTTTCATTATTAAAATCTAACCAACCTACCCTTGTTGGATTCCCGTATTCTGATTTGCCAAGAAACGCTTTTTCTATTTCAACAAATAAAAGATCAGGAGGATTGCTATAATCAATCAATATTTCCTTATCTATTAACTCATTAACATGTTTTATAACAGTTTTTTCATTCATTTTTCCCTTTAAGGACTTAATGAGCTTATACTGATCCATAAATGTATCTTCTGACAGAATTAAGTTTATAATTTCTTCACAGTAAGCGCAAGGAAGGTAATCAATTATTTTTTATATTCTGAAATGAAAATTAAAACGGTATTATCGATATAAATTTTCCTATTGGATATCAGCAAATGGGTAAAATACCTCAAGTGTTGAAATTGAAAAATAACATTTCCATGAAACAGATAAAACAAAACTTTGCCCTTAAATTTCCAAATTCACCGATTCTTCAAACAATACTCTCCTTACCAGATGAAATTGATCCAGAGGAGCTCATCGGCGCATCGGCTATTTTACTATCCCTTCTTGACAAGGAAACCAATAATAATATTAAAGGAGGTAAATAAATCATGGAAAAGCCATTTCATAGACGTCATAAGAAGAATGAAAAATTGTTTGTTGTCTTGGTATCTATACTGTTCTTAGTCTTTTTTTCATTTTGCTATATCATTTCATTCCAGTTATAGCAGATTTTATCGCAGTATGGTGGGTTTTTGTCATAAGTTTTGGGATTCTCTGGATGGCACAGTTTGTTAACACTCATAGGATTCAGAATGAAATTCTGGAAGTAGCCACCGTGAAGCTCAAATGGCATGATGAAGAAACAGGACGGGGATACGGTTCATTGTGTCACTGATGGCAGTACGGTCTTCAATGAAATGCACATCAGCCGAGGAATTAGTTCTTTCTTCTTCAGCGTTCCGTAGCTTTCATTTATAATCATATGCAAAGGTCTCCCACCACTGAATATTTTATCGAATTATCACACTAAATTCAGGGTGCAGATATCATGATGCACACGCCTGTAATCATGTTGGGAAACCACACGATGATGCGTTGAAAAGCTATCTATACATTTATGCGTGAGGATATCAATCTGCTTGCATCTATAAGCCCTTTAACGTAATCAGTCTCCGGTCTTCTGAATACAGAGTAGGTATCACCTTCTTCGATGATATTTCCATTATCAAAAGCGATGACATGATCGCAGAGATAAGCCACTCTATCGAGGTTATGATCGATATATATCACCGTGCCTTCTTTGAGATATTTCTTTATGACAGAGAACAGCACCATGCTGTTGGGCGGATCTATCATGGAGAATGGCTCATCAAGTATCAGAATATCTGGAAGCTGTGCCATAACCATTGCGAATGCCAGTCTCTGTCGCTGTCCTCCAGACAGCTTTTCTATCTCCATGTTTCCGAATCTTTCAGGTTCAAGTCCAACAGTGTAAAGTAAATTTTCAATTATATGCCGATCTGATATTATCTTTGATACGCTTTCTATATACCAATTCACTGAATTCAGGGGATTCAGAAATTTGAAGGTATCCTGAAAGATATTTCTTATCTTTTTATTTGAATGGCCTGCAGGTTTTCCGAAATAAAGTAGGGATCCGGAATCAGGGTTATCAAAGCCAGCAAGGATATTTGCAAGAGTCGTCTTTCCAGATCCGGATGCTCCTATTATTCCATATATGACTCTTGATCTGAAATCATAGGAAAAATTCTTTATGATATCTCTTCTCTTCCACCTCATCATCGAAACTCTATCAAGATATGTCTTGTTTATGCCTTCTGCCGAAATAGCTATCTCTTCCAAATGACGCACCTCACAGACCTTGACTGGTAATGAAACATATTTACCTGCGATCTGCATTCATGACTGGCATGTGGACAGTATTTCAAGAATGGGCATCCGGTATCATTACATTCAGAAATGAATCTGAACGATGTAAGATCCCTAGTTTCCAATGAGGGGCGTCTCCTGATCATCATCTCGGTATAGGGATGAAGCGGATCATGAACAAGTTCATCCGTAGAAGAATATTCTAAGATCATACCGCACATCATGACGTATATGAAATCGGAAACGTATGTTATGATATCAGGTGAAGTTCCGGATATGATGAATGATATGTGGTAGTCACGTGCTATTTTCCTAACAATATTTAGAAACTCAAGCGTCTCAGCGCTGTCGAGCGAGGTGGTAGGTTCGTCCATCATTATAAGGCTGGGGCGCATAAGGATTGCCATCAGAAGGACAGAAAGATGTCTTTCCCCCTGGCTGAGAAATTGTGGTTTCTTATTTATCATAGTAATCTCCTTTCCCAGCATGCTAAGATACTGATTCAAAAGATCGTCGTCTAATGCCAGGTTCCTCTGCTTCAGCACCTCCTTGATCTGATCGATCACGTTGCTTATGGCATCAAGAGAATCCGCTGCTGACTGCGGTACATAAACAAAATTTGGTCTTCTCTTATTCAGGACATCGGTGTAGTACCCGCCATTCCATGTCAATTCCCTGTTCCAATGCTGGATATCTGTGTTCAATACCTTAAGCAGTGTTGTCTTACCGCATCCTGTTATACCCAAGATTCCATATATACGCCCTTCATACACGCTGATATTTATATCTCTCAATGAAAAATTAGGATAGGAAAAATTGAGATGTCTGACATCCAATATAATATTCTCATTTTTCATCGAGTTCCTCTTCTTTTATCAGGTTAATCCGTCTACCCGCACCTTCTACCACATCTGGATGCCTTCTGGAAAGCCACATTATGTAGAACACCATGAATATTATGAAAACGGCCACAGTGGCAACCGCCTGAGTTATTGGAAATACCGGTGGCACAACAGATTCATACAGTACGAATATGAAAACCGCAGTGGCAAGGGCCGGTAATATATAGTGTTCAAATGGATGTGTTATCTTGTGGAAGCCGAAATGCGTCTCCTTCAGTCTCCTAAATAGCGTCATCACGCTTGCGTTCAGCATCAAGTGAACGGATATTAGGCCAACCAGAGCCATCGTAGACAGCAGATCGAAAGAGTTTTCAAGTATGCTATCAATATTCTGCAGATTCCTACTGCTGATCAGGTAAAACGGACCAAAGCCCATTGCAATTTCCACGAGGAAAGGCACCAGCAGGCTCATAACAACCGAAATTAACGCTATGAAGATCAACGAGATATACGGCGTTCCGAATCTTTTGCTTATTTTCGCAAATGCCTGCGGTATCACTCTGTCGCGTGCCATAGAGAAATACACCCTGCCTGCGTTGGCTTGCATTGCAACAGCATCGGAAAACGCGGAGTTGAAAGCGGTAAGAGACAAGAGCAGCCCACCAATTATACCAGCATACAGCGTTGCAACGATAACACCAGGAATCTCAGCATTGGCAAAGGATGACATATTGTTTATGCCCCATCCGACGGTGAGTGCATATGCAACCTCAGTAAGGACAGCTCCAACTATCAATAATCCAAGCACAAGCGATCTGGTTATTGAGCTCGTTACCCTAACCTCTTCTCCTAGTGGTGCAGATCCTCCATAGCCTATGAAACTCGTGAGGCCGAAGATCATTCCGAGCCCAAGTCCGGCAAACGGACCTCCATATGGCCTGAATTCCGTATCATATGATGACCAGGCAAATGGATCGAACACGCTGAGCGTGTTGTCCGGAGCGTGTATTATTATTATGATACCGAGTATAGCAAGGAATGCGACTTCATAGGCAGCTGCATATCTGACGTACTTCATCTGTGGTCTTATTCCGGCTATGGCTAGTATTATGGGTGCAACTATGAAGATAGCTACAAATGGAAGCCATATCCATACGGGTAACGTTATATGGAAAAAGTACTGAACGACTCCAGGAAGTAGAATGCCAGCCACGTATACCGGAATCGCTGCAGTGCTTACGCCCTGATAGAGGACGTAAAGAAAGCCTGAGAGAATGGCACTTTTAGAACCAAGCGCCGTAGATATGTAGCCGTAATAACCCCCAGCACTGGCATGATGTTTGGAAAGGTGGTAGAGTGTGTTTACCTCGAGGTACATAGTCAGCGTTGCTATGAGAAAAGCTAGAGGAGTCAGCACAAAGGCGAACATGGCGGCAGACGTCATGAAAGCCACGGTATCACAGGCTGGTGCCATTGCCGATATTTCCTCAGCTATAGCACCCCATGTGCCTACATCCCCATGCAATCTTGCTGCCGTATCATTTACAGTTCCGTCAATGCCGTTCATTGCAACCGCTATCTTTTAATATTATTTAATATTTGCTATATGCTAATATTATTAGTATATTGCTAATAATTCAGACTACCGTTTTATTATGGTCTGCAATATACAGGCATGGAACCTCCCGGTAAGCTCGATAGGGAATTTTTCACCTCCAGGATACTTTCCAGAACCGGTACAAAGCACGATGCAGACATTGTTCCACCAGCAAACGGTATAGATGTGGGCATAATAAGGATCGGGGATGGCAGAAAAACAGGGAAGAAATATACGAGCAAAGAATGAACATAGAGGAATATCTCAAAACTAAGGGAAATAACAGGATCATAGTAGTGAAGGGAGCTTCAAGATCAGGAAAGAGCCAATTAGTGTATAAATTGATCCAATCTTTACCAGACCAGAAGAAGATCATATTTCAGTTCAAGGCAACAGATGAGTATAACCGTTTGGGATATCCAGTTCTTTATGTTCACAATGCTGTCCCCAATGTCTTTGTGAGTTCTGAGGCGGTGGCGAGGGCATTCCTCACAGCATTTCCCATAAGTGCTAATATGCAGGGAATAACGGCTTCAACTGTTCGTGGTCAGGTAAAGCAGATAGCTGATAAGAGTCGAAACTGGAAGGATTTTAAGAGCATCCTTGAAGAGCTAATTGAATCCGAAAGTGATTCTATCACACGAGGCGCTCTTAAATTTATCCAGAATAATTTACCCATCATTTATCGGGAGAACGTATTGGATTATGAACTGCCAGACCAATGTGTCTTAGACTTTGAAGGAGACGAGAAACATGAGGTGGATATGCAGTTTTTCGTATTCTATTCTGAGTTCCTATTAAATCAATTGTCAAAGGAGGTTTGGAATAAACGGCAAAATACTATGTTTGTGATCGATGAGGCACATTTACTTACGAAATCAGGTTTTTCTATAATTCCTGAGATGTCAGCTTTGATCGGAGCAAGAGGCTCGATGATCTTGGCTTCTCAGAGAATAGCTGACCTGAAAGGACAGGCGCTGGATAATTGCAAAACACAGTTCACGTTCAAACAGTCCGGAAAGGAAAATCTTGATGAGGTAATGGCGATCTCTTCGCTCTTCCATGACGTAGTAGGGCAGATGTTATCAGCCTACGAATTCTGCGACTTGGGTCAGGATAGACCTGACCAGTATATTATGATATTTACCCTGAGGAATCCCAGACCTGGCCTATATCCTATCAGGGAACTGGAGATTCAAGGCAGCAAAGGAAAATGGGATTCTGCAAAAGAAGAAAAGGACCTAGGTTATCCTTCTATCATAAAAGAATTATTAAATCAAGCTGGGAACATACAGGATTTATCAAAAAGATTAGCTGAGAGATATGGAGGAAATGCATCTGATTATAGACTCAAGATTAAGGACATGCCCAAAAAGATGGTGAAACTTAACGAGATAAACGTTGAGCCCGTAGACTATGTTAAATTCAATGACCGCCAAGTATTCGTTGTCAAGAATTCGAACATATATTTCCGAAAAAATGAGAATCCCAGCGGTTTGCATACATACCTAGTTAATGCGACAGCGGACGTGCTTTATCATAAGGGCATTACTGATTTTAAGATAATGCCAGAAGGGATGAGCACAGCAGATATAGAAAGCAACTAGTTTGCTTTTGAGATCGAAACGGGTTTGAAAAATGACATCTCTGACATTGAACGTCGAATTGAATTCTATATGAAAGCCAGAAAGAGAACCATTATAATAGTGCCAAACGAGGATTCAAAGAAGAAGTACTTGAAGGAATATCCAGACCTTAAAGTGCTTACCATACCAGAACTGTGGGAGGCAGACCTATGAATACCGTAGTAGCCAAGCTGCACTTCCGTTTGAATCGCAGACTAGCAATTGCAGGGATAATTTTTTTGTTTATGTTTGTGACCACCTATTTGGTCAATGGATTTTCCGGTTGGAACTCGATGCCACAGAATATTTTACCAATTCCGAACTGGCTTTTTTGCATGTTACTTTTGTAGTTGGCAGTAGCGTTCACTGACGTGATTATTTTCTTTATACTTTTGATGGGCGTGGAATATGTTTTGATCTTAGCATTCGCCTATGGGCTCTCATTTACAGGAGCTTTTCGTTTTCATACTTTTTTCAGGCTTATGGGAACGCCAGAGTGGGAAACAGTTACAGGGATCGGACTCTTCTTAATTGATATCATATGGTATTTCAGCTTGATATAGCGTATTAAAATGATATTCCCAAGAGGAAATCAATCGGAGTGGAATAAAGAATCACAATACGACCAATATAACCCAAGGGCAGATGATACAATTTCAGGTGAAAAGTTTACGAAAGAAGAATTGGCGAGGCTCTTAAATCTGTGGAATATGAAGTATTTCAACTCAAAAACCGATGAGGAGAGGAGGATCGCAAATGAAAAGATTTCGGAATATAAGGATCAACTGCAGAGGATCAGAAATGAAGATGGGACGACCCCCGAAAGAGCAAAGCTCCAAAGAGGAGGTGATACGGAGTGAGCGAATCAAAGATAATGGAGGCTGTAGATACAGATGAATTGAGAGATTTGCGAAGGAAAGCCAGAATAAGCGAATATGGTCACAACCATGTGCTTTTAGCAATTGACTTACAGCAGAGGACATATAGGAATTTTCGTGAAGAATTAGCACAAATGAAATATGAGCACCCGACAAGCATGGTTATAGGACACAAAGGGAGCAGCGAATTCTATATCGAATACAGATTATTCCGTAAGCCTAAAATTATAATTAAGGAGGGCGGTGAAGACATTGGCATCTCTTGAACTAAAACAGAAAATAGTATGGGTTAAACTCATAGTCTCAATGCTCATTGTTTTCTTTACTTATTTCATTTCTACCATAGCAGTCATACTCAATGTTTCAGTAAGGAATGCTACTGCGAACACGCCCGCACCGATAACTTCATTGTGGATTACACTTATTGGCATAACTTTTCTATGGTCATTCATTGCAATAGGCATTTCTGCTTATTTTATTCGCATAATGGCCGTTGTTAAAACGGAAGAGATTGCCATAAAGCTATAAATATCTATCATTTTAAATATGATAAGTGAGATTATGAAAATACCTAATGCCCCCAAGGGCAAATTGGTTGGTTTCCTGATAACAATAGAATGGTTGGAGGAAGGCAAAAGTAAGCATGTAGTTCTTCACGTTAGAAAACATAAGGGAGAAAACTACAGGGCAAGGATAACACACATAACTGAAGGTGAGAAAGGAAAAGATACCTAGACTTTTTGGGATAAAATGAGATGTAAAATATGCAAGACAAAGATAACAAAGGAGGAAGAAGGCATATCTGAAGTTATCAATACCGGACTCTGTGTTGAATGTTTACACAATATCTTTTTCCTATGCCCACTGTTGAGAAAGTAGTATTTGTTTAAGGACCTATAACGTTTTCTATTGTTCCTTCTAGTAACATTAATATCGCTGATTCCAATTAGTTTTTGTGGTTCTATGGGGGAAGAAATCTTACCCCATGAACCTCACTTCCACCACGAAGGTAATAAACTTATCTTCGTTAGCACACCAAGGGCTGTATGCCCTTTTTGTGAAATGGAGTGGAATGAACAGAAGCTAAGAAAACAGATACGCAGGCTGAAGGCTTTGCTACGAAAGGAGTCAGAGCACAGAAAAGGGGAAAAACCAACCAGTGAACAGCCAGACATATAATTTATGTGGGCTATTTATTTCTTAGCCTCTAACCCATTTATCATTTTGTATTGGAAATATCGCTTTAATCATATTACTTGGAATATGCCCCCGTATTATATTTGCATATCAAGACATAGTAGTATTACTATGTTATTTTAATTCAGTTTTATCGCATACATATTCAAAGCCATATTGCTTTAGCATTATATCTAACTACAAGTTTCAGGCAGTAGGATTTAAATATTTGTAGTTTTAAATATTAATGTGATTTAATGGAAGTACAAAAAACAACGAGGAAAAGCATATCGAAGGTATGCTTCAGGTGGAAAATGACGCACTCATTGGGGAAGAGCTACAGTTTTCATCTGTGGAAAAGACCAAGATAATGAGGGAAAATCAGGAGGCAGAGCTATATATCTATTATGCAAAGAGAACCTCAGACGGACAGATTGTTTCATTTTATGGTAGTTCCGTTTTGAATGAACAATACGACCTAGGCCACCTAAAGCCTAATGACTTTTTTGTTCTTGATAAGCTAGTAAGCAGAAAGACTGGGAACAGTTACTTTAAAGCCATAATTTTGCACAAAGAGG
>Ga0080003_1001837_pt1 | contig 10602 bp, 9 predicted proteins | sample JossMetagenome_FD_69206 | JGI IMG/M metagenome (GOLD analysis project Ga0080003, IMG submission 69206) | Hot spring microbial communities from Joseph's Coat, Yellowstone National Park, USA - JC2_E (SPADES assembly) (version 2) | ecosystem: Environmental > Aquatic > Thermal springs > Hot (42-90C)... | reverse complement strand
ACCAACAAACAAAGTTAACATAAATTATATTTATCTGACAAGAATAGGTCTAGCTGGTTTAATAGAAAAATTTATAGACTCATCTTTCTTTATCCTAATCCCTACTTTTTTCCTAATAGAACATTATAAATTATTTTATATAGGAATTATAGTATCATCTTACTCATTGACGTGGTCTATTTTACAACCTTTATTTGGATACATCGCCGATTTTACGACTAAAAGAAGACTTGTAATATCTATAGGCTTTTTCATTACTTTCCTTGGATTCTTGAGGTTTTCCACATCTCCATTATTATTCTCAATAATTGAGGGATTAGGTATGAGTATGCTTTACCCTAATTTAATAGCGCTGGTTAATGATGAAGTTAATGAAAAAGTAAGAGGGAAAGCTCTTGGCTATTATAGGTTATATAGAGATTCTGGTTATGGAATCTCAGGATTATTATTACCTTTACTATACTCCTTACTTGGATTTAACGATACTTTACTATTCGTTGGTTCATTACAATTAATAGCGATATTAATGTTGATAAAATTTCAACGACTGTTTTCACCATCAAAAGTGAATAATATTTAAATTATATCCATTAATATAGATAATTATGATATTTCGTTATATTATTTCAAAAAATGGAGGGTGTATCACATACTTGTTTGGTTGTACACAAGCTGGAGAATTATTTGTAATAGATCCCACATATGAGAATCTGGATGAAGTCCTAGAACTTGCTAACCGACTAAAAATGAAAATTGCTTATATATTAGATACGCATACACATGCCGATCACATCTCTGGAGCTAGAAAGCTTCAAAAGTTAACCGGAGCTAACGTGTATTACAGTGAATTCTCCCAAGTTAAATTTCCAGTGGATAGAGTAAGAGACGGAGAAGAAATAAAATCTGGAAATGTTAAAATTAAAATTATTTATACACCTGGCCACACTCCCGATAGTGTTTCTATATTGATCTATGATAAAAGAAGAGATGAAACATGGAGTGAACCTTGGACTGTATTAACTGGAGATACGTTATTTGTAGGCTCTGTTGGAAGAATTGATATAGGTAAAGAAAGCTCAGAATCTGATCTATTTTATAGCTTACAAAAACTTAAGCAACTACCAGATTATGTTGAAATCTACCCAGCCCATACATCGGGTTCTGTTTGCGGTTATGGAATAAGTGGTAAACCAAGTTCTACTATAGGGTTTGAGAAAAAGTTTAATAAAATATTTAGTATTGAAGATAAAGAGAAATTTGTAGAAACTATAAGAAAACTAAGTATGTATAGACCTAAAGAATTTGGTGATAATATGACAAAAAACGTTGAGGGAGTAGAGTAAATTATCTCGGAATTATCTCTCATTAAAGAACATTCTAGTGCTACAATGTATGCTACGCTTTTTACACTTATCTACGTTTTCCCATCCTAAAGACATATTTATTTTGATAAATAAAATAGAAAGTAAATATATTATTAAAAATTATATCGCATCCGTCTAATTAACTATTATATGTTAAAATTAATCTTATAATAATGCGGGGGGTGGGACTTGAACCCACGCAGGCCTACGCCATCGGGGTTCTCACTTATGGGGTCCTGAGCCCGACCCCTTTGACCTTGCTCGGGCACCCCCGCACATCACATATTATACGTTTATGGTAAATAAAGTTTTAACAAGTCCCAAAGCTCTTTACCTTAAACTTATCTCTTGGTCTCACTTTTTATTTCCCAGTTTCTATTAAATCTACACTTCAACACTCTATTCAGATCCCTCAAGTTGACCGTAAGGAGAGCTACAGAGCCTAAAGGTAGGATATAATAGACCAGTATATAATAAGTCGGGGAAGCAAGAATCGGTAGAACTGAAAATACAGCCCCTATTCCAGCAGCAATAGTGACTATTATCAAAGTAGGTAAGGAGAGGCAACAAGATGTCCCAGAAATTATTCCAACTGTAGGTAAGACTACAAGTGTTATACTTTTCTTCTTAGCCTTTACAGTTTTCCATAACTCCAATACTCTTTCAACGTTGGCTCCTAGTAGTAAGGAGAGGATTAAACCTAAAAAGATCGTATAAGGAATAGCATCCGATACGAAACCGTAAAGGTAAAAAGTGAAGCCTATAGCCTCAGTCTCGTACTCGACAAAGTAGGGAAGAGGAGGAGGAACAGCTGCTCCCAAATAAACAGTCACATAGGGCAAATATTCTACACCGCCAAATAATGCTTCGTAAAAGGCTCCGTAAAGAAGTACATGAAATGTCATATAAATGGATGCAGAAATCCAATAGGCCCTGCCTTTTTTAATCTCTCTCCACACCATATTGAAGAACCTCTTAGGTATCATAAGCCAAACTGCTGACCAGAACGATATAGCTGATAGCATACCACCTATTCTCACGTAGTGAAAAGCTAAGAGATAAAACACGAAGGAAGATACTAGAAGGATTATGATAATACTTAGCCTTGTTGCAAGATTCATAAAAAATATATATCTTCGTACAATTTAAACTGATTAGTACTAATTGACGACGAAACCAGTAAAAAACCGATTGAAACGTTAAATTTTAAGGTTAACTTCTTATCATTCGTTAGTTGGCAATCAGATCTTCATATAAAGGTGGAAGAAAAATCCCCCCATCTCAATAGCTTTGATAAGAGGGAAATATTTCGTTTAGCGGAAGGGCTATTACCCAGCCGTAACTATTCGCTAAGAACATTGTATTTCCGGCGATCACTGGGTTTACTATTCCGAACCTTCCTCCTACGTGATAAGATGCTAATATTTGTCCACTATGCGGGTTTAATACATAAATGTCTCCTCCTGCTGCTATCCACAATAATCCGTGGTAGTAAGTCGGGCTACCTCTAGGACCTCCGGGAAACTTAGGAGGTATTCCTAAATCTGGTAGTCTGGTTTCCCAAAGTATTTTACCAGTAAACAGATTTACCGCTGCTACACTACCTAAAGATGGTATTCCTACGTAGACAGTGTCATTTATTATTACCGGAATTCCACCCTTAAATGCTGGAGGAGTATATCCTCTACCTAAGTTAGTAGCCCATAGAACCTTTCCGTTAGTTGCATTTATTGCTAACAACATCGTGTCCACAGTCCCGTTAGGCTCAGCGTTTGCAACAGTGCTCTGGACTACGATACCATATTGTTGTGATACTGCTACGGGTACGTCACCCATACCGGTATTAAATGGTTTATTGGGTGAAGGTAGAGTCGCGTTCCATATCGTAGCACCGGTTAGTCCGTTTACAGCAATTATTAATCCGTAGGGAGCTCCTAAGGAAGTGAACCCACCTACGAATACCGGTGTACCGTTAGGTAGTACGTAGTAATTCACACTACTCATACTAGCGAATAGTCCCTTGAAATCATCCATCCATATGACTTGTCCAGTACTAGCGTTAACACCTACGAAACAACCTCCACCCGTAGTATATGCTAATATACCGTTATATATTGCAGGAGCTGGCATCGCTTCACCCATTGTAAACCTCATCCATAATAATACTCCGTCAGAAGCGTTAAAGGCATATATAGCTCCATAACCCATACCTCTATGGATTAAATCGTACTGACCTTTTTCGTAGTGAACAAAATTAGCAAAGTTAAAGCCCACATCACCTACAGTAACGAATACTATACCGTTCCACACTATGGGGTTATTCATAGCATAACTTGCTAACCCGGTAGCATACCATATTACGTTCCCGGTAACAGGATTTACTGCGAATATGCTTCCCGGGACACTGTCCATCTCTACAAACAATTCGTTATCTGCTAGTGATACCCCTAAAGGTTGTCCAACCATTTGTGTTAACATCACTAAGGCTGTCTTAACCCCCATCACACTCGCTCCCGGTAGTTCAGAGGGAGGAGTAGATAGAGGTATCGAGACACCTCCTGCTAATTGAGCAGCAGGTAATTCCCAAGAGACGCCGGTCATTAGCGCGGTACATGTCGTAGTGATAACAGCGTTGTGATCTTGCTGTGAATTAGTTACGGGCCACGTTGAGGGTAGACCCATATTTGAGTCGGAAGCGTTTTCTGGATAGTAAATCACCTTGACAGTGTAAGGGAAATAAGTCCCGTTATAGCACGTGTACTCCCTAGTTATAACTATCGGGGAGGAGGGTACTAGTGATAGCTGTCCACTTAGTATCGATACTGCAGCTATTAAGCTCAAAAATAGACTTAGTATTAAAAATACCAAGAAGATATTCTTACCAAACATTTTTTGTCATTACAATTATTAATTGAAATTAATATAAGCTTTGCACATTTTTAAATAATTACTCAAGTTTTCATGAAAAATATATTATTTACATAGATGTAAAAACGTTATTTACAGTGGTTTGCAATGAACTCAACGGCCCTCTTTATTGAGTCAATGTAATTTTCTATCTTCATAAACCCATGACCTTCTCCTTCATATATCTTGTACTCAACTTGCCTACCCAGCTTCTTCAGCTCCTCAACAACTTGGATTGTTTCTTCAGCAGGACATCTGGGATCGTTTTGGCCAGCCAACAGCATTAATGGTGCCTTTATTCTATCCACGAAAAAGATCGGTGACCTATCCCTAAGTAAAGCCTCATCGTTACCGATCTTTATTTCATCGTATTGTTTCAATACCTCCCTCTCGAACTGTTTCTCAGTGAACCAATTGACGAACGGTACTACAGCCACTGCAGAACACCATAAGTCAGGGTATTTAGTCACGGCCATCATTGTTAAATATCCGCCGTAACTAGCACCAGTAACTGCTACCTTCTTCACGTTTAGTACTTTAACCGCATTAATAACGTCGCGTAGGTCTCCTCCTCCTAGATCCTTGTCGTTCATGTGATTGAACTTCCTACCATAACCGGTGCTACCCCTATAATCAGGACAGATCACCTTGAACCCCTTCTTCACCAGGAATTGTATTTCAGGGTTAAAGTTGTCAACACATTGGAAGTCCGGGCCCCCGTGTATGTAAACTACTCCTTTGTCCTCATTTCCCCTACTGTATAATAACGCGTGGATTTTAATACCATCAGAGTCATAAGTTACTGATGTAGGGCTCACGAATTCATCCTTGACTCCGTTCATTGAGTCGGTAAGCCTCTGGCTCAATTTACCTTCAATTACGTACAAGTCTGTAGCCCTAGAATGTTTTGACATCAGGTAATACACAGAATTCTTTACAACCTTCAGGTCGTGGATATAACCACCTTTTTCAAGATGTATGTTAGGGACTTGTAATAACTCACTCTTACCGTCCTTTATTAAAGTGTATAACACCTTTTCGTTGTAAACTACAGCCTCATTAATGTCATAATCCGAGACGTTAATTATACTGGAAATCTCGTCCTTTTTGATATCATAGGAATATAACCCAAAAGTACCATTATGATTTGAGAGGAATATAAACTTGTCCTTGCTTAAGAAGCAGTTTTCCGACGGGACTATTTGTTCGCTCTCGTCAAAGGATAACTCCTTTATTACATTTCCGGTGAAGTCGGAGACATAAATATTGTCATCGTATATTCCTTGAGAATAGACTATCAGCTCTCCATTAATACAATAACCACCTACAGGTTCTTCTCCCTTGCTTATATTTTCGATCTTCTTACCGTCGTACAAATAGAGGTGTAAAGTCTTCCCGTCCCTATTAGAAATGAAGAGGATTCCGTAACTGGTGACCATAGGAGAGGAGTTGTCGTATTTGTCGACTAAGAGAGGTTTTGGCTTCTCCCATCCCTTCTCCCACTCATAAATTCCCCTCCTCTCTCCACCCTCGGGATCTATAGTTATCAGGAGTCTGTCATTATCAGCCCAAACTACTTCTTCTGGAAATCCGAAGGTATCTACTTTGTTGTCACCGTAGATGTATACTTCTGGCTTATTCTCCCTAATAATCAGTGCAATTTGACTGTCTTTTTCTTCTACATCATAATCTAGAACTGGTTTTATCTTAGTTAAATACTCGTATTCCACGAGTTTGTGATTTATGTAAAAATCAATATTTAACCCTATTCTATTAAAATAAATCGTCAGATTGAACGTTAGGTTTAACGACCCTGGTCAATATCGCCGCAAAACTTCGTGTAACTTCACACGCTATGTTAATAAGTTAATACTAAATAACTATAGGAGAAAATTATCCTATGAATGTTAAAGAGATCAAATTGAGATTCGTAAAATCTTTCATTATCAATTTAGATAACGGTGACCAAGTAATAGTGGACAGCGGTTTACCTAACTCTGCTCAGAAAATACTTGCGGAAGTGAATAAGGATCGTGTTAAATACGTAATATTTACTCATTCTCACATAGACCATATAGGCAGTGCCTATGAACTTAAGAACGCATTACGGAACGCACAGTTCTGCATTCACAAGGAAGGAGTAAAGAATCTGAGAGGAGAGGAGATTAGGAAACCAGTAGTACACTCCTTCACTTACAAACTCCTAATTGGCGCTTTTTCGTCATTTACCAAGAAAAACTTCAGGGGAATTGAACCGGACTGTGAGTTAACTGAAGAGGAATTAGATGATCTCCAGATTTTATACACGCCAGGTCATACATCGGACTCAATCTCTATTTACATACCATCTGATAACTCAATAATTGTTGGGGATATGTTACAAGGGACTAGGAACGGGCTTAGAATACCCGTAATACATGAGAATATAGAAGAGCTTTTGAAGAGTATACAGAGGATAAAAGAGCTTAAACCTAGAGTAGTTTATGTCTCTCACGGAGAGAATGGAAATAATATTTTAGTGTAAACAATTTGGTAGAAATATAGTCCCGCCGCGGGGACTTGAACCCCGGACCACCCGGTACCAGCTAATCCACCTACAGCCGGGCGCTCTAGAACCGGGCTGAGCTACGGCGGGTCTTTTACATCTGTCTCGACATTATAATTATAGTGCGAGAACGATTTATAAGTTTTTTTACAATTAACGACGTTTGAGCTAGTAAGTGTAAACAAGATGTCTAAGGTATAATTAATTCTATATAGATCTTCACAATAATTTAGTACTTTTTCATTATAAAACTTGAATTATACTGAAATGAGAGACCATGAGTGTCCTAACTACAAAAGAGTAACGGAAGTCGATTATTTAACGAAATATATCTATGTAATCAAGTGTATAACAAGTTATAAAGTCAGGATGTAATTACAGAAAGGAGAGTTTTAAAGACACCTAAAATACGAATAAAATTCAACGTCAGTTAAGCGAGTCAGCTACAAAGATAACACTCGATACTTTAAGTGAGTGACTAACGTAGTAAGATAAAAACCAAAGTAGCCACAATGATATTAAAGTTTATACATGTGTATGTAATCTGATTTTCTCCCTAAAATAAAGAAGCTTTTAATCATTTGAAAACATAAAGTTCGCTATATCGTAAGTCTATATTGATAATCAACTATCAATATGAAGTTACGGCTAGATAGCTAATTATTTAAAATTAACTAAAACAAAAAAGGCGTAGAATAATAATAACGCTATAGATAATATAAATATAAAAGAAAAAAGTCATTATTACTTAACTTAATTCTGCTTTGAAGGACTCTGAACTTCTATCTCAAAGTCATGAGCCGTTATTGCTGAGGTAGGTTTCCAGCCTGCTAGTCTGGCTATTAATGAACCAACAACTGTGGTTGTTAAGTTCAATGACAACGCTATTAATGCTATATAAATCAGACCCATAGGGGTGTTAAAGAACGAGCTCACTAAAGGCCCGAAGTGGTTTACATAGAGGGTTAAATAAATTCCGCTAGCCATTCCTACTATCCAACCTGCTAGTGTTGAATTACCCTCTAACTTGTCGGTATATAGAGCAATGAATACAGCCGGTAATGTTTGGGAAACAAGTATTCCGCCTAAAAGTTGAAGCTGAATTGCATAGGTAGGAGGAACTACAAATACGAAAGCTAACGCGACAAACTTGAACACTGTAGACAAGATCTTTGCTAACCTAGCCTCACTTGAGGGAGATAGCTTTGTAAACTCACCTATTACGTTTCTCGTTAACAAGTTAGCCACACCTATAGCCATGATCGCTGCTGGCACTAACCCACCGATGAATATAGCTAAGAAAGCTAAACCTACAAACCAATCAGGCATTGAAGCAGCTATCAAAGCGGGAACTGTTAACGCACCATTCTTGGTAGTTATTACAAGGTTTAACGCGCTCGGTACTAAATATATTAAAATGCCAAATAGAGTAATTAGAGCTAAGCCGATTCCGTATATAGGCAATAACGATGTGCTCAACTTCAGCTTCTCTCTACTCTCAGATGATAAGGAACCGTTTATAGCGTGAGGATATAAGTATAAGGCTAGAGCACTTCCTAAAGCTAAGGAGAAGTAGGCAGCGTAAAGTTGAGAGGGAAGCACTGTATAACCGAGGGCCGACTTTAACGCCACAACATTGTGTATACCGCTCTTAGGATTAGATAAGTAAGACTGTGCAGCACTTAGAGCTGCTCCGTAACCTCCGTGTATGAGCGGTATATACACAGCTACTGTAATTACAGTGATCCACACTAAGATGTCCTTGAATATACCAGACAAAGCAGCTCCCCTTAGCCCGCTAGTTATTGTAAACGCAGCTAGGACTATGAATGCTAGTATTAAAGCTAGTTCTGTTACACTTAAGCCCGCAATCGTTGCATGCGGTGATATTCCTAACCCTATTAACAATACAGCTAGAACAGCCTCCATTCCTACGATCTGCAACGCGATATATGGCAACTCAGCTACTACTCCAGTTAATGCCACGGCTATTGCTAAGGGCTTATTATTAAACCTATCCTTCACGAAATCAGCCGCTGTAACATAACCCTTATTTTTAGCAACTATCCAGAGTCTCGGCATTGTTAGCAGTGCTACTCCGAATCCCCAAGCTACATATGGTACAGCGAACCAATATATCGCTCCTTTTGCTAAGAATGCCGATGGTACAGCTATAAACGTATAAGCTGTGAATAAATCAGCTCCTAGCAGGAACCAGACTATTAACCAGCCTAGCCTTCTTCCTCCCAGTCCCCATTCCTCAAGTTTTGATAAATCTCCTTTCCTCCACTTAGCACCATAAAAACCTAGAAATGTGAAAATTGCAAAAAGTACGACGAAAGTAGCTAGGGTTAAATCATCAACGTGCAAGCCCGTTGCCATTTTCCGTCACCCATTTTTGAAGATTAGACTTACGGCTACGAACATTATAGATGAAACTATTAGTAGTATCATCTGGTAGAAATAGAAGATAGTTAGACCACCTACTGTCTCTGTTGCACTATTAAATACTGGATAGATAGAATATATTATTATATCTATTAATAGAACAATTAGGGTTACCACGTAAAATATTTTATCATTTGTAGCCATGCTTGTTCAATAAACATTCTATCATCTTATTTAAAAAGCTTATATCCTTAAAACATGGGTTTTTCTATCCTATTAATATTATAATATCAAAAGTAGAAAACTACTTTAATTTGGTAATTTAATATCATATTATTGTGAAGTTAAAAACAAAGAGAGTGGAAGAAATAATAGTTCCACCTTTGCCTGAATACTCTTACGTGTGTAACGGCGAAATAGTTAGTACCGAGTGTAAGGGGTCAACAATTTTTCGTGATCCAGATTTTATCACTATACAGCCTCAAGACGTTCTGTACTCTTTTAGCTTATCCTCAATCGTCTCATTAAAAGCCAGAGGGAGAAAATTTCGAAGGTGGAGCCACTACCTTAACAGCTATCATATCCAATTGGAAGGAGCAGACACTTCATTCCTTCTCTCATCAAACGGCTTTATCACAATTTACGTTGATGGCTTAGATTTTTGTGGGATCAGTGGGGATGTTGTATATAAAGAATATAAGGTAATCACGACAAAGAAGGATTATGATCAAAAGCTCGAAGAGACGTTAAGAGTAAAACCCCATTTGGTTATAACTGAGTTACGTGAGCTATGGATATCCATAACCGGTTATAAAGTGATATATATTGATAGTACAATTAGGAAGGAGTTGGAGAGAGTAGTTGGTGTAACTAGAATAGAATGTAATAGGATTGAAGAACGCGGTTGTACAACAATCTGTGAAAAGAGATAAAGTATATCAGCCACTTTCACTTCGTCATTACTCCGTACTCGGCAAACTCATCATTTTCCTAGGGATCATCACAATTCAGTCCCTACACCGTTCCTCATAAATAATTCAGTATGTAAAAAATTTGGAACCTTGTTAAATTAAAAGTTGATGAATAGATATTAATGTTAATATAATCACGTAAGATCCTACGTAAGATACCACTCCTGATATTAAGTTTAGATAAATCCTGAATATCACATTAAATTTCCCAGAAACTAAGTTGGCAACTACTACCCCTACTATGATCGGCAGGACGTACTCGTCTATAGGGTTGAACCACCAGGAAGGTCCTTGTAGGAAGGCGTAAAAATCCAGTAAAGTAAATAGAAAGAAGCTAACTAATCCGCTCAATATCCCTAGTATTACCACATACCGAGCTTTCATTAGTGTCCTCTATTAGTCTTGTAAGTGACCCTATATAATCTTT
>Ga0080003_1001836_pt1 | contig 10606 bp, 16 predicted proteins | sample JossMetagenome_FD_69206 | JGI IMG/M metagenome (GOLD analysis project Ga0080003, IMG submission 69206) | Hot spring microbial communities from Joseph's Coat, Yellowstone National Park, USA - JC2_E (SPADES assembly) (version 2) | ecosystem: Environmental > Aquatic > Thermal springs > Hot (42-90C)... | reverse complement strand
GCGATGCCTGTAAATATGCTTTCTATGACACCAACCGCTCCCACAATCGCCTTAACCAACCACTTTATTGCATCAATAAGTAGAACGATTCCTCTGAGTGGTAATGAGAAAATAAATCCTACAACTTCTCCTATATCTTTAAATGTTTTAAAAGCATTGGCTGTGGATTTGACAGCGTGGCTCAGCTGTTTTGCCGTATGGCTTGTTTTCTTCATAGTCTCATGCGCTGGTGTGAAAAATTGCACGATAGCACCAAAGACTGACTTTATGACGTCCCAGAGACCACTCAATGCGTGTACGATTGGCTGTATAGCCTTGTGAAAGGATTTCAAAGCTGGAGCTATTGCTTTTTTAAATCCTTCTATAAACGCAGATATATCTTTAAAGGCGTTTGGAAAATGTGTTTTAAACCATGCGGTAATTTGTTTCCAATGTGTATAAAGTAGATATCCCACAGCTATTGCTGCTACTACGGCTGTGATAAAAAGACCTAGGGGGTTTGTTAAAAAAACAACTCTTAACATATTCAATGCTGGTATCAAAAATCTAAATATCATCATTCCTACTCTGAATACTGCTCCTGAGATTTTAAACAGCATAGAAGCAACTTGAATACCGCCTGATAGAAATGAGAACATAGCGCTTCCTACTTTCGCAACAACACCAGCCAAAGCTAGGAACCCTACGAAGGCTGCTGGCGGTAGTATAATCAAACGTGCAAGTGTTTTGTGTTGATCTATGAGACCTTGCATGAGCGATAGAAAGTCGTTGATTTTATTCATTATAAACACCAAAGACGGAGCCATCAACCCACCTACTGATGCCGCAAAGTTTAAAAACGTACCCGCCATTGCCTTGAAGGTGTTGTGGAAGGTATGCAATAGCACTTTCATTCTTTGTTGTATATTTGCTTGTTCTGCAATAGCTTGCTCTGTTTTTTCAATACCCATATACTGACCGCTTGAAATGTTTTGCATCATCTTTTGATATTGTTCTTGAGTGATTTTTCCCATTCTTAATAGTGTCTTTGCATATTCTTCTGCTTGTTTTTTTGTACCTGACAGCAATATACCCATTGCTGTCAAACCACGTTGCCCGAAGATTTGTTGCATAATTTGCATTCTTGTTTGAATATCTTTCACTTGTGAAAGCTTGTCTCTCATTACCTCCAAGAATTTCAACATGTGAAAACGGCCGCCTTCGAAAAACTGTTTTGAGTCTATTTGAAAGTTGATGCCTTTTTTCTGCAGTGTGTTTAAATTCTTTTGTAGGTCTACTATTCTTTCAAATGCGTCCTTGAGCGCTGTACCAGCCACTGTTCCAGATACCCCAGCTTTGTGCAACGCTCCTAGCAAAACGCTTATTGTTTTAAAATTTTGTAGCCCTTGAATACCAAGCGACCTCAGAGACGGTGCTAAATACTCAGACGCATAAGCCATTTCATCAAGTCTTAAACCTGTTGCAAATTTCACTTTCTGCAATTGATTGACAAATGCTTGAAAATCTTTGTTTTTGATACCGTAGGCTTCTTTGAAATGAGCTATATACTCTGCGACTTGTTCTGTGCTTTCGTGTTCGCTATCTTTTGTGAGCACCCATAATTCAGCAGCCGCTTTGAATGCTCCGTTGGCTATTACTTTTGCGGACAGCCCAGCTTCTTTCAAAGCCGTTGCCATCTCGTGATAGTCTTTGGTACTCCCAGGGAACGCGTCTCCGAGCTCTACTGCTTCTTGTTTGATTTTCTTCACATATTCTTCATATTGCCTGTAGGCTTGCGGTGTCATTGCTTTTTTGTTCACCATGTAGGCGACTTCAAGGTTTGCTTCTTGTTCTTGGAACTCTGAATACGCAGCCAGAGATCCTAAAATGCCTCCCATCGGCAGCGCCGTGGCTTTCAACATCTTGCCTGCGAAGTCGTCTAATTTTTGAGAAAACTTTTCTAAATGTTCGGGATTGAAGGTTTCTTTGATTGTTTTTTGCAATCGTTTAAACGGAGACTGCAAATTTTCAGCTGTCTGCTGTGTGTTTTTTAATGTTTCATCAAGCTTTTTTACTTGTTCAAGTGGTTGTGATAAAGCTTTTGAGACTTGATCAAAAAGTTTTAAAACTATCTCAACGTTATATTGCATCGTCTAACTCGTTGTGTAGTTTTTCGTAATATTCGTTTAATTTCTGAGCCCAAAACCTGAGCTCGTCAATGTCCATCTCTTTGAGATCAGCATAGCTAAAGCCATGCTTAACCATCACGAGGATTGCTGTTGTTCCAACAAAGGGCTAAACAATTTCCCAAACTCACCAGTGAGTATTACAACATCTGATATATCCATCTCGTCCAAATCATCTTCTGTTATTGCTTTTCCGTCTATCTCTACAAGCCTTATCATTAGCATTTTCATTATCTCAGATGGATCATTTGCCATCTTTTGAGCCCAAAACAAATCTTTTCCTTTACCGTCTTTTATTGTTGCAATTTTTCCAGATGGTAGCTTTACTTCAGTCATTTATCACCCTCCTATATTGATTCTGTAATTTTGCAGGATATCACTACCGTTCACACGGTAAATATTGTTAATCACGTCTATTTCTAAAACATCCTGATAATCAACTTGGAGCTTGTAGTACATGACAGATAGAGTGGCTTCTGGAGTTGGAGCTTCAGCAATTTTGAGATTTCCTTGTTCAAATTCTTTGAATATTCCCCTCATTTCTGCTTTGATGGGGAGCTCTTGAGATACGCCCTGCTGTGTCCAATGCTGGTTCGAGCCCCTCACAATCACGTATCTCACTGTGAAAGGATCAGATGCAAGAGCAATGAATTCTGGATATAAGCTGTTGAATTTTATCTTAGCTTCCATTTTCTCGAGACCACTTGGTAGCTGAAACTCTGAATATAAACCCAAGCCTTTTGCGTCTACAAATTTGAATTGTATTTTCGGAAGATCGACTTCTTCGGCTTTTGCTATAAAATCTGTTCCGTCTATATATATTCTTGCGTTAAAAACTTTACTAATTTCTATTCCCATTTTTTATACCTCCTATCCAGTCAACTTTTTCAACAGATTGATATTTATCACTTCTTGAAATGTTATTCTTTCCGCTGGCGGTGGTGGCATGATTTCATAGTTAAACACAACTTGACCAGCTGCGAGCTGCGAAGGTGGGTTGTTTTGTTTGAGGAAATAGCATTTACCATCTACCAACGCACCCCTTCCGATTAGCGTTCTTATGAAAGCATTCACCATAGATAACACACCATCGATAACCACTGTCAAAGGCTTGTCTAAAAATTGTAGCGTTGAATATTCTATAGATTCAGCTATTATGTCAGCGGTTCTTTGTACAGAGATAAATGTGGTAGGGTCAGTGTAAGCTGGATACGCAGCAGATCTATCACCCCATACTCTGTAGCCTGTACCAAAGTTATTAAACACCGTCACTATGCCGTTGGCGTTTAAAATATTTGTGTCTGTGTTTGGATTGTTGATAGCAGATGTAATTGGTCTTTCTATGCCTATGATGTTTTCTATTTCATGGTTTGATGGAGACCACCAATATCCTTTCTCATGATCTACCTTTGCTATCACACCAGCGAGCCGTTGAGAAAATGGCTCAAGGCGTGGAGCATTTAAGGCTTCATCGTACACTTTCAAATGTGGATAGCAAATTATGGTTCTATACGAAGATGTGTTTAATTGTCCACCCGCTCCCCGTGCTGTGATAACTTGTTGTGTAGTAAGTCCCACAGGAGCATCTATAAGTGCAAATGCTCTGTGATTTTCAGCTTTTGCTATCATAGCAGCAGAAACATCTGGAGACTCACAAAATACTGGTGCAAGCATCAATTTTGCAGTAAAACCAAACTGCGAATACAACTGGTCCATGATTTCAAGTCCTGTTCGCAATCCTGTTGTTGGGTCTACACCACCGATCACTTGCGCATCCACAACTGTCGTTGGGTCTGGTAGACCTGTTGTAGCGTTTGTGTTTGATATTGGATTGAAAACATTCACAACTACACATGTAGTCCCGCCTTGATCAAATATTGCATCCAAAGCGTAAGGTATTGTGTATCCGGGGGTTGGCGGTCCGAAAAAATTGACCGCATCACTTTTACTCAACACTAAAACTGGCTCGTTGACTACTTGTTGATACCACGCAGTAGATGACATTCCCGCGGGCACTGTATCCTGAACTGGTGCAGTACCAACTAAAAACACAACAGCAGATTTTACTTGTCTAACTGGTATCGGTCCCGTCACTAACTCTATTGTTTCAACACCGTGTAAATAGCTGGCTGGCATATCAAACCTCCTTTTTGTGATCGTGGTCTTGCTCTTGCTCTGGTTCTAAATATCCAAGAGCGATAAGAGTTCTCAAATGGTCGCTGCTAATGTCTGGCAATTCAACTTCATGATCTGGATAAAGAGGATAGCTCTTTCCAGCGATCCACACCACGCTCGGATAAGTGATTTTTACCTTGTACTTCATGGCATTGCCTCCACATTGATTTGTGTGATAAGTGGCTCATCAGGGTACGGCACAACATATCTGCCGTTTGCTTTGAATATCAAACGATACACAAAATCACCGCTTTGATGCGCTAAAAGATCAACTTTTACAGGCTCTATGTTGTATTGTGTTTGTTTAACAAGTGCGTTGATAATGTTGGTAATCAATGGATATGCTCCCTGTCCCTCCTCCCTCAACGCTTTAAAAAATAAGAGGGCGCTAAATTGAAATTTTGTTTCAAATGCATACGGAGATAGCGGTTGAAAATCTACACTGTCAATGATTATGCGTACAAAAGGGGTGTAGTTTGGTCTTAGGAATAGCTCATCAGGTTTACCGCTCCAACCTTGAGCATTTATTCCTGCGTTTGTCAATGTTTGAATAATTTGATTTTCTAAACTATCAAGCACCTTTTAATACCTCATCAAGGGTTTTTAAGAATAACTTTTCTGCTATTTGCTGTTTTTCAAACGCTTCTTTGACAGGCTTTGCAAAAGGTCTGGCGGGCATTTTGTATGTTCCCATTTCGTTATATATCGCATATGGTACTTCTGTTCCTACTACCGCCATCAATGGGTGCAATCTCCATGTCCAAGATTGAAAAAGCGTAGATGTCCTTATTAATTTCTTTTCTGAATACCCTTTTCTAATTTTCTCTTTCAAATATTCTTTTTTCAACGGAGCCCAGTCAATCCCTTGAGATTCTCCTTGCGTTTTAAAAATATCTACAATATCTTTGTGTATTTTTAAAGCAGACCTTTCTAATGTAATATTGGCTGCTTGCTGCACTTGTGCAGGTAACTCTTTCAAGAATTGTTCGAGCTGCTCGATAGTGTTTGCCATACGATACTCGGTTGAGGTGCAAGATTTAAAAGCCTTTCTACTTCTGCTATCATTTGTTTTACGTTCATAATTTGCCTGCCTTCAGCTTTTGACCAATACATGTTGACATTTGTCGCAAGCTCAGAAGCCGCCAGAAGGAGCAACGCTTTGTTTACTTCTGGCGTATCGGGTATTTGGGAGGTGTCAGATATGTTTAACAAATTCATCAATCTATCTACTGCAAGATTAATGCAATTTTGCAGAATTGTAGTTGGATAAGAGGTATCGTTTACAAAAGCCTGCAAATCAGTTACCTGTATCATTTCTTCTTCTTGTCATCGTCTACTTTTTCAGCGACGGCTGGTTTTGTTTCAAGCAATATGAGAGCTATGTTGTCATCTACTTCTTGTATCCCAGCTTGCACTTTGTATTCTTTCCCATTTATCCAAACCTGTGTGGTTTCTTTAACGAATATTTTCATATCCCACTCCCTTAGTTAGACTCTATTCTTACTATTGCTGGTTCGTATAGTCTCGTGCAGGCAAAATAAGCTCTCCAACCGACGTTTTTCACACGTCCCAATGCATCTATGTTCGTATAGACAGTCTGTACTGTGTTTCCATCGAGATCAACAAGCCCATACCCATTGAATCCAACAACGAGTGTTTGATAAACATTGGCAGGAGTTGTTGAGTTTCCATTTGGAACGATTGGCATTGCAGTGGTAACAATGAATTTCACACCTGCAAACTCACCTATATAACCTTTTTCTATTGGTCCACGCTTAGTCATAGATAGTTGTATTAATTGCTCGGGCGTAAAGAGGTTCATGATTTTATCTGGATGTATGAAACACACATAATAGCCGTCTGGGAATGTTGGAATATTTGCATCCATCAACAAGTTTGCAGCTTGTATGATATTCTGCTGTGTAAGGGGATATGATCCAGTCAAGGCGCTTCTACTTGTTTGATTACCCGCATAAATGACGTTTGTTCCTGCGGTCAAAACATTCATTGCTACTGTGTGCAATGATTGTTGAGCGTTATAAGCAAGAAGTTCAATAGCAGCGTCCATGATAGGTGTAAAAGATGTTATGTCTGTGAACTCATCAAGAGCTATGTAGTTTCCATATTCATCTATCTGTACAGTCACTTGTTGGTCTGTGATTGGTGTGCCCGCTGGAGTCGGCTGGAAGGTGAGAGGCGTAGTTACGACTGGTAGTGGTTGAAACCTGGTAAATACAGCTTGTCTACCGCTGTTGAGTGGCATCATAAACTTTTGCCCATAATTCAACACTGGAAGATTTTGTCTAATAAATTGTAAGAGCTTTCGCTCATAATAAATCGGGAATAACTCTGGGTTTGTCAATCCTGTCACCGTTGCCATTATCTAAGCACCTCCTTTTTAAGCTTTTCACCCAATTCTTTCAATTCTTCAAAGCTCATTTTCTCTATGTCTTCTTTCTTTACTGTGCCTGGGTGAGCTTGTTCTGGTGGTATTTGAACGCTCTTAGCTTGCAATTTTTCAGAAGCTTTTGCTCTATAGTCATCTACCATTTCTTTGAGCGTGTCTACGTCAGCTTTTTCAATGAGCTTGAGAAGTGCTGATTTTTCACCTTCCACGATCTTTACAAACTTGGTAGCTTCAGCACGTAGATGCTCAGCATATTTCTTGCCTACTTCTGCAAGCTCTCTTAGCTCTTGATTTTCTTTCTCAAGAGCTGAAAGCTTTACTTCCAACGCTCTTACAGCGTCTATAAGCTCTTCTTTTGCTAGTGTCTCAATGTTTTGCAACATATTTTTACCTCCTTAATTACTTGCCTTTGGGTCTTGGTCTCTTAACTTCTTTCTTCTTGTCCATCTTTATGACCTCCTTTACAATGTCTTTCATACAGATTTTTGGCTCGTGCTTCTACACGAGAATCTCCATGCAAACCCGCAAGACTGATTGCAGCTCTTAGCCTTGCACATGATATTTGCCCTTCCCAAGTCCGATAGGGGTATTTACGATTAGTTGGGTCTAAGAAATAATCTCTTGGTGCTTTTTGTCGTAGTTCCTGAGATTCCCACCAGTGTGCGTAGTCTTTATCTTTGTCGTCTTCTTCTGCTTCAAACAACACTTTTGCGTTTTGATCTGCTCCTTCGAAAACGAAAGAAAGTTCTTTGAATGTCAGATCTTTTACTACGTATTTATCCTCTCCCTCTTTTTCTGTTTGAAGTGTCATACCAACCGAGACATCTGATATTGGTCGGGGTTCCATTTTGAGTAGATTTATGAGCTTTTCATTTCCATGTTTTACTATCTGCAATTTTGCAATGATTCTGCCGTTTTGAAAATACGCATCTTTTACAACTCCAACAACAGAGCCCACTTCCCATTTGTGGTCTAATAAGACAGGTTTTCCTACCAAAGTTTTTGCTTTTTTTGCTAAAAGATCATCTGGGAAGCAAAGATTGCCATATTTTCTAACAACACAGGTAGAAGACAAAGCAACAACGCTTACTTCTACAAAGTCTTGTTCTTCGCTCAAGTTCTCAGTTGTCAAAAGCGTCTCTACAGTAATCACACTGTTATTATGTTTTTAGCCAGTTTAAAAAACCAGCAAAGGTTTCAAAGAGATCTAAGAGATTTTTTAAGATTTTCTAAAAGACGTTTTTTTCTTTGGGCTGACAGTTTGGTTGGTGGTACTTCAAGAGCTTCTTGTATAAGTCTTTCTACTTCTGACAAGGGTATTCTTATCACTGCTTTATCTTTTGTTTTTATACAACGAATAACTCCCTCATCTATCCAAGTATAAATTGTTCTTTCTGAGATTCTAAACAGTTGTGCTACTTCATAAACTGTAAGCAATTTCTCCATACCTGAGATTTATTATACTCAGACTGTAGAAAAAAGACAAGCGATAATTTCAACATACAGATTCAACTCTTAGATCTTTAGTTTGTTTTATTTTGATGTATTCGCAATATGCTTTAAGCCTTGACATCAACGGCTCTGGAAACTGAGAAAAGCTTTCAATTGAGTTTGTTGTGATGTAAAGCGGTATATTCTTGCTTTCTGCGTAATAGATAATTTGAGTTATTAAATCAATTTTGATATCTTTTAAATTTGGGAGCAGGTCATCTATTAAATACGCATCATGTTCTTGAAAGGTTTCAAACGCCTTTGTATCAAACAGCACCGAAGATATATAAAGTGGATTTTGCACTTTCCACCAATAAACCATCTTTGCTATCTTCCACGTGCACGCAACAGATTTTCCAACACCCGCACGCCCTTCCAAAACAGCCCCAAGCTTTTTTACTTCTCTCATCCTTTTTATAGTTTCTGTTTCTTTTACCTGAAAAACTGCAGTGTTGACAAGTTTATCGGGAAACTTGCCATCCAGCAGGATACTTTTTATATACTCTTTTGTGCGTGGTTTTAGGTATCTCTTCACGCGTGGAAGATAGCCTGGTTGTTCTTCCACATATACCCAAAACCCGCTGTCATCTTCTACGATGCGTGCACCTTTAAAATCTTTCTTTATCTGTTCTATGTTCTTATATATCTTCATACCCCCCACCTCACCACGGCACATCATCATCTTTAGCCCAATCTTTCAAGTAGAAATCCTTGCCTCTTTGATTCTCAGGACTACACCATTCTTGCGTGTTTGGTTTGCCTTTGAGATTCGGGAGATAATTCCTAAACTGCAATATCCCATTCCATTCCTTCCTTGATTTTTTGAAGTTTTCGTAATCTTTCTTCAATTGTTCTATGTCTTCGTTGTTTCTTAGATAGATTTGTATCAAATCTTTTAGATGTTTGCCAATAATTGCCCTATATTCAACACTATATTTAAACATCTCTGGGGGTTTTTGATTCCAGAGATTTAGATACCAGCCCATCAAGTGTTGCAGTTCTTTTCCATAGTCTCCTCTTTGCTCTTCTTTTTCTATCTCTTCCTCTAATCTTGCTTTTAGCTCATGCACAATGTCTATCGCATCTTTGAATCGTTTGTCTTTTAAAAGCTCATCAAACTTTTCAAGTTTCTTTAAAATCTGTCTGTGATTCATGTTGAACCTCCTTTTTCATCATCTGTTTGTATTTTGACTTTATCGCCTCTGGATGTCTTCCGAGACGCTTTGCGAGTTCCTGCAAAACTGCAGATTTGCAACCGTAGATACTCAAGATTTCGTGTATGAGTTTTTCTTCTTCTTTTGTGTATCTACGGTGAATTGCCATTCCCTGCTGTCTGTGTCTTTTGTGTAAGTATTGCTTTCTATATTGCTTTTCGCATTCTTCAGAGCAGTAGGTATCATTTGATTTTACAGGGATAAATCTTTCTCCACATATTCCACAAGTTCTTTTGATGCTTTCAACATCTTGATTTGGCAGTCCAAACACTGGTGGCTCTTGGTTATATTCCACCAAAATGCCATTTTTCAACTGCCCTACGATTATGCTTCTAATTTTCTCTTTATAGATGTTTTTCAAATAGGATGGTGCTTTTAGCTCTTTTAATACCATCCAAGGTGTGAAAATTTTAAGTCTAAGCATTACTTGCCAAATCTGTCCTTCCGTCATTTTTACCTCCCTAATGCTACTGCTATTTTTTCTACAGTGTCTTTTTTCGCTGGCTGTTTTGCTTGTCTGCAAGTTTGCAGTATAAAAGCAACGTCGATAGTAGTCCATCCTTTCCTTTTTGCCATTTCAAACACCTCTTTTACATCCGCTTCTACTCTTAGTTCTTTTGCAAGCGTATCTATGGTGCTTTCTGTGATTGGCTGAAGCTCTCTTGTTATTACAATTCTTTTATAAATACTATGTGGATGCGTTGCTAATATTCTTGGGATTGTATGATCGCCTAAGAAGAGGTAAGAAAAATTAAGCTCTAAATCCTCTGACAAGTCTTTTAGTTCGTTTAAGATGTGATACTTTGTAAGTATTCTTTGGCTTTCGTCTAAAATAAAGATTGGTTTTATTTTTAAATAATCTAAGTGATACTTTATCATGTTCAGGGTTCCTTCCCAGGTGTGCCTTACACCTGATCTCAACGCCAATCCAATCAGCCTATACAGCCTTCCTTTTGAGATGTCCCCGTCTGGGATCTTGATATAGAAGACGTCATCGTAGTGTGATACAATTTTTTGTGATGAGAACGTTTTCCCAGTCCCCCATGAACCGTAAAGGATTGCATGGACTGGGCTCTTTTGCTCTTCCCTAATCCTTTTTAGGGCTGAAATAGTGTTTACAATCATCTCTTCTGTGTGTATCATCTTATGTACCT
>Ga0080003_1001834_pt1 | contig 10617 bp, 10 predicted proteins | sample JossMetagenome_FD_69206 | JGI IMG/M metagenome (GOLD analysis project Ga0080003, IMG submission 69206) | Hot spring microbial communities from Joseph's Coat, Yellowstone National Park, USA - JC2_E (SPADES assembly) (version 2) | ecosystem: Environmental > Aquatic > Thermal springs > Hot (42-90C)... | reverse complement strand
TGGTCCGGCGCGCTGGCCGCGCTGGGTATCTCGGGGGTCCCGGCGCTCTCGCGCTACCTCTCGGGGGAGCGCGCGGTCCCGGACGAGGTGGTCCGGAGGGCGCTGGGGCAGCTGGAGGAGGCCGAGTTCCTCTCGGCCGCCGCGGCTCACCCCATATATTCATGGGCGCGGCCGGACTGACCTCTGCGGTTCGGCCCGAGGGATCCGGGCGCCGGGAGGCGACCCTGGCCGGCGGCGCCCGGGGGTCGAAACCGAACCAACCTTCTAATATATATTAAAATCTAAAATGGGATATTTACGAGGTTTTGGAGTGACTTTTTTTCCCGTGCTGGGTTTGCTTAACGGGGGGGTATATAAAGGAGGGAGATAAGCAGTCCAGCTCGCGCCATAAAGTTGGCCTAAAACCTCGTAAATATCCCCTTTCTGATGTCTGAATATATCTTCAAGTGCCTCATAAATAACCCCTTTAGGCTTTATCTCCCATTTTCTCGTTGTTAAAGTCCAAATCTACCAGTTTCAGTTAGTTGAGGCTATTATCTCCAGGAATAAAGCGATACAAAAATGTTTGAGAGACGTCACCCCTTACTTCGATAATAAACTAAATTATTTATAGGTGAAAATGGGGGACTGATACGCCAAATACCGAACCAGTGTTACAAGGGGTGTGCACTGGGTGCAGCAGGAATGCACAAAAAATGAATTTTTGCTGCACCCCATGCACACCAGAAGACACACCCACACCAGCGACCTACCCGGAAACACCCCGAACAAATCTAAAGGGGGTTAATATCATGGCCTTCAAAGAGCCCCCAAACACCGCTATCAGAGGCCCCTGAAAGGCCCCCTTGAAATATCCCCATTTAAATCAATGATTACCAGGGCCGGAAAACCGGCGATCGCGGGCCGACCAGCGGACCCTCGTACGCCCACCACAGCGCGAAAGGCGGCGCGTAGAAGTCGTCGGCGTTGAACGCCACGGCCTTGTTCATCTCATTCACAGTGCTGTCGAAGCTCTGGGGTCCGAGGGGCTTCATGACCCCGTCGCCGTCCAGCGCGGGGCCGCCGCGCGTGTCCACGATCATCACGGACTGCTCGCCCGCCGGAACCGCCGGGTCGAACAGCGCGCCCCACCCCCACGCGCGCATATGGCCGCGGCGGGCCATCGGAGTAGGTCGTCCCCATCGCGCGGAGGCGCGGCCGGTCGCCGGTCGAGCGGAAGGCGCACGTACAGGTCGAACCCCGGCACGCGCTCGTGGTGGCTGATCACCAGCGGCCTCCTCTCCGCCTTCAACAGCCCGTCCAGCGCTGACGCCCATTCCCCCGAGAGATTGGAGAACGGCTCGTCCAGCAGGATCGCCCCCGCGGCGCTCGACAGCGCCATCGATATCTGGACAACCTTCCTCTCGCCGGTGCTCAGCTCCCCGGCGCGCCTATCCAGGGCCCACCCGAGGCCGAACTCCCCGATCACGCGGTCGGCGCCGGCGGAACCCGGGGGAAGCCCCAGCAGCTCCTTCACGCGCATCCAGCCGGGGACCACCGGCTGCGCCGGCACGTACGCGATCCCGCGCTCATGCATCGGGAGCCCCGATACGTCCCTCCCCATCACCGCGACGCCGCCCCTCGATTCGATCGCGCCTATAGCGCCCAGCATGAGCGTCGTCTTGCCCGAACCGTTGGGGCCGTACAGCAGCGCCCTCGCCCCGGGGTCCACCTCGAGGTCCAGGGGACCCACCTCGAAGTCCCCGCGGCGCACGCTGAATCCCACGAGCGAAAGCCCCCTCCCGCCCATCTCGATCACCGCTGGCCAGGTAAGCCAGTATGGACAGCGCCAAAGTCACCAGGAGCAGCGCGGACGCGTACCCGACCGCGGAGCTCAGCCCGTACACGTCGTACTTGTACCAGATGAGGACGGTGGCCGGCTTCACGTAGTAGAAGAGCGGCGCCAGCGATACCGAGTAAGCGAGTATCACCAGGGACCCGAACTCGCTGATCGCGCGGCCCATGCTGAGGAGCGATATCCTGGCGATCGACCCGATGGACCCCCTCACCAGGATCGAGTAGAAGACGGCGGACGGCGAGAGCCCGAGGCTCCCCATGAAGCGCTCCAGCTCGGAATCCGATTTCTCGAAGTGCTCGCGCATCGCCATCACGTAGATGGGCGCCGAGACGTAGAACATTGCGAGGGACATCCCCCACAGCGTGTCCAGCGGGTTGAGGGCCCCGAGGGCGCCGTAGAGCGGGGACGCGGGGGAGAACACGAGGAGGAGCATTATCCCGACCACGGTGTGCGGTATCGACACCGGGGACAGCAGCAGGTCGTAGAGCGCCCCGTGCCACCTCACCATCCTCCTAGCGAGCGCGTACGCCGCGGGGGTGCCCAGGAGCGCGTTCAGGGCGGCCGCTATGGACGCCCCCAGCATCGTGACCCCGAGGGAGGACAGGAACTGTGGGTCCTCCATCGACGACGCTATTCCGGCCGGGCCGGACGAGTAGAGGAGGACCGCTATGGGGATGGCGACGACCGCCGCCAGCGCGTAGAGCGGCGCCCTAATCGATAGGTCCCGCATACTCCAGCACGCTCGTGTTCACCAGCGCGGAGAGGGGGTACGGCACCGCCGACTCGTTCCCGTAGAGCAGGGGGGTGCCCAGCGGGACCGCGCCGTAGCCGGCGAGCAGCTCCCGTCCCGGCGGCGATATCATGTAGAGCGCCGCCAGCGCCGCCAGCCCCCTGTCCGGGTAGGAGTTGGGGATCGTGAAACATATGTAGATGGGGGCGCCGCGGAGGTCCACCGGGGCCCCGCCCGACGTTATCTCAACCGAGGCGCGGGAGTAGAACCGGGCGTAGCCGGGATCGCCCAGGTTCACCTGGGGCGGCAGGATTATGCGCGGGATCCCCTGGCGGATGGCCGAGGACCCGTAGAGCGCTATGTCGAAGTCCACGCGGCCGGACTCCAGGTAGGCGAAGAGCGCCGAGCCCATGGGGACCTCGTAGAGCCTGCCGCTGGAGTTCAGCGCGGCCAGCATGGACGTGTAATAGCCCCGGTCGCCGTGCGCCCAGATGCCGGCCAGCTGGAGCACCATGAGGGCCCTGTAGCCCTCCGGGTCCGTGTTGGGATCGGACGTCCCGACGGAGTAGTTGCCGGAGAGCACTATCGAGAGTATCCTGTCGAGCGCCGCCCTCTCCGCGGTCGAATTCCCCCGGGCTATCGCGGCGCTCAGGCTCTCGTTCAGCTGCGCGAGCTCGCCGTACGCGGGGGACGAGGGCGAGACCCCTATCACCATGCTGTCCCCGGCCACCGCTATGTACCAGGACGCGGCGCCGTTCCCCATGAGCACGTCGTCGATGACCGCCGGATCCACGGAGAGGAATATCCCGTAGGCGCCGGGCTCCAGGAGCACCTGGCGGGCGGCCGCCACGGAGCCCATGCCGACCACCGTGCCGCCCACGCCCGAGTCGTTCAGGGCGGCGCTGAGGTACGGCGCGTACAGCGATGCCGCGATGGCGCGGACGCCGGGGGGCGGAGGGGACGCGGCGCGGTACCCGAGCGAGTAGGAGCCCACGGACGATGCCGCTATCAGGACAATCACGATGGCCGCGATCGCGGATCCGCGCAACGCGGCGCCCCTTACAACGTTATCGCTTTTATATCTTGCGTATATTAATCAGAAATGTTTAGAATGGGGCGCGGCCTACCCGGAGTACGGCAGCGCCGGGCGGTAGTACTGCACGGGCGCGCTGGACCACGGGCTCCAGTAAGCCGGCGGCCGTGGGTTCGAATCCCACCGGGCCCGCGGCCACGCTGAGGCGTGATGCCCCCTCTATAGCCCGGGCGTCCGGCTAGGCCAGGACGTTGAGCTCAACCGACTGGGGGACGTCGAGCATCGCCAGGAACAGGGACGCGGGTATTACGTTCCCGTCGACCTCATCCCTGCTCAGCACGTAGAGCCTCCTGATCTTCCCGAGGGCCCTCGCCAACCCCCTCACCCTGCCGAACTTGACCTCAAGCCCCACCATGTCGCCGTCACCCTTGATTGCCACGTCGATCTCCCTCTCCCCCGCCCTGGCGTAGAAGACATCGAAGAGCCTCGATAGGTGCGTCGCCACCACGCCCTCCACGAGCTTGCTCTCATCGGGCACGTCGGCGAATGTCCATGAGGAGAGGGCCCTGTAGATGAATGGGTCGGTGAAGTAGAGTTTTTTGCCCCTCCTCACCAGCACGTTGCCGTCCTGGTCCACCTGCTCTACGACTTTGAGCAGATAAAGCCTCTCCAGGAGCTCCACGTAGCTTATGGCGGTCTTGACGGTTCCCACCCCGAAGGACCTCGCCAGCGTCTGGTAGCTCAGCTCGCTCGAGGTCCTCTCAATTATGCCCCTCACGGCCAGCTTGAAGAAGGTCTCGCTCCTCCTCAGCTTGTTTATGTCGCTCGCAACGCTTGAGATGAAGTCGGCGACGACGCCCCCGGGTACCCTGCCGGTCCTGAAGTTCTCCCTCACAGCGCTCGGGAAGCCGCCGGTCACCAGGTACCTCCCCAGGGCATCGTTCAGCTCGGTCACCAGGTGGGAGTACCTCGCGGAGCCGGAGAGGGCGAAATCGAGGCCACCCCTGGGCACCTTGAGGCCGAGCAGCTCAGCGTACCTCGGGAACGGGAGCGGAAGCATGAGGAGGTTCCTCCCCATGCCCCTCCTGCCAGGGAAGGCCTCCATCTCCCCCTTGGCCGACATGGAGAGGGAGCCCGTGACCACGAGCACGTCGTTCCTGAGGTCGCCCCCGTCTATCCTGCCCTTCAGGGCCCTGTGCCACTCCCTCGGATAGGTCACCTCGTCGAGGAGTATGAAGGAGCTGCTCACCCCGTTGGCCCTCCTGAACCTCAGGTAGTCCCCGAGGACCTCGTCGAGCTCCCTGTAGTCCGCAAGCCTGTCGCAGGACAGGTAGAAGATCGCGCTGGGGTCGACGCCCCCGTCCAGGAGCCTCTTGGCCAGCAGCACCAGGGCCGTGGTCTTGCCCACCTGCCTCGGGCCGAAGACGAAGTTGAGGGAGAAGGGCCTGAGGCTGAGCCTGTCGACGACGTCGGGGATCCACCTGACATCGGACTCCTCGAACCTCCTGTAGGCCTCCACCTCCCCTATCCTGTCCCTCGAGACCCACCACGGGTTGTAGTCCTCGATCATCCCCCATCGTTCGTGTACTGGGACTCCACAGGGCCTTTTAAACTCTGTGGATCGAGACTCCACGAGCGATGGGGCATGAGGCGGCCCGGTTCGGCGCCGGCGCGCCCGTGGAGGCGGCCGGGGAACCGCTCCCGTACGTGGCGGATCACCGCGGGATAGCGCCCGTGAACCCGTGAATGGGGCGCGGCCCCCGAGGCCTCCGGGGAACCATCTCCATCCACGGCGGAAGGGGTCAGATATATTATGGGGCGCGGCCCGCCCGTGGACTCATGAGGGCGTACACGTTCGGCATATATCCGAGGCCAATCCGCCTGATAGCCGCGACGAGGAGGGACCCCGAGGGCGCCAGGGGGATGGCGCGCGAGGAGTCGAAGCGCATACTGGGGCTCCAGCGGAGGGCCGGGCTCTCGCCGCTCTCCGACCCCCTCCTGGAGTGGGACGACATGCTCCGCTGGTTCACGGCCGAGTGGGAGGGCATGGAGGTCGACGGGATAATCAGGTACTTCGAGCACAACGCGTTCTACCGCGTGCCGATCGTGAGGGGCCGCATCGGGACCGACGGGGGGGTGCTCAGGCGGCACCTCGTGGTGGAGGGGCAGGGGAGCGCCACCGTCGAGGTGCCGGAGCCGCTGACGTTCGCCGTCATGTCGAAGGATCTGCACTACGGGTCCGTCGAGGAGCTGGCAATGGACATCGCCCGGGCGCTGAACGAGGAGATATGCTCGCTTGAGGGAGCGCTGAAGCCGGCGCTCGTTGTGGTGAAGGGCCCGGCGCTGACGCACGGCGGCGGACCCGGCATGGCGGAGATCGCGGCGAGGGCCTCCGGTGAGCTCCTCAGGTCGTGCAGCGCCCCGGGGATCCTCCATCTCTACTTCAAGAGCCCCCTCGCGGCGTACAGGGCCTTCAGGGGGCTGAGGAGCTCCTACGCGGGGCTCGCGCTCGACGTCACCAGGGACGGGCCCGGCGCGTTCGCGGAGGAGCTCAAGGGATATAGGATGGACATGCTGGCCCTGGGGCTCGTGGACTCGCACAACACGAAGATGGAGCGCGCAGCGGACGTCGCTGCGGCCGCCGAGGGGCTGGGGAGGGCGGCCGGCGTCGAGGCCATGATCACCACGAGTTCCGACCTGGAGTTCATCCCGTACTCGTTCGCCGTCAAGAAGCTCGGGATCCTGGGGAGGGCGGCTAAGCTTGCCTGAGGGGCGGGAAGGACGGAAGCTGCTGCCCACGAAGGAGATCGGGAGCCTGAGGAAGCCCGCGTGGCTCCTGGATTTCCTGAGGAGCGGGAAGCCGACCCCCGAGGAGAAGGAGTTCGCGAGGGACGAGGCCGCGCTCGTCAACATAAAGATGCTGGAGGGCGTGGGGCTCGACTACGTCTACGACGGGGAGGCCAGGAGGATAGAGATGTACGAGTACCCCGTCAGATATATCGAGGGGTTTGAGTTCGCCGGGCTCGTCCGCTCGTTCGACAACAGGTACTACAGGAAGGCCAGGGTGGTGGGCCCCGTCGGGCTCCGGGAGAACTACCACCTGAAGGAGTTCCAGTTCGTCAGGAGGTGGGCGGCGAGGACCCCGAAGATACCGGTCACGGGGCCCTACACGATAGCCGACTGGTCGTACAACGAGTACTACGGCGGGAAGGAGGAGCTCGCCGTCGAGCTCGCCAGGAACGCGATAAGGCCGCTGCTCAGGGGGCTCGTGGAGGCGGGCGCGAGCGTCATACAGATAGACGAGCCGGCGGCGACCGCGCACCCGGACGAGGTGCCGCTGTTCGTCGAGGCGTTCAACGAATCGGTGTACGGAATAGACGCGGAGATCCACGTCCACATCTGCTACAGCGGCGATAACTACAGGTCCCTCTACCCGCACGCGCTGGAGCTCAAGGCGACTCACTACGCGCTGGAGTTCGCGAACAGGGACACGTGGGAGCCGGGTACGGACGACGAGCACAGGGTGGGCTACGATTTCCTGAGGATGATGCGCGAGCACGCCGATCCGCGCACGCTGGGGCTCGGCGTGGTCGACGTGCACACGGACCGGATGGAGCCTCCGGAGCTCGTGAGGGACCGCATACTCTACGCGGCCAGGGCGCTGGGGGATCCGTGGAAGCTGATGGTCAACCCCGACTGCGGCCTGAGGACGAGGAGCCGCGAGGTGGCCCTCCGGAAGCTGGAGACGATGATGAGGGGCGTGGAGCTCGCCAGGGGATCGCTTTCCTAGCGGCCGCGCCGTCCGACGCGGTCAATGGCGCATCGATGAAGCCGCCGGTTCCGTCCCGCGCGGTTCACCGCAGGAATTCCGCGAGCGGCACCAGGCGTATTTCCCTCCCGGATTTCCGCACGGTGCCGACCTCCTCCCACGTCACGAGCGTGAGGTCGTCAATCCCCAGCTCATCCGACGCGGAGATCAACCTCTCCAGGTGGTCCCGATCGCTCCTGTACGAGGCCTCGACCAGCCGCCCGTTCGCGCGATCGCCCACCAGGAAATCGACCTCGGACCCCTCATTTGTCACGTAATAATGTATGTCATCGCCGTGCTTTCTGTACAGCTGCAGAAACACGGCGTTCTCGATGAGGCTCCCCAGCCCGATCCTGGTTATGACGTTGGGTATTCCGGGGTCGATGGAATACACCTTTTTCGGTGAAAATAGCCTCTTCTTCGCGGACGGCGTGTACAGCCCCACGTCGAGGAAGAGGAAGGAATCGCGCATCATGTTATAGTATTTCCATAGGGTCCTCTTTGATGCGTTTATGCCCATCGTCCTGAAAACGTTGTGAATCCCCGTTATCGATATCGCGTTCGAATTGTTTGATAGTATGTAGTAAAGCATCTGTTTCGCTATCTCGTTTTCCCTTATGCGGTACACCTCGACGAGATCCCTGTAGAACGTCGTCTCGAGTATCGTCGTGAGCTTCTCGATTTTATCGTACTCATTTTTCAGAAAAATCACCTCAGGATAGCCACCGTACTGCAGGTATTCGCCGAGATACGCCATCGTTTTTCCGGCCGATGCGTACGTTCCATCCGGGATCATCCCCTTCGCGCGGAGGAACTCCCCGAAGGTGAACGGAAGAACCGTCCTCGAAACGTACCTGCCCCTCAATTCCCTCGAGATGTTTCTCAGGAGAAGCTCCGAGGATGAGCCGGTTACGAATATCCTGTACCCCTCGTCGTGAAGCGTCCTGAGCCAGACCCGGTAATCCCTCAGACCGTGGACCTCATCGAAGAACAGGTAGATGTTCCCCTCGGGATTATGGATTTCTATGTGCTTTTTGATGATGTCTCTGGCGCTGTACTTCCTGAAAATAACATTATCGAAGTTAACGTATAGCAGATTCTCCCTCCTCACGCCGTGGCCCAGGAGTTCCTTCATAGCCTGGAACATGAAGTACGTCTTTCCCGCCCTCCTCGGTCCGGTTATCGCCACGATGTCCTTCGTGTCGGGAATGGGTATATCCCTGGGTACGAGATCGGGGAGCGGTTTTGAATTGAATATGATGAGCTCCTCCTTCAGCTCATCGTTTACCATGCGCATGCATAGTGAACAATAGCTTATAAATGAATGTTTACTATGCTGTCAACGACTGACCGGAGCGTGATACGCGGGGAACGATCCGTCTATCGGCCCCCATCCGCCCGCAATCCAAAATATGCGTAAAGTTTAATACGTGCGCGCGTGCTCCGTCGTCCGATGCCGTGCAGCACGTCGAGGAAGAAGTCGAAGGGAAAGACATCGGAGAGCGACCGCGGAACCGCGTGAGTTTCGCGCGATTCGCGCGATTGATCATTTATTTTGAGCATAGCTGTGGCGGAGCGCGGCCCGGGGACGTCCACCCATATTCGCCCGCGAGCCACATACCCCGAAGATCTGCCCTCGGCGCGGGATCCGTGCTAGGGGGACGTCGAGGCCGAGGAGGCGGCCCCTCTGAGATATACGATTCCTCCGGCGTACGCCATTTATATACATGCAAGCATGCCCTTTACAGGGCTGCTGACGGCCGGCGGGATGTGAACGCGATGCGCGGCGATCGCGGCTGAGGGCCTCGTCCCGGCATCCCCAGGTCGCCGGACATCGAGCGGGCCATCTCCAGCAGCTCGCGCGGCCCCAGGCTCAGGTCGGCGCCGGCGTCGGGGGGCCTCCCGCTCAGGCTGACCAGCCCCACCATCTCCGCGACGCGCCTCATCCTCTCCACCGCGGCGCCCGCCTCCTGGGCGGAGAACTCGCCGGCCTTCACCTCAAATGCCCACTCGCGCCTCCTCCCCCTGACCAGCACTACGTCGACGTCCTCCCTGGGGGAATAGTGCTGCGATGCGCCGAAGCGAGCCGCGAGCATCTCGCCGACGCTGAACTGGATCTCCCTGCCCAGCGGGAGCGCCGGGAGGCCGGAGGAGGGCCCCAGCTCGCTGACCATGTACTTGGCCTCCGCGTAGAGCATCAGCGAGAGCGCCGGCGATCTCACCACGTTGTACCTCTCCCTCCCGAGCGTCGGTATACCCCTGACGAGGCCCATCCTGGACAGCCTGCTCAGCATTGACGACGCGGACGCCTCGCCTCCCCTCAGCCCCAGCGCCCCCGCTATCTCGGAGCTCCTCCAGCGCCCCTCCGCGACCATGAGGAGCGCACGCCAGTAGGTATCCGCGAGCTCCCTCTCCTCCTCCCTGAAGACCTCGCCGATGAGCCCCTTGGCTATCAGGACGAGCTCCCCCAGCCGCTCCCCCAGCCGTTCGACCGAGTCCACGAACGGTATTATCCAGGGATCGCGGTAGATGGCCGCCATGATCGGATCGCCGAGCTGGGCCAGCGCGTCCTCATATGATATTATGTCGATTTCTACTGGCAGCATGTGCCCCAGGAGCGGGGACCCCCCGCCCAGGATCCTGTCCACCACCCCGTAGCTGGATCCGGACGCGATCAGGATCCCGCGCGGGGCGAGCTGGGCCAGCGCGTCCATGTGCTCCGGCGGGAGCCTCTGGAACTCGTCTATGACCGCGGCGCCGCCGGATCTCAGGGTCCGCGCGATATCATCCATCGCGTCGCGCAGGGGGACTGGGGAGAGCCGGTCGCCCAGGAAGCCCGACTCGCGCGTCTGCGACACGGTCATGTAGATGTCGTATCTAGCGCACCTCCTGAGGAGCGTCGTCTTGCCCACCTTCCTCCTCCCGTAGAGGAGCGTCCAGCTGTCGATCTCACGCACGCGGCGGCACTCCTTTCTTCCCAGGACTAGTCCCATGGGACTAGTTCCATGGGACTAGTATTTTAAATCGATTTGGCCATTTGCCCCGGGTGTCGGCCGGATAAGACGATCGGCGGGCCGACCCCGCGCCCGCGAGCCCGTGCGCGCATCGATCCGAGGAGGAGCCGTGGGATGGGATCGACCGCGCCTCCCGGGTGCGATCTACCCGACCAACGCCCATGTACAGTGGTCCATCACATGTTGTGGCGCCGG
>Ga0080003_1001832_pt1 | contig 10632 bp, 7 predicted proteins | sample JossMetagenome_FD_69206 | JGI IMG/M metagenome (GOLD analysis project Ga0080003, IMG submission 69206) | Hot spring microbial communities from Joseph's Coat, Yellowstone National Park, USA - JC2_E (SPADES assembly) (version 2) | ecosystem: Environmental > Aquatic > Thermal springs > Hot (42-90C)... | reverse complement strand
TAGGCTTTGCCTTGGGCTCTGCAGAATACCCCCTGTACTTCATTGCAGTATTTGCAGTGCTCGCAACAGTATACCTGCTTTATGTAAGAAAAATAAATGAATACAGGGCAAAATCTTTAGCGATAGGGATTTTGCTGATTCTGGAGTTCTTGGCAATGATCCAGCCAATGGGCGACGGATTAAACGATGCATTGACATACTATTATGTTGCAACATACGGTGCACACGAATTCAACTACACAAACCTTACAGGCTGCTTCTACGAGAACGCAAGCACTAACGCGTATATCATATACATAAACAGGAGCTATTTGCATGAAAATACAATAACTGCAAACCTTTCAACATGCTTGCTATTTAACAAATGAACACAAGCTATTAGGTGGCTGAATTCTTGAATACCCTTCCTAATAAAGTATCTATGAATGGGAGTGTGGTGGTGATATAATTAGGAACATTGAAAAAGGTGGTTAAAGATATGGATATAAATTTCAGCAACCTAGTTATTATAGGAAGGTTCTTATTTTTTGAATATTAAGGTATTTATTGAAAATTTCTTAAAACTTATTTATGGTGAAAAAATGAAAGAGAACGAAGAGCAACAAATGTTATTTAATTTTGGTAAATATACAATAGGCAATAAAGGTGAAAAAAGAATATATGGAAATTTTTGGACAAATAAGCAGAGGCAGGCCAATAGTATACATGAAATATCATATCACGCTTGTTTCAAACCACAGTTGCCAAATTATTTTCTAAGAAAATATTCAAATTTAAGAAGCATAGTTCTGGATCCATTTGCAGGTAGAGGCACAACTGCGATAGAAAGTGCTTTGCTAGGAAGAATACCAATTTCAAATGATATTAATCCAATATCCAAAATATTAACTGAGCCACGTATGCAACCTCCGAGATACGATGAGATACTTGAAAGGTTGAATAACATTGGTTTTGATGAAAACTTAGAAACGGATATTGATTTATCTATGTTTTATCACAAAAAAACCGAAGCCGAGATAGTATCTTTGAAGAATTATTTGCAATCAAGAAAGGAAGATGGTAAAGAGGATTATATAGACAAATGGATAAGAATGGTTGCAACCAATCGATTAACAGGTCATTCAAAAAGCTTTTTCTCCGTTTATTCCCTGCCCCCAAACCAATCGGCAACGAAGGAAGAGCAGATTAGAATAAACAAGAGATTGCAACAGATACCTCCGTATAGAGATGTAAAGAAGATCATTCTTAAAAAATCAAAATCTCTTTTAAAAGATATAACCCCTTCAATAAGGGAAAATCTTTTTGAAATAGCAAAGTATGCGGTATTCTTGGAAGAAGATAGCAGAGACCTTAAGGGAATAGAAAGTAATTATGTAGATCTTACTATAACCTCTCCGCCTTTCATAAATCTGGTTGATTATGTTAAAGACAATTGGCTTAGGCTATGGTTCAACGGCTATGATTACACAAGCTTAAAGAATAAGGTAACTATATTAAACAAACTAGCTGATTGGGCTTTGTTCATAAGAGATACACTAAGAGAGCTATATAGAGTAACCAAGCCCATGGGATATGTGGCGTTTGAAGTCGGGGAGACAAAGAATGCTGACCTGAGCGAAATTGTTTATGAGAAAGGCCTGGAAGTCGGATTTCAGCACATAGCAACATTTATAAATCTGCAGAAATTCACTAAGACATCTAACATATGGGGCGTAGATAATAATAAAAAAGGAACTAATACAAATCGTATTGTGTTGTTCCAAAAAACTGGTGACAAGTTGATAGACGAAGAATATGTAAAGGAATTAGAAGAAACAATTGCAAAAATGATAAAGCCATTAAAAGGAATACCATTGAAGATAGTAATTAAGTCGTTATCAGGGTTCGAAGTTTTAGATTTCGATAAGAATGACCCGAGAGATAAGGAGCTGCTTAATTGTTTGGTTAGGGCATTGAAGAATGCTGTTGAAGCTATAAATAAAGAAGGTATTGATTCTGCGAGGCCCAATGAAGCAGGTAATGCTGTAGAATCTTTTGTTAAGGAAGCGCTTACAGCCATTGGGTGCGAGGCGGAAACACCCAATACACTAGCAGGTAAAAAGAAATCAAGCGGCTATCCTGATATTATTTTCAAAGATCAATATGGGAGATACAATTATCTAGAATGCAAGACATTTAATCAAAAAGATTTAAATTCCTCTTTACGAACTTTCTATCTATCACCTTCAAGTAATTTTAAAATAACAACAAATGCACACCACCTTCTCGCAAGTTTCGAAATGGATAAAAAGAATGACAGATTCTATGCAAAAGGTTTAAAGTTGCTTACATTAGAGAAAATAAAAGTAGATGTCAAAAATGAATTTAATGCCAATAATAAGGAACTATACAGAGAAGATAATATTTTATTTGAATATTATATTTAGTTGTTTAATTTATTAAATTTTTAGGTCGTTGAAATTTATACTTATATCATTCGACCACATTTTCAACATTCCTAATTATATCACTGCTACAATCCATTTATAATTACATTACCAAATATGTGATGAGGCATGCATATGCATGTACTATTGCTTTGTAAATATGTTTTCATTAATCTTTGCGGGGGGTTTACATCTAAAAGGAGAAAGCAACACTAATGTAGATCCTAATTTAGAATTTTAAAAGAAAGTATTTAAAAATTCAAAAGCCAAAATTAATGTTCATTAAGTATAGACATTATAATCTCAATATATTTATCAAATAACTCTTTATTTTGGATTGCTGCAAACTGATGTGAATCATCGACTTTAAGATTCTTAAGATAGTCTAGTGCACCAAGATAAGTATCCCTATTTGGAAATTTTCCTGGACCGATGAAAAGTTTATCAAAAATTTCTTGCCTATTGTTTATAATACCAAAACAGTTTCCCAAAGTCATCCTAATATGAAATTCCTCACCCGGTTTTAATCTACTTTTAATTTTTCCCTCAGTATCTTTATCAAGAGTAATTAGTCCAGCTTTAATATAATTATTATAAATAAATTCGGAAAGCTTTCTTTCAAGTTTTTTTAATTTAAGATGATCACTATCTAAACTTAGTTTTCGATCGAAATCGTCGTTTGAAGCATTTATTACCGCAGCAAATTCGGCATATGTTTTATCTCTACCTTTTAATGTATTGCAACTATCGTATAAATCTTTTATGTTTGTATCAGTATTATGTCTTACTTTTATATATTCACTTAATGGCTTAATATATTGCTCATATAACTTATAATCTAAAGGCCTCTTGCCCGTCGCGATTAGCTTTTCTAGGATTACAATAAAAAGAATTATTCCGTTTTTTCGCAATATAAAATTTGAATAAAAATTCTCTGAAAAAATCGTTTTTAATGAAACAAAATAGTTCGAGAGTATTCTTGCTGCCTTATCTACGTTCTGCTCGCTTATGTGATCATATAATGGGTTTTTGCTAGAACCACTTGAAGTAATTTTATCAATTATTCTTGTTTTTTTCACTATATTACATATCTCAGCTAAATTAGCGCTACCTCTAATTGGTTTAGAATAAGTACTAATTTTTCCTATAAAAGGTTCCATCTCACTAAGCTTTATAATGGTCCGTGCTATTCGCCCTTCTTCTGCATCTGGCCTAAAGTCTTTTTGCAATTCCCAAAGGAGATTTGGATCAATACGCTTTTGTTTTCCATTTATATCTATAAATAGTTTGGCTTGCTCTTGCATATCTGGCAACTCCAATGCCAAAACAGAAAGATAAGTGTTATTATCCAATTCTGAAAAAGAAAATAGTCTATGCTGTCCATCGATTACAGTACATGCACGATATTCATTTGGAAATTTTAATAATACAGAATGCATATATGAAGAGGGAAATGACCACGAAGGTATATCTCTAGTTGGTTTAAAAATAACGTTTATAGGTTCAGGTTTACTATCCCAATCAAATGCAATTATAATATTATTGGGGAAATATCCACCTTCTTTAATATATTCTGCAATTTTTTTAATTCTTTTACTATCTAATGATCTTTGATAGTAAGTTTCTGTATTTCTCTCGCGTCTTGCAACATAAGTGCGTTCTAATAGATCTCTAGCATTTACAAAAAATATATATGCAGTAAAACCGCCAAGAGTTGTAGAAAATGCAGGAACGACCAGATCTTTCATTTCTGTAGGTTTGATCCCTAATTCTCCAGCCAAGCTATATTTGGCATATTTGTGTACGTATTTGGACAAATTTACATAATAATCTAAAACTTCATTATAATTCCACAAAATAATATCATTCTCTTTAGCATATTCTTCAACATCTGAGGTCTTAACATTTGTTACAACGATAAATTTGAAATCCTCATATTTTTGATAGTCTTGCATATTCATAAATCCAGCTTTAACTTGTCTTTTAACACCATTTAATTCACGTATTTTTTCTTTTAACTTTTGATTTGCTACTCTTTTTTGTGTCCACACACAACTTATTACTAAAAGGCAATTATTTATACCGGCTACAACATCTATTTGGAACCCGCCAACATTTAATGTTTTACCACCACTAACATCGCTCAATCCAATTTTCTTAAGTGCGTCGCGTACTTGGTTCTCAAATTCAAAGCCCCTCTTAACAGGATTATTTTCATTTGTTTGAGTTGGATTTGTTGATATGTTCTGATTATTTAAATCTTTCACATCAGTCAACATAAAATCATCAACATATTTCTGATTTTATCCACTATTATACATGAATATAACATGTTGAATCTTTAAATACCTTCCTTTAGAAGCTTTTAGGATGTTGAAATTTATATCCATATCACATAAACACCTTTTTCAATGTTCCTAATTATTACCACCACACACTATTCATAGGTACTTTATCGGGTATGCAATTAGGCACGAATATATGTGCACTGCAACCTTATCGATGCCAATAAGTCTGTTCTTCGATAATCCAAATACCTCTTTAAGTCTTGAGAATACCCTTTCTATGGCCCACCTTTTGCTGTTGTCATGTCTGATTATTGATTTCATTTTTGATTATATCAAAATCCTCTTCTGTAATTCTGATTATAGAAACTTGCAAATATTGATTCCACGTTCTGCCTTTATCTGCAATAAATGTTAATTTATCAATTAAATTAGGGTTAACATGATTAGCTTTGTTGTCTTTTTCTTCGGTGGAGTAGCTTATTTCTATAGGGGCCTTTGCCTCTTTAATTACATTAAATTTTATTCTGTATGGAAATAAAAATTTCTTACCATTTTTTGTCCACCCAATGTCCTCCTCACTGTAAAAGTACTCTCCAGAAAACTGTATAATGGCAACAAATTTACCTCCATGCATATATACTATAGCCTGATCACCATCTTTTACAAAATTCCTAAGAGTAATGTAATAACGTGCATCCATTCCCCACAAGGAATTCTGTTTACATACCTTCCAGTTATTTTCAGAAGTGCTCATACACCAAAATCTCACTTTAATCACCAAAATCCTATATCTAAACTATACATAGTACCTTTTTCTTTCTTTCCTACCTAGTAGCTACTGGTGGTAATATGCCAGAGAAGAATGTTACGCTGGTTTTGAAGCTGCACAAGTGCCATATCTTTGAAAGGCCTCCTTCTTCTATAAGCGATGTCACCAAGGAAACGCTTCATGAGGAGGAGCTTGCCAAGAGAGCAGAGGGAAACGAAAAATTTAAGTTGAAGGACCTTGAAGTGGACGGTTTTGACGCCCAACTCTACTTCGATGTAAAAGGCATGGAAAACATCACCCTTGGAGATGTTGTTAACCTTGTAGACCAGGTGCAGGCAGATGACAAAAAGATTGAGGTTTCGTTCAGGTTCCAGGAATAAAGATAATAGAATTAATTTTTTATAAGCTATGCACTGCCACTATAGAAAAAGAGGCCCAAACTATCACAAAAACCAAAAGAGAACTATTGATAGTATATGCTGTAGAATTCAGCGATAAATTGTTACCTTGAATAAGCACCCCAATAGATTTTACAAGAAAGATTTAGCCACAGATATAAAATTTAGTAAAGTATCTAATTATGCTAATAAGGCGTTGGTATGCTTCCGAGCTTCTTCACAAATTTGTTCCCCTATCTCTTGCCATTCTGTTTCGGTTAAAATATGCTTTTTGTCAAATTGTATTAATGCTCCTGAAAGTTCATTTGCATTTACATTTGCCCAATCAAACAATGATTTAATTCCGAACTTTTTCTGTATTTCTAGATAATTATCTATAATAAAGTTTTTTGCTTCGGTTTTAATATCTGGAACAAATATATTAAATGGTATTACTGCCAATATATCAGATAGAGAAACATTTGATAATTCATATTCTGTAACAATTTCATCAATACTCTTATCCTGGCCGGTTATAAGATAATTAATTGATTGAAAACTTTTTTTCATAATATTGCTTTCTATGTCTGCTTCGATTTTAGGATATGATTGTATCCCAGTTATTTCGAGGGGCAATACTGCAACAAATCCTTTGCCGGTCTCATCTTCAGGGATTCTATTTATTATTTCTCTTTTTAGAAATTCATCTGCAGATGAGTAATAAGTCTTAGGGTATACTATCCTCATATTAAGATACCGAGTATTTTCTGGGAAGTTTTGAGGTTTCAATCTTCCCATTTCTATTTGGGGAAATTTAGATAAACTTCTCTTTACAGAATCAAGTTTCTCATACTTATTCATGATAACGATAAACCCACGTTGGACTTGTTTCTTATTAAGAAGTTCATCTCTCTTATCTTCAGCTTCTTTTACAACCAATGGCAAGCTTAATTTTCCACTGACTATTAATTGAGACAAGGTTTTCCTAAATTCGTTTGCTAATTTCAAATCATTAAAAAGTTGAAATGCAGTAAATTGAGAGGTTGCATATTTATGGGCAAACTCTAAGAATAATTTTTTATGGTCTTTATCCTTTGCCTTATATGCGTGCATATATATTCATTAGTTCTTGCGTTCTCAAATCAAAATTGAGTGTATCAAAATTCGATAATATTTCTGATATCTTTTCTTTATATCTACTTCGTAAGGATATATCTTCCTCTCTGTCAATTTCTTTAGTTAAGGCTAATAACAATAAGATATTTTTATCTACATTTGTTTCTATTTGCTTTATTGTTCTTTCATACACGCTTTCCCTTGTCAAATCAAAATCGTCTTTATCTATATTCTGATATAATATATTTTGATCTGGCACTTCAATTTCAAAGTAAGATTTCAGAAATGATATTAGATCTTTTATATACTTTTTGATTAAAGTCTCTCTATTCTTTCTTGACTTCATATTATCCAAATATTCCGATATAGGTACAGCAGCATAGGATATTACTGCAGCTAATGCGGCGAGAACTGATACAAGGATAATATTTTTTATTAGTCTAGAAAAGAAAACCGATAAGAAAATAATTACTGCGATGAAGATTTTTACATACAAATAATTATCTTTCATTTTTCTTACCCGATATAACACAATGTATATACTTCTTTTATAACTTCTTACTATATCTATAAAATAATATATCTAATTAGCAGTAGCACAACATCAATAGTACCGTAGGAGTACTAAACTGCTGACGCATAAGGTAATATGTGCAAGCACAGAGAAGGTGCTTTCAACTTAAATAAATTACAAACTACTATCATAAATTAAAACCTATTAACAAATTTTTAATAGAAAAAGGCTCATTCTCGAGGCCACAACAAAATCATCATCGCATTTAAAAATCTAGAAAATTATATGCCTGCTCTATCACATACCAATAAAGTCTATGAAATGGTCGTGGTGGCGATAAAATAATAAGCGTTTAAAAAGGCGTTTGCATGATATAGATATAAATTTCAACAACCTATGGAGGAACTTTTGCGTATATTTTTTATCCTTTTACAACATAAATTATCGTCTAGGTGATATAATAACAAAATATAAAGTAACTTACACATCCGGCGAGTCAAATGTCGAATTTGTGGACTTCAGAGACATAGCAGCAGATACGCCAGAAGAGGCACTTGAAAAGCTTAACGCTAGCAAACTACCTTACATTACATATATTAAAATAGAAAAATATTTACTAAATAGGTGGATTAAATGGCCGGCAACACCGATAAAGCTAAAGATTACGCCTAAATACTAAAGGACATAAAAAGTGAGCTAACTGTGATAAAAGGCGAGCTAGCAGTACTTAACGAACAAAATAAAGTGGCAACATATACCAACAAAATAACAAATAAACTTTTAGTATAGTAGGGACTTCGCTTCTATTAGTTGCGTTTGGGGTTGCAGAATTAGCTGCATTTGGGAATAATGAGGTATTTGCTGGTAATCTGTCTGCTTTTGGATTGGTTTTCGAGCTTTTACTTATTGTTGGGTGCGGACTTATAGTATGGGCGGGACTTGAGATATTATTCTACAATTACTGATGCCTCTCTATAACCCAGTTTTTAAAGAGTGCGTTTTATTGCATATGCTACAAAGATCTCCACATTTGAGTATCGGTAATACCGGTACTTACCTTTGTTCATAACTTTTAGGTTTTTGTTTCTATTTTTCTACCTCGAAAGAAAATAATTAGATAGTCTGCCGTGGTCTATCAACCATAGGTTATATGAATTCCAGTTGCGTTTTATAATTTGCATGTTGATCGCTAAAAACTAGTATGCACGCCGGGGATTTTATATTTTTTGAAATAGCAGAACTAAGGTTTAGTCATTTAATTATTGGACAACACCCCTCCAGTCATTGATGAAGCTATTTGCCCATTTATGAAAAGGACCTTACCATATATTAAGATTGACATATTGTCCCTAATTTCTCAAGGCTTTTAATGTTTATAGCTTTTTGGTAAGTTAAGGTTTTTATTGGTATAACTCGTTAGAGATGACCCTATAGCATCGAGTAGAATGCCATAATAGCCATAAGCAGGCATTGTATAAGGGGAATTGGTAGTGAAACTATTAAGGTGATTACTTGAGATCTAGTTAAAAAGTCTTAGAAAAAAATATTCCTAAGTTGGTTTACCATTTAATGAGTTTTGTAACCTCCTAATATTCTTTTCCTTTCAATTTCATACTCTTCTTTTGTTATTACCTTCCCATCGTATAATTTTTTAAGCTTGATCAATCTATTTAAGTCAGCAACAGAGAGCCCTCTTTTAATGTTATCTATAGGCGAATGCATTATTAAAAGTATAACCCCTACAGGTGCGAAGATTACAGTAATTATAGCAACGATGGCCCACCCTATAGAATTTAATCTTTTTAATCGTTTTATATCCCCACTATTAGCTGCGCCCCACATCCAGCCTATTCTAATCAAAATGTATACAAAGAACAACAAAAGTAGACTAAGCAAAATAGATAAAAGAAAACCATAGCCAGTCCTAATGCCTAAAAGAAGCGACAAAATTGAAATTATGGTAATATCAAAAAGAAGAAACAACAGAAGACCTAGTATTAAGATCCCAGCAACAATAGCAAAGAAAAATGCAATCAATAATCCAATTTTTATTTCCAATGGCACATAGGCAAATTCTTTTTCACTTTGTATTGTAGCGACAATGGGTTTGGCTTTTTTCCGTTCTTTATAGATAAGATAATATCTCTTTAAAGCAGAATAAAACGGAGTAGCGCCTTGTTTTATTAATACTACAGCCAAAGTACCAAAAACGGAAATAGGAATTACCAACACACCATCAAACATATTAAACCCAGGATTGCAAGAACCAGGCATATGTAAATAACATGGAGGCAAAGAAAATATACCGATTAAAAATACCAAAAAAGGCAACATTGCAAATAAGCCAATAACACCTAAAATTAATTCTGAATATAAGAGAGGTTTGTTGTTTTTATTGTGCTTGCTAAAGATAATAGCTATTATCATATATGTTATAGCAGTTATTGCAGCAAACAATACAGCAAATATAGATATCCATGAAGCAAAAGTTAAAATTAGCAACAATATAGAAGCATATTTTATTAGTTTAAACTTTGATTTGTAGCCAAAATAAACCAAAGGCAATGTTAGGACAGTGATAAGAAGTGCAGAGAATAAGAAAAGTGCATTTATATTGTTACTTACCGTTTGTAAAAATTGAAGCGTGCTCGCAGAAACACTTAATAATGCAAGTGCAACTGAAAAGGAAACTAGCAAGAGGCTTCCAACAATAAAATAGAGGTCTTTTTTATCCATAAATCTACCAGTTTATAGGTAATTTGCACCATTAAATTTAAAATACACTGTTGAATAGATATCTAAGGCAAGAATTATAACCATTTCGCCTCATTCTCCAAAATTTTTATGCATTAAGCTCAGCTACACTACATATTCGGTTTGAGATTAATACCAGATTACAAACTCAGTTTATTCTAAAAGCAAATTTTTCTTTATTATAAAAAGGAGAAGAGGTGAGAAAGCTGGAGTGGGGAAGTGCTCTCTCTACCTCTTTGTTCCTTCTAGCATGAGTTCCTTTGGATCAATTCCATTCATCAATTCTTCGTTTAGCAAGTGCAGTTCAACAATCTGCTGGTTTAATGCTCTTATCTTTGCAACATTCTTAACCTTTGAGATTGTATTTGAATTTATCATTGCAAGCTGT
>Ga0080003_1001826_pt1 | contig 10646 bp, 9 predicted proteins | sample JossMetagenome_FD_69206 | JGI IMG/M metagenome (GOLD analysis project Ga0080003, IMG submission 69206) | Hot spring microbial communities from Joseph's Coat, Yellowstone National Park, USA - JC2_E (SPADES assembly) (version 2) | ecosystem: Environmental > Aquatic > Thermal springs > Hot (42-90C)... | reverse complement strand
TTTCCACAATGTGGACACTTAACTTCCCAAGTTCCTATAAATCCGTCATTATCTCCATATAATTCTTTCACGTCTTCCTCTAAGCTCTTAAGAAGTTCACCTCCGTATTTTTTAACGTCGTCCATAATTTTCTTGCCGTATTTAGGATATTCTAATACTGCTTTCAGAAGCACATATGCTGTGGGCAAAAGCTCTGAGGCGATTACTTTACCTACTCCTAACCTCTTTGCCTCAAGCGGAATTGAACCAAAACCTGCAAAAGGATCTAAAAGCGTAAAGTCCTTAAATCTGCCATTGGTTATGGGTTGTAATTTATGAGGAATTTCTGATTTTGAAGAATCTGATAACCTTATCATCCTCTTAAATTCGTTAACAGGAAAATTCTCTGGTAGTAATGCTGCAGCTATGAAGGCTCTAGCTGAAATGAGTGGTTTTCTAGTCCACCAGAAAATCATCTCCCAATAAGGTGGTCTTCCCGGGCCTTTTTCTCTTGCTGCCTCCTTATCTATTAAAGGAATTAACTCAGCGAAAGCGTCGCTTTCAATAAGCCTTTTCCCTAAATTTTGTGACATACATGACAAAAATATATAGAAAATTTTAAGCTTTACTCTTCATATGATAGACTACATATAAATGAATGAGCTAATGAATACTCTTATCATGCATATTATAGTCTTGAACGTTTTAATTAATACAATTCACAAGCCTTATAATTATATTAATAATTTTAGAAAATTTATGACAAGTAGAGGATTTCATACCATATTTTAAACTTTACGCTAAACAATCTTATATGCATCATTTAAATTATTCAATTTTGTATTACTTTTTCCTACAACGAAAATCTTTTTGCATATTATAGCCATATTTCCATGTATGAAGACAAATTGGTTCAGTGTTCCTTTAGAAAACGATAAAGTTTATATTTATGAGGTTCGTTCACCAATAGACGATAGGGCAGAATATCATAAATTTTTAGCAAAAATGCATTGTGTATCTTTAGATGAAAATAAAAGAATTGTAGTTTGTCTCGATAAGCATGATGAGTTTGAACTTAAAGGAGAAAAGAACATCTGCGAGCTTTCAGACCTCACTCTAAGTAAATTATTAAACACAAAGTATAAGAGATTCAGAAGCTCGCAATTTTACAAGGAAATCGATGGCATTACTGTATATAGGGAATATTTAACAACATTTACATGTTATAATAGTAAGGTATATGCTCAAATATTAGTAACTTCTGATCTAGAATTTAATGAAAATATATGGGATTTATTTAATCATGATCCTGATAAAATCAAAAAGGAGATTATAGGTAAAAAGGTATATGCAATACCAAATAGATCTAGAAATGAATTAATAGTAACAAATGTAATAGATTTTAATGAAAAAATAGTTGATAGTATATATGAATATTTTTATAAAAAATGCAATGAAGATAAAATTTCCTATGATTGTTCCAAACTTTTGCCTAAATCACAAATAGACACTCATCAACCCATATTAGTGGCAGAACCTAAAAAATACGGTAAAATTTCTACATACTATTTCTTACCTCAGCTAAGTAAGTTAATTGTTAGATATGAACAAATAAATGAGACTAAAAGAACCAAAATAAAAGATCTTACAACAATTAATAATAATGATAAGATAGAGTTAGCTAAAGAATTTGTGACTAAACAAATTAGATATAACATAAGTCCGTTAGATATAGAGGAAATATCTTTAGATCCCCCTGATCTTATTGCAAGAGATTTAAATGGTAAAGAGGTAACTATTGGGAAAGGTAATTCCTCTATCTTTGAATACAAACCGTTAGAAAAACCCGATATAGATAAGGTTTATATACAAGTTTTTATAGATAAAAAATTTTATAAAAATAAGGAAAAAATCAAAGAAATATTTAATGATATAGCTCAAAAGATATACGAAACATCTGGTGTACAAGTAGAAATAGGAATTCCATATTATCCCGATTTAGACGCTAATCACGTTAGCGATATCGTGAGAATCGTATCTAATAAATACGATGAGAAAGTAAAAACTGTTGTTGCAACTATAGGCAAAAAATTACCAGAAAATGATTATTTTTTAGACTTAAAAAAGGCGTTATATGCAAGAAAAATTCTTCATCAGAACATATTAATAGACACTATAAAAAAGGGCACTAACTTAAAATATATCATAAATAATCTTATATTACAAATTTTATCGAAGTTAGGTGTTTATTATTATGGAGTAAAGACAAACTCCAAGTTTGATTATATTATAGGAATAGATGTAGGTAGATTTAGAAATAGTAGTTATGGCGGTGCTATAACAGTTTTTGATAATAAAGGAATAATTAGAAAAGTAGTTCCGATACCGCTGAGAGCATCTGGAGAAAAAACTGAAATTGAAGACGTATTTAATATTCTAAATAATGCAATGAATATGGAATTGGAAGGTAAAAAGCTCCTAATTCTACGCGATGGAAGAGCGCCTAAGGAAGAAGTTGATAAAGTACAACATATCGCGGAAAGCATGAATTTTGATTTTAGCTTAATAAATGTAATAAAGCGTCATAATACAAGATTTGAAGAGGGCAAGTATAATTTTTTCATAAAGCCTAGAGATAACATAGCATACTTTGTAGCGCACAGAAGCAATGCCGCAAAACCGGTGAAGTTAGAGAAAGTAATGGACAGTAATAGAAGTTCTAATATATCATATGACGAGATATACACAACTTATGCATTAACTAGGCTAGATATGGCAAGACTATTCAGTGAAGGAAAGAACTTGAGATTACCAGCACCCATTTATTATGCCGATAAATTAGTAAAATTATTGGATAAAGGAATTCAATTCAACGAAGATCCGCTAAAAGAAGGCTTTCTGTTTTTTATATGATATATTCCGTATAAACAATATTTAATGTAAATTATAACATATTCTTTAAAAATAAAAGGTATTTTGATAAGCATCTCTAAAAGGAAAATAAGAAGCAGGTCTCGTGATCAAGAATTGTATTTATAAATCTGGGAGTTTCCTTGGATTAAGCACCGCTTTCGATGTAAAAATGTTTATAGCTTTATTACTCGTTAGTTAAGTATTTCACGTCTAAGCAATTTAGAGATCGGTCACCGTTAAGTTAATATAATTATAGTTGTAGTAAATTAGAGAGAATTGACGAGAAGTGATATACTTTACGCATTAGCTATAGGACTGCTTTACTTATGGCAGATTTATTATTCCATGAGCTGGCCAGCGTTAATGTTCAGCTACGTATCATTCTACGTATTATTTATCCTTCTCTTCTTCAAGGGCTCAAAGAAAGCGTTCTTGCCCAATTTATTAAGTTATTTTGCTCCAATAGTTTATTGGTCAATATTCTTCCCAAACTACTTTTCAGCTAACTTCTCTGGTCTTCTTCTCATTTCATTAGTTGCGCTTCTCTCTGGCATTTTGATGACTGACGAAGACTCCTTTAATTCAGGCTTTGGACTACTGATTCTAGGAATCATAGGAAACCTTTTTGTGCTCGCTTCTCCGCTCAGTGTTACGATTAAAATTTCACTCTTGGATCCAGTGTTCCTTACAGTTTCTTTCCTTACTTGGGAGATGAATAAAGAAGAATACGTAAATTCGACACAGACTGTTTATTATCAACCGCCAATAGGTTATACTACAAACTTAATGAAAGTAACTTTTGTATTAAGAGGCTTACCGCCAAACTGTTATCCGGTTTTAGAAATATGTGGAATGAAATATACGGTAAATAATTATTATCAAGGTGACTATGTACTGGAGTTAACCTTTAATTGCTCTTGGAGAGCTAGGAGGGTTAATTGTAACGGAATATTATACCAACCTAAAAATAGAAGTGGTTACGCAAATTTAGGTGATTATATAGTAATTGAATATGAAAAGGCTAAAGTAATCACACCTAGTGTGCCACCTAAGGTAAAAAATAAGCATAACCAACAAATCCCGGACTGTTGGGTAGGCAGTAAAATATCTATCTATGAAATTGAAAGTATAATCGGTGAAGGAGGTACAGGTTACGTTCTCAAGGGAAAGCATTCTAACGAGGAAGTTGCGATAAAAATTCTCAAGATACAAAAAGATAGCAATGACTTTTTTGATAGCTTATTAAGGGAGGCGTCAAACTTAATTGAACTCTCCAATCATCCAAACGTCGTAAGGATCATTGCAATAAATGTGGATAAATTTCTCGTGGATGAAATAATTAAAGGGAACAAATCTCTCTACGTAAATAACCCACCGTTCATAGTAACTGAACTAATGAGGGGGACAATTTACGACCTATTAAAGGACGATACTTTCTTCTACTCTCAAGCTTGGAGGAAGAACGTTTATAGGGCTATAAAGCAAATAGCTGAGGCTCTAAGTTATATTCACTCTAAAGGTTACGTTCACATGGACGTAAAACCGCAAAACATATTCATTGACAGAGTTCCTTCAGATCCTTCGGAATTGGATTACGTTAACTTTAAACTTGGTGACTTAGGAAGTGCAGTAAAAATAGGAGAAAAACCGAGGCAATTGACTTTAGAGTACTCTCCACCAGAGGCGTTAATAGAGAAAGCCAGCCCTTCCTTCGACGTTTTCTCCCTAGGCATGACCCTTCACGTATTGTTGACCAGGAAAATGGATAGGCCGGACTTAAAAGAAATGGAAGAAGCGTTTAACGGTGAGCTATCTAAAGTTAAGATTGCGAGAGAAAAATTAAACTCGTGGAGTGAAAACCTTGAAGAGATAGTCAAGAAAGCGATAAGAATGGAATGCGGTATTAAAGATTTTATGACAATGTGGATAACGTACGGCATAATCATTAATGCGGAGAGATATTTAGACCTTATGGCTTTACGCATAAGTAGATAATTGAAATCTACCATAGAGTAAATAATTGAGGTGATGATAAAGCTCTCACAAAGAGAATGGAGATAAACCTTTTTGTGTAGGTCATTTAATTTTATAAAAAAGGTGAGACTCTGAGTTGCTGAATTCCTACAAATCATGAGTTTGGGAATGAGGGTAAATAAGGAAGTTCTGTATCTCTTACCCGAGTAAATCCCTTGCTGTTAGACGAAAAACGTTTTTCCTTGTAGTTTTTAAATATCATTGTCAACCGTAAAGTTTGTTCTCACAGAGTAGTTTGAAAAAATATAAAGCAAGCCTTTTCTACTTATTTTTAATGAAGCTTATAATAAAGAACCTTGGCGTGCTCAAGGATACGTCAATAGAATTAGGAGACCTTACGGTTATATTTGGTAAACCTAATTCTGGTAAATCTTACATACTGAAAAGTATTTATTCTAATCTGGCCTTCTTTGACCAAGCTAATAATGTTGACTTAGCTACCATAGTTGCGGAAAGTCTCTACTCTACAATTATTTCAATTTCAGAAAATGCGATAAATGGAGGAAAATACACAACTTCCTTAAATATTACTGAAAAATTTTTGGAATCTCTTACGATGCTAACAGAGAGAATTTCGAGATCTCTCCTTTCAGTTAACGAGACCGCAATTACCCGTGATGATTCTAATTTATTAAATAGAATAAAGGAAATCACGAAAGAAGCTTTAACGTCTTTATCTATACCTGCAGTTACTTACATACCTTACTCGTCATACTGCGTGAATAAAATAGACATTGGATTCTCTAAAGGTGAACTAACTTTAAGTGTTGAAGTTTCATCAATTGGAGATAAAGAGCTGTGTAAGACAGTTCTTTCAAGTAATTTAATTTCAAATATAAGCTCTTACATGGCTTCATATTTAGTTCCAGCAATAATGAATAAGGTTAGCATAGCAGTAGAAATTCCTTCTGTAAGGTTCTTATCCTATGGGAGGTCTTTAATTTTACTTTATAGAGAGAATATACAACCTCTGCCTTATACTAAGAGCCTAATATTCTGGATAAATAAAGGTATTGAAAGAATCAGAAGCGGTAAAGGTAGTATTAATAATTTCTGGGACCTAAAAGTGAATGTAGAGAAAACTCTTTCTGTTAACGGCTTCGAAATTCCTTTCCTTTCTTCAAGCCTGCAGGAGCTTACGGCTTTTTCCTTAGCTATTGCGGATGGGAGGAAAAGCTTATTACTTATCGAAGAGCCTGAATCCCAATTAAGTATTGATTACCAACTTAAGATGGGGTTATTTTTATACGAGTTATCTAAAAAGCATAAGGTTGTCATTACTACACACAGTGAAATTATCCTCATTATATTAGCGATTCTCTCCCATTTTAAGAAGGAAAAAGAGGTTGCTGAACTTTTTAACTTAGGGAAAGTTGAGGGCCAGGAAATGAACGTTGACGTTAAAATTTATCATGTGAGTGATGGAAAAATTGAGTTAATGGATCCGGAAAAAGTTCTGGAAAACATCCCTGGGATAACGGATATTTATTACTCTATTCTAAAAGTAATTGCAAAACTAAGTGAATAACCTTGAGGACTGTCAAGGTATGTGAAAACGACTGTTGTTTTTCTACGGAATGTTCGCTATTAATAGATATGGAAAGTAAAAAATTCAAAAGCAGTAGTAAGCATGCAGATTTCCTTTGCTTTAAGGATAATAAGATAATATTAATCGAACTAAAGGACATTAAGAGCTTTAATGACCCTAAGAAAATAGAAAATACGATAAAGGAGAAAATAAATCAAAGTCCAGTCTCAAAAAATCATATAGAAGATATTTATAAGAAAATTAAGGACATTTATTGCAATGGCCAAATGACGTATCACTTTTACATAGTTGTTCCTAAAGAGGTTAAAAGTGTATTAATCCACGTTCTACGCTTTAACTGGAGAAAGAAGTTTGACGACGTTGAAATCTTCAGCTGTACAGATAAATGAAAAGTCATCCCCTTTATCCTTACCTAAAATGTTCTTTACGTCGTGCCTATTTCTTGGGAAAATCCCCCTAGAGATTAAATAATAATAAGCTAACGATATCCCGTTCTTTCCTTCTCTGCATTGCTTATCTACAAGTTGTCTCGCCTTACTTATAGCCTCTTCAATTATCTTGTTCATATTATCAATTTTCATTGCGTTAATAACATGCTCTCCGTTAATCAGGACGTTGACATAAAAGGGGTCTTCTTTTAAAAGCCTTAGGAAAGTATTGTAATCTATGACGTGTAAATCTAGACTTTCATTAATTATAACTATTTCTCTTAAAGCTTTAAATGCCTCCTTAATATCGTCTACAACAACTAGAATGTCCTCATCGCGTTCTTTACTGCCGAACTTCGTTATTAACCTTATCACATGAAAGACTAGAAAATTAAGTATATACGTATTTCTACTTTCTTTCTCCTCCTCACCTATTCTAGAATTTTAAATTAAATTTCACCTTGACATAATTCAATTTATTTATAGGGTCGTCCACGTCTAGTATTGTTATATCTCTTCCGTCAACCGTTAGGACGTGCCAATCTCCAATTTCCTTATAAGTAGGAGAAATGACATTCAATACAAAGCTAGGCCTATTTGCCACGTTCTCTTGTCTAACATTAGTGACAACTATTGCCCTTACCTGACTCCAAGGTACTACTAGGTCACCTTCTATTCCTCCCTTCTGTTTCTTAGAATACTTTCTCAGTAAATATAATGAGAGACCGCCTATAATTACCATGATTACTCCGTCCAGCGTTCCATATGTTAACGGATAAAATATCATTCCTAGTCCAATGAAAAAGATAAGGGCGGAGAAGGATACAGCCAAGGAAAGTAAAATTGTCCTAGGGCCATACTTTGCTAAAATTTTACGCCTGCTTATTTTATAAATTCCGTCGTTAGCTGCTGCATAAAGAGGAATTAAAATTCTGGAGGAGAACATTTGATATGGAGTTTGTAAAGGGTTTAATACAACTGCTTCGCCAAGCCTCTGCATAAAATAACTTGTATTTCCAAAATTTTATCTTTTAGTTAGCAACACCTTGTACTTCTTTTAGAAAGACGTCATAAGGCTTTACAGCAGAGCGTAAACACGCATTTGATTTTATCCAACCCGCAATTCTTAGTTTAGCGTAAGCAGAAGTTCACCATAACTAGAATTTAATACATAACAATTAAATAACAGTAAATGAGGAAAATAAAACAAGTATAACCGTTCAATGCCAGATCTTTTGCTCAAGTTTTTAGCATTGCTAAAGATATTCATAGGCACGACGCATAGAGAGAGTTCCTAACACCATGAATGCCTTAAGCGAGCTCAGACCAGTGAGTGACATAATCAACTGAGGTAACGCATAACTTCGTCTACGAAAATATTATATACGCGATTGACGTATACTAAATTATGTCAGTCGTATTGAGCGTAAGAGTTAGGAAGGAACTTAAGGAGAAGGCTGAGCAACTGGGAATAAACATTAGGGATGTTGTTGAGAAGGCTCTTGAGGAGGCAATTAAGGAGAAGGAAAAGGAGGAGATTAATGATATTGCTAGGAAGATCAAGGAGTTGATGAAGGACGTTAGTGAGGAAGAGTGGGTTGAAGCAATAAGGGAGGAGAGGAATGAAAGGTGAGTTTCTTTTAGATTCTTCAGCTTTATATCCCCTTCTAAATTACGTCGATAAAGTAGACGTAAGTGAAATTTACATTCTTTCCCTCACCTTTTATGAGGTAGGTAATGCCATATGGAAGGAATTTTATATTCACAAGAGGATTAAAGATCCTTTCACTCTCTCTTTACTATTTCAAAAGTTTTTAAATAAGCTCAAAGTTTTAAGCGACCCTCCTGCTAACGAGGTTATGAAAGTTGCTGTAGATAAGGGACTAACTTTTTACGACGCGTCATATGTTTACTCCGCCGAAGCTAATAACCTTACCTTAGTCTCAGAGGATAAGGAGTTAATAAAGAAAGCCAACGCTATTCCGCTAAAGGAATTTATTAAATTGTGAGCCTACAAAAGATTGAAAGCCTCGGGCGGGAATGTTTAAATTTCTCTTCGTTCTATTGCTAGGAGGGTTAAAGCGATTACTGATGAAAGTGCCGAATTACTTTCGTTCCTTTCTCAGCTTTTTAAAAACTGTAAAAGCGATATGACTAAAGCCTTAAAGAACAATTTCTTGACTAAGTGTACGATTTTACTTTTTTCATTTCTGCTAAAGAAAAAATACATTATCTACGAGGATAAAGACAAGATTGTACTCCTGAAAAAAGGTAAGGAAATAGATCTTTCAAAGGTATTTGATTAGAGCCACAGTGTTTTACAGCATTAGATAGAACAGAATAGAAACGAAGAACATCACTATTTGCGAAACATCTATTCCGCCCATCATTGAGGATATAAATCCTTCGTAAGGTATTCCGTATTGCCTCAAGTTCATGAAAGGTAAGGCTATTATCACAGATAAAGAAAATGAAACCCAAGCTCTCTTCCAATCTTTTCTCTCTATAAGGTAAGCTATCAGCACACCTATCCAAGGTGAAATCCAATAACCTAAACTGCTCAAGAAGTTAATTAGGAAATCCAAGAAATTCTTGTAAATGAAATAGAAAGCAATGAAGCCTAAAACTCCCGCTATAATTGTAGCTATTTCTCTCTTTATATTAACTATTGAAGTTAAAGCCACGGTATTAGTATAAAGATTTAGTGCATCAGCGGATACTATTCCTAGAACCATTATTACAACTCCTGCGAGAAAATATTTGCCTAAAACTCCTAAAACGTCAGCAATAGGAGAAGATTTACCTATTGCTAAAGCACTAAGATATCCTAAGTAACTTAGCCAAACACTTGGAACTGTTGCGCCTAAAGAGGTATAAAACAAGGATTTCTTAAAATCTAGATTTAGTCCTTTACTGTAATCGCTTGCATAAGGTGACCAGCTTAATATTGCTCCAAAGGAAGTTAGGAAAACGACCCAGAAGGATAAAAATGAACCTCCTTCAGGTATTTTCATATGAACAGTTAAAATTTCTGCAGAAATAAAAATACCTAAAGCTACTAGGAGTAAGCTCACATAACTTTCAAATTTATGAATAAAAGAAGATCCAAAAATGACTACGGAAACATCTATTACTACTATTATTAATCCACCTAAGACGACATTATTAGTAAGTACTGAAAGCGCAAATCCTCCTAAGGTAACGTTTACTATAAACCATCCTAAAGTGTTAAGGAAATTGAGGAAAGAGAAGACTTTCCAACCATTATTAAAAACGTCTTGAGATATCCTTATTTGCTCTTTATTGAATCTAGGCCCCATAGAAGTTGCTATCCCGAGGATAATAGAAGCTAGGAAATTACCCAGAGTGAGGGAAATTATTGTTAACGTTGGAGATAAACCCAGAGTAGCTGGAATCAGACCTATTGCGTATTTTGCAACTGCAGTATTTGATGAAAACCAAAGAGTCAAAATTGAGCGTGGCTTAACTGACATACGAACACGTGTTCTATAGTAATATTAAAATTTTTGTTAATTACCATTCGGCAAAAAGGCCTTAAAACTTACGATAATGACTAAAACTTAATAAATAAGGTCATAAGAAAGTGTATTAAGAGATTACTTGCCTCTCATTCAATGCCCTTGTCAACAGTTTCAGATAAACTGTGAATTTTATGTCGTTTGATATTATTTAACATTACTAACTATCCCTTAACGAAAATTTATAAACTTTTCCATTAACAT
>Ga0080003_1001825_pt1 | contig 10646 bp, 13 predicted proteins | sample JossMetagenome_FD_69206 | JGI IMG/M metagenome (GOLD analysis project Ga0080003, IMG submission 69206) | Hot spring microbial communities from Joseph's Coat, Yellowstone National Park, USA - JC2_E (SPADES assembly) (version 2) | ecosystem: Environmental > Aquatic > Thermal springs > Hot (42-90C)... | reverse complement strand
CTTCTGAAGGCGTAGTGGTAGAGGACTCCAGGGTTTTTGATAAGGTCGAGAGGAGGATAAAGATTTTACAAAAAACGTTATCTAGAAGGAGGAAAGGGTCTAGAAACTACGAGAAGGTCAGAAAGAAATTAGCTAAGATACACGAGCATGTGAAGAATCTCATGAACGATTATATTCACAAGCTAACTTCGTGGCTCGTAGAACAGTATGATGAGACATACGTGGAAGATCTCGATGTGAAGGAGATGGTTGAGGACAGTGAGAGTAAAGTTTTGAGAAAGCATATTCTTCACACTAACTTCTCCAAGTTCGTGAGCTACCTCTCCTACAAGGCTAGTAGAGCTGGTAGGAGGGTGGTGAAGGTAGATCCGAGGAATACTTCTAAGGCGTGTGCTGGGTGCGGACAAGTTAAGAAGGATTTGACTTTGGCTGACCGTGTGTTTGTCTGTCCCAAGTGCGGTTGGGTCGCTGACCGTGATTATAACGCCTCTCTAAATATTCTTCGTGCGGGGTCGGGACTGCCCTTAGAGCCTGTGGACAGGAAACCTCTGCTGTACATTCCCTTCTCAGAGGGGGTGTATAGTAAGTTTCCTGGAAGAAGCAGGAAATCCTCATCGCGAGGTGGGGATGCCCCTTCCGTGAGGGCGGGATAGTTCACACTGCCAGCTTACAAGATCCTTTCTCCAATTGCATTTGTGATTGGTGGACCCTTAATTTTTATTGGTCGGAATTCAGCAGCATATTTATAGCTATATTATCAGTATTAGCTGGTCTTGCGTTTGTGCTTATTCTCGTTAAAAAGAGAAAATTTGCAGCGATGGACCTAAAATCGGGTTTATGGTACCTAATTTTCATTATATTTACTCTTCTATTTTCATACATTGGAAGTGAACAATTTGGAGGAAAGAACATTATACCATACCCTTATTACAGCCTTATTTATGCAATTTCGGCTTTGTTTCTCTATTACTGGGGATTAAAATCAGTTGATTAAAGGGTATTTAGTTGATTTTTATTTTATTCGTTAAATTATTTAATATTACTGGATCTTTAGGTTATTATATGAAATCTCTTATATTGAATTTATTGTATAATAAAAGAAATTCAAACCTTCATCGGATATTGGTTCCTTAATGAATCGTTTTTATAGAGAATCGACAACAATGATATTAAGAAAATGAATATGAAGATGTTTCCATAATAAAAAAATATGCTAGCACTATGTGATTGAATGGATACATATGCATTTGAGTAGAGATAATAGAAAAATAGACCCATAAAGACCATTTCTGCTATAGAGGAAATGACAATGTTCCTAGAATTAGTCATGGAAGTTCTCAGTACATCAGAGATAAATGGTGGAGCTCCAAATATGATTATCATAATTGGATCAATACCCGAGTGAAAAGTTCCGATTCCCGCAAAATAATACATTAATAAATGACTTGAAAGTACAGAATAAACCAAAGTCGGTATTACTATAAATTTCAGAAAGGGGGAAATTGCATTCCTAAAGATCATGGGTTGTGTCACTTGAATTCACCTAAATATATTCTATACCCATAGAAATCAAGCCATACAAAAATAGAAGAGTTGGCAATTTCGTTGTTTTGCAGATACATTGATGGAATATGATAGACTAAATAATTGGAAAAATTCAAACCCAAGGGGACAGAGACGTTGTCGTAACTTATGTTTGCTGAACTTATTGATAATGTTGTTTCGAGTGTCATATTACCCTTCAAATAATTGGCGGTATCAATCGTAAATGGGAATGAGACATTTAGGTAAGATGAATTATATATATAATGAACATGTCCAATATGAAAATACATAATTGGTGCCTCAATTGAAATATTTTTGAAAATATTAACGACAAAGTGATATAAATTAAAAGTATAATAAGTACTAAATGAAACATCCATTTGAAAATTAAAAAGCTTACCGATTTCTGTCATGTATTTTCCCAAAAACTCCAATATGATTGAGCTAGGGATGATTGTTATTTTTACATAATGGGAATAATTTCCAGAAATATTACCCAAAAATATATTTCCCGACGATATTAAAGTCGTATAATTAAATACGGTATAGCTTAGCTTAGAATTCTCTAATGGATAAAAACCAAGATTATGAACATGTAAGTTGAACGTCACAATTAATGAACCATTAGAAAATGAAGAATTATAGTTAGTTACATAGATTAAAGGTGTTTCAGATTGAATATTTTCTGAGATAAACATATAGGCGGAAATTAATGAGGTTATCAAGATAAATATTAGGATAATTGTCAGTGCGTATTTTATATATTTAAATATGCTTGAAATATCCACAAAACTGTATTTTCTAAAAAATTTAAAATTTTATTGAAACATATCATAAATGAAAAATACTATTAAAACACGTCCCGGCTGGGTTTTGAATGACTTTAAACAAAACGGAGGTGTTGCTTATGTTTCCTGTTAAAATTTTATTTGAACTAAAAAAAAAGGCTATTTCAATTTCGAAATAAAGCAACTTGAAAGAGAATAGTTCAAAACACAAATAAAACCTCCATTAGATACAAATGAACTGGAGGATTATATTTTTGGTCTGGAGGTTTTGGAATGAACGCTGATGCCCCTTTTGCCTCTGCAAACTCTAGTTTACAGGGTAATCCCTCAACCCCCGGCTACTGTTTCTCGTCTTCCTTGCTGGAGGAAATCTTTAAAAGAGGATGCTAAAGATGTTTAAAGATGAGGAAATAGAAGGGATTGTCAACAATTTCTGGGAACAAAACCTAAAATTTAGGATTTGATCTTCATTAGATGAGGCAGATGAGAGGGTTTGGGTTCTGGATTTAAAGTCACTCCAAACCGATTATGATAATATTGGGTTAAGACTATACGAAGCAATATTAAAAGATACTGAATTTACAATACTAAAATTAAATGAGAAATTACAAAAGGAGATAGAATGGGATAATGAAATTAAAAAAGCCCCACAATTTAAAATAATGAATGCCCCCTATACAAAATATCAGAATTAACTAAGAACCAGATAGGAAAACTGATTGAAGTTAGAGGAGTAATAAAGATGTTATCCCAGCCTCTGAACAAAATAAAAGAGGGGGCTTGGAAATGTGAATCCTGCGGACATATTAATTTTGTTGAGGGGGCAAGAAAACCTAAGTATTGTGAGGGATGCGGTAAAAAAGGTACAAAATTCACATTTTTAGAAAATGAATCAACAATAGAAACATATAGGGAAGTTATAATTCAAGAATGCACAGATGAATTTAAATCCCAATATGATATTATTTTAATAAATATCCCAGAAGAATTTACCTCTTCTTATTTGTTGGGGGATAAGATCGCTGTGATTGGGGTTTTAAGAACTATTGAAAAACAAAATAAAAAAGATGTAAGAGAATTTTATATTGAGGTAAACAATATTTATAGATTTGAAGATAATAAAATTGAGTTATCTTCAGATGATATAAAAAATATTGAGGAGTCTTCAAAGAAAAATGATCCCCTTGATGCACTTGCGAAAATGTATGCACCATCAATAATAGGGCATGAAGAGATCAAAAGAGCCATTATACTCCAAGCTGTTGGCGGTGTAGAGAAATTTGTCAATGAAAAACACATAAGAGGAAATATCAATATTCTTTTAATCGGAGATCCAGGAACGGTTAAAAGCCAACTGCTAATGTGGAATAAAACGCAATCCAAAAAAGCATATATGTAGCTGATGCCTCAGGGGCTGGTCTTACAATTTCATTCACAAAAAACAATGATAAAATGACGTGGGAAGCAGGGGCTTTGGTACTTGGAAATGAGGGGGTTGTTGCAATAGATGAATTCGAAAAAATGAGAGAAGAGAGCATATGGAAGAAAATTAAGGATTTCCTAGTAAATTTCTTAATTGCAATAATTCTTATTACGATTGCCTAGTATTTCGTGGGTACAAGGACTATACCGATCATAATTGCAATGTTTATAGGGACATACTTTTACACAACTTATATATATGAACCACCAGGAGTACTTGTAGCAGTAATGGGGGATGTTGAACCGAATAATCCTGAAGCAGGAGTTAAACTTGAGCTGTGGAAAATACCAAAAAAGGTATAGAATGAAACAAAGACCTATGAATTAGCAATACCCGTGAAATCTTCTTATGGGCATACATATGTGGCAGAGGAGTTCAACTATGATCCACAACAGAAAAAATTAGGATTATTTTACAGTAGGTACATCTCAGTATCCTTAATTTCCTTACAAATTACAAGCTATTCCATACCCTGAGGGTTATAACTAAAACATATGCAGAACAAATAAATACATTGACAGCAACAATGGATGCACAGACAACAAGGAAGGCCATGGAAATTGCTAGACAGAAGATATTGCTTTTGCAGAACGAGGCTACAGGTTTTGGTGAAAAAGGAAAGGAAGATGAATTAAAGCTATGGGAAGAGCTTCTCCAGAGAACCAAGCTATCTCAGGAAGTTATTAATAAAGAATTAAGGAAGAATCCGAAGACAGGACAGGTTGAGATACCTGAGGAAGAGACTAAAATGCAAGTTCCGGAGGAATAAGATGAGGTAGCCTAAAATGAGGAGGAGAGATAGAGAAAAAATGAAAATGGAACTGGAAGATGAGATTAGGATTAGGCAAATTAAACAAATTATAAGGGAGGTGATAGGAAATGGTGAAGAGATGAAAATTAAATCTAAAGCTTAAGAAGGGTGCTTTAAGGAACTATATGTTGAGAAACTATGGGCCAAAAGCATTTACATCCAGAGGCACAATAAAAGAGGAATACCTCAAAAAAGCATTAAAAGAGGGAAATGCACATACAAAGAAAATGGCATTGTTCGCCCTTAATGCAAGGAAATGGAGATGAAATTCAAGATCTTTCATAGAAAGAAAACTCCAAAGATACACTGGAAGGTAAAATCTAAAAAGAAGATGGGAGACTATGTAGCATTACATTAGAGAATGCCAAGGCTATCTAAGGAATTTGGCATTAAAAAAGGTCAGGTCTGGGTTCGGAGAGATTGGTGGAAGGATAGAGAAAAAAAGGAAAAGGCTATAGGTACATGAATCTGTTGAATTGAATTTGATGGACAAGGGAGTTCCATACTATAAGGCCTATAAAATCGTTAATGAATTTGAGCATAACGCAGTCAAACACATAAAAGAAAAAAATAAAAAAATGGGGGATTTGGTTTCCTTATAGTTAGTAAATGTAAAATGGTATTTATATTTATATATTTTAATTTATAGAATTTATAATTTTTATAAAGTTTATAAATTCCGTCATTAAGATTTAAATACTGGAAACTCTATTAAAGATGCAAAATGGTAAAGTATTGCCCTCAATGTGGAGCACCTAATCAGAATGATGCTAAATTTTGCATTAAGTGTGGTTATCAGTTCCCAAAGGAAGAACAAGTTTCACAACAACCACCTCAACAAATTGCTCAGTCTTCCCCTCAGCCTATTCAACAAACAGCTCAGCATTCTCAACAAAAAATTCCAACTTCCAAACCAAAGTCAAAAAAAGGAAATGATATAGATTTGGAGCTTGTTTTATTACTTATATTGGGTATTATAGGTATTATAATTACATTTGAATTTTTTATTAAGTTATTTATCGTGCTAGGTATATTATTTATTATTTGGCGTATTTATAAAATTAATGAATATTGGGATCAAGAGCTAAAGAAATCCAGAATAGAGTATCAAGAGATCACAGAAAAATTAACTCAAATAATAGACCAGCTATCACAGAATAAATTAAAATAATTCCCAAAAGCAATTTTTTTAAAAATACAGATGATTCACGAGCAACTTCTGAATGAGGGTAATCAAAAACAAGTATAAACATTGAGATATAAAATGTTGATATTTGATTCCACTTTATTTATATTCTTTTTTGAAATTTTAATGTATAATAAAAGTTTCTCCTCCTATTTTTTTAGTTCTCTTTATTAAAAAAACATAAATACCTGTCAAAAAAATTTATTTTGAGACTTCCAACCTCAAGACTCCTTCTCCCTGCCTGGCGGAAGGAATTTTGCCATGCAGGTTATATTCGCAATCCAAAACTAAAATTAGGCATTTTTAAAGTATCTATTATTGCATTGTAAAATTCTTATCTATCCTCGAGCGATCAGGCTGGAGGAGAACAGCCAGCAGTTCCCGAAGTTCACCCTACTCCCGAATGGCATTTCCCTTAGGGTTCTCAGGAACAGGTTCGGCCACGGAAACCATAGATTAGAGGAATACGTAATATAAAAAGAATATAGGGCTGTGCTGTTTTCTGTTCGTTTGTGCTGGGGTGGATGCCTGGATCCATGAGTTTACAAATCTGGGGGACCGGGCCACGGTAGTTCCGTGTCCTTGTACCCCTGTGGCACGGTTGGACAGGATCACCGTACCCTCCTTGGCCCCGAACCACAGTGGTTAAGTAGCCCGGGAGTTACAGTGGAACTCAGCCCGCTCCTGAGCTACGGAAATCCAGGGAATCAGTGTCCATACTGCCCAATCCTATCCGGGGTCTGGCAGAGCTGTGGTAACCTGCCTTAAGAATATAAAACAGAAATAGAATTCGCCCCTAAAAGATCTGTAAAGGCAGGAGATCTATCAGGGGTCTAAGGAAAATCATTGAAAACTTAGAGAGCCACCTAGCCAGGGCTTTTAGTCCCTTGCCACTCCGTCCTCAGGTCTCCCAGCTAGCAGTCCCAGACTTTCCCGCCCTGCCCCCAGCCAGGTTCAACCAGATTTTTCAGTGCCCATGCCCAAACACATGTTTTTCAGCCCAGCCAGCCAGTCCGGCATCCCCATACAGTAGTCGGTCTGTCCAGCGGTCCTCCTACCTCCCAGTCTATGGGTCCTGTCGTCCTGATTTTCTGCCTGGTCCACAGAATTATAAAGCTAAGCTGGGGGCAGAAGACGGTGTTAAATGTGTATCAGTCTGTTCTATTTGAATAAATTAGAATTAAATAAAATGCGGAAATCCCAATAACTGCAGAATTCCCAATACTACTAATGCGACCGTTAATCCTATTAACCATTTAGTAATCTTTCTGTTTTCTTCAGCTATTTCATAATTTGAAAATAATTGAAGTCTATCCAGAAGCACCTTATGGTAATAGTTTAATTTAAATGTATTTTTAATATTTTCAAATGCTTCTCTAAATATTCTCATATTTACAATATCTATATCATAATAAAATTCAAAGTCAAAAATAGCCTTTCGTGTAATTTTTCTAAGTTCTTTAGGAGATTTTTCCTTTGATAAATGTTCTTCTATTTCGTTATTATATAAAATAAAGTAAGTTGCACTAGTTGTTACCATATCTCCTAACAAAATTGACCAACTTATACCCCATTTTAACCCTCCCTCATTAAAATTGATTATATTTTGATAAAAATCCTTCATATTATATAAATACAAAGGAAGTATCACGCAATTATAATTTTCATAAGCGATTTCAACCTCTACTTCAAATGCATTTTCCTTAATTTCTTTTATATAGTTTTTAACAATTATATCCCCTTTATCAATATGTTTCCCTCCTAAAAAGTCTAATATATTTTCAATAAAATAGTCAGGAATTTTTTTCGCATCATAATTTTCAAGTTCCGGTGCTTTATCAAATACAATACTTGAATTTTGAAACATAATAAATTTTTTCTGTTTTTTGATATTTTCAATAAATATATCAGGGTTCAATGACTTTTTATATAATTTTATTATTTTATAAAAACTTTCTCTAATTTTTCTTTTGTTTTTTAGTATAGTATCTAATATAAATTTAGAAATTAGATGTTTCTTATTTTCATCATATTCTTTATTATATTTTTTTATAATAATTTCAGATAATTTATTGTAGATTACGTAAGCTAATAGTTTTTTTAAATAATTTATTGTTTTAATTTTTTTATATATATCTTCTCTAATTGGATAAACAATTTCATTCCATATATTTAGCAATAAGAAGTCTTCAAAAGTAACAAACTCTTTTATTTCCTTTTTCCCTTCGCTCTCTACCTGTAATTTTCTTATATACTTGTTTCTGTAAATATTTTCTTTATCGCCTTTAATTTCATTCCCGTTTGAATTATTTTCATTTTTCCATTCAACGTAAAAATCTTCAATATTTCTTAAAAAATAATCATAGTCAAAATTCTTATCATTTTTTATTAAACGCTCTATAACAAATGTAACCGTTGCCACCCTTGAAATTGTATTATTATCATCATTATAATCAACATGTAAATAACCTTTAATGTTAGCATCAAATGTCTGCTCTTTGATAATGGGCATTTGATATACATAATTTTTATTAGTAATGTAAGCCATTTCATTTTTATAGTCAAAGGAATAAGTTACCAGTTTCGAATCTTCAATTTCATAAAAATTTAAGTTCTCATTAAAAAACCTGATATGTATAAATCCCTCCCCACCTTTAGGAGTTAATATAAAATTTTTTCTTCTAAATAGATATAATAGGTTAATATCAACTTCTTCTTTTTCTTCAATTTTTTTCATATCAATAATATATTCTTGAATATATTTATCAACAGTTTCAGAAGATAAATCATTAGGCATTAGGTCTAATAGATGTTTTTTATTAATCTTACTTATTTCCTTTCCTTTGCTTATATATTTTTTAAATTTTTTAAAATTTATATCACTAATTTCTCTATTATTTGTTAGATCAATGCCAATAGTTATAATTCTTGCCCCATCTTTAATTTTTCTTTCATAATTTTTTGGATTTAACACTGAAGCCTTTTTTTTGTATTCCTCTTTTATAATCAGTTGCTGTTCTGGGGTTAATTGGTCTTTATTTTTTTCATAAATTTCCTTAATTGAATAATATTCGTATGGTGTAGTAATATTTTTGATCTTTTCCAGAAGATCTTCAAAATTTGTTAATGTTAACATAAATAATATATTAAATCAGTAAAATATAAATTTTTCTAAAAATAAAAGTTTGTTATACTTTAAAAATAATTGTCATTGTTAGTTAAAATGCCATTATAAATAAATACTGTACAAATTAGAATTTTAGAGGGGCCCAGTCTGATAAGGTGATAATCAGTTAAAGGGATCCGCAGTACCAGAGTCACTGCCCCAACCCCCTTATCGGTGGTCAAGCCCTCCCGTACCTAGCCCCCACCCGGATCCAGCCAGGTCAAATTTAGTCAATTTCAGTGAGTCTGGAGTCATGGGGGTGGCGAATGCAGGGATAAAAATATACAATTTGATTAATGTGCTCGAATTCTATAATGAGGAGAAGAAGGAGAAGAAAAAAAGGCTTTATAATTAATCATCTTGGTTTTAATTAGAAAAGCAATTTATTTTTATTTCTCATGCTTATAAAAAGCATTAAAAGCATTTTTTAAAACAAGGAAGGAGTAAAACATATTTTCATTAACCGATTTGGATAATGTATTCTAATCGTTTTTCCCCTTTTTGAAAAACTGATAAAAACATAGAATTGACAAAATAGCATTTTGTCAATCAATTAATTATGGATCTTGAGAGTATTTATATACCTCGGAGGAAATTTTCTAGGCTAAAAGATGGAAAAAATATGAAAATTCCTATATAAAGTATATTCGAAAAATACCGAACTTTTACATAAACATAATTGATACACTTACCTAAAGAGAATTTAAAAATACTAAATTTCACAAAAAAGTGGAACATCAACACATATTATACGAATTATGAGGTAAATTGATAAAATAAGGGGAGGTATCTGTTGCAGATGCAAAATACGCATCATATACAATGATGAACACAATGAGGTCACTGAGGCACTTAATAAAGGAGGGAGTAGATCTAAACAACAGAGAATCATTTAAGAGCTGGATTCTGAAAATGAAAAGTGAAGGGGTAATGGACAAGACTCTGAACATATACCTAAAGGCATATAACAGATATCTTGAATGGAAGGGCGAGGAAAAAATAAAACCTTATAAAGAGATGAAGCTATTTAAGGCTGCCAGGTCTACATAAGAGGATTACAAAAAAATGATCGATGCCTGCTATGGATATACCTGAAATAAGAAATAAACTTATAATAGACCTCCTATTCAAAACTGGAATCAGGTACATGGAATTAATAAATATCAGGCTAGAAGACATAAAGGAAGATACTTTAATAGTAAGAGGCAAAGGGCAGAAAATTAGAGAAGTATATCTCCCAAGATCTGTAAGAGATCTACTCAAAGAGTATTTAAAAATAAGAAAAGCAAAACCTGGGAACAATTTCCTTTTTGTAAATTATTATGGAGACCAGTTGACATATGCGGGAGGTCGTCAAATACTGCATGAAATTGCAAAAATGGCAGGGGTACACTTTTCGCCACACATTGCGAGGCGGTTTTAAGCAGGAAAATTATATCAGGAGGGCTATGATATTGAAAAAATCCGCCTGTTGCTTGGTCATAAAAAGTTAGATACCACAAAAACATACCTCAAAGTTCTTGAGGTACAAAACCAGACAAGTCTGTCTAGTATCTTACGCCCCGGACGGGATTTGAACCCGTGTCACGAGCTCGACAGGCTCGTATGATAGGCCACTACACTACCGGGGCTTCGGGCCTAATTATCAAATTTTATTTAATGTTTTC
>Ga0080003_1001824_pt1 | contig 10654 bp, 6 predicted proteins | sample JossMetagenome_FD_69206 | JGI IMG/M metagenome (GOLD analysis project Ga0080003, IMG submission 69206) | Hot spring microbial communities from Joseph's Coat, Yellowstone National Park, USA - JC2_E (SPADES assembly) (version 2) | ecosystem: Environmental > Aquatic > Thermal springs > Hot (42-90C)... | reverse complement strand
TCGAAGAACCTGGAGAAGAGTCCCCCGGAGGCGCTGGGCAGGTTAGCCTCCAGGGATTTCCTCATCAGCAAAAGGTCCACGCCCCTGTCCTCCAGCTCGGGACTGAACGAACCGAGCCCAACATGCCCCTTGCCTCGGTGAGTCCGTCCTGGAGCGGCCATCCTTTCTGCCAGCGAGTCTCGGCTCGTTGCCTGACCACGTACGGAAAGGAGATCAGTGCCGGGAAAACAGGTAAGGTTTCACTGAATGCGCTTAATCGAGAAAACACTTCCTTCGAGGCTTGTGTCAGGCTTCTTGTATGGCAGGTAGCCTGAGCCCGTGCAAAGCCTCTGCTCAACGACCCCACCCTGCCTTTAACCTCTCATTTGCCCGACCTGAGACACCTTCTGGAGCACAGCTCAAGCACTTTCGGTGCCCGCTTGTCCCAGTTCTCCCGGCCGCTCTGAGACCTCTTCTGGAGCACACCTCAGGGCTTGACCGTCAGCAGCGCTTCCTTCTGGTTGGGCTCTTCGGTTGAGCTATGAGGAGCAACGCCCACAGATCTCATCAGCTTCTCGCGAAGGCTACAGCACGTAGCCTCTGCCCTCTGCCCTCTTGTTTTTGTCCACGCCGTACTTGTTGGCGTCCTCGATTAGATCAGCGTACTCCTGAGTGATCTGAGGTTCGGAAGCCGCTTCCTGCAGCAGCTCAGAGTACCAGACGTACAGGGAAGGCCTGACCAATTTTTCCCTTATGACTCCCAGGAAGTCCTCCGTCGTGATTCCGCTCTGCTTTGGAACATAGGAGGGGTTCTTCCTCCTCTTGTCAAGCTCTTCGTTCTCTCTGTCGATGGCCCTTGCCTTTGCTTCGTCCACGAGGTCGCTCACGTCGGAGCTGGAGAAGCCCTCTGTCGCCAGGGCGACTTCCTCCAGGTCGAGGTTCAGCAGGGGCGCCCTGCCCAAGTACATCTTCAACAACGCTAGCCGGGCGTCTTTGTCTGGAGGGGGCACGTACAGTTGCTCTGTCAGCCTTCCGCTGCGCCTCAGCGCTGGATCCACGTCCCATGGGCGGTTCGTCGCTGCCAGCAAGATCAAGCCCTTCACCTGGGAGGCCCTGTTAAGGCTCTCCATGAGCTGCGAGATGACGTTGCGGTAGGTCTCGGAGTCCGAGGCATACAGCTGCATCCTGTTTATGCCAATGGAGTCGAACTCATCAAAGAAGAGCACGCATATGCCCTTTCTCTCTGCCAGCTTTTCGGCAATCTCAAACACCTTCTTTATGTTCTTCTCTGATTCCCCAAAGTAAGCGCTCAAGATCTCTGCGACGTCAAGCGCGACGAAGGGAGCCCTGAGCTCTCCTGCCACCGCCTCCGCCACGTAGGTCTTGCCGCAGCCAGGGGGACCGTACATGAGCATGTTCATCTTCGGCTTGTAGTCGTACTTCTTGTAGATCGATGGTCTTCTCAGGGCCACGATCACGCGCTCCCTGACCTTCTGCTTCACCGACTCCAAGTCAACGACGTCCTTGAAAGTCCTGGTTGGGAAGCTGAAGCCTACGATTTCGATTCCCTTGTCGTCTCCGATCTCTGTCTCAACGACCTCTTCCCCACCGCTTCCCTTTCTGCTGGCCCGGCTCCTCCTGCGGGGCTTCCTCCCTGCTTGAGTCTCTCTTTCTTCGTCGGAAGTCTTTGCGGTCTCAGGTCTCTGATCTCCGTGGGGGTCAAAGAGGTCCGCAAGGGAGTTGTGAGAAGAAGACCCCTCTTGATCGTCCCCTCCCTTGCCGATGCGAGCCTTCGTGGATTCAAGCCTAGCTTTCGCTGGCTGGTAGTTTGGATCCAGCTTCAGCGCTTCGCCGTAGAGCCGCACGGCTTCCTCGTAGTTTCCTTGGTATTCCTCTATGAGACCCAAGACGTACTTGGCGTCCGCCGCAGCTGGTTCCAGCTGAAGCACCTTGAGCGCGTCTTGCCTGGCCTTTTCGTACTCGTTGATCAGGGCGTAGCAGAGGGCCCTGTTGAAGTAGGCACTCGAGTAGTTGCTGCACCTCTCTATTGCCCTGTCGTAAAGCTTGATGGCGTCCTCGAACTGGTTCTTCTCGAAGAGGGCACCCGCGTCTCTGTACAGGGACTTGGCCTCCTCGGGACAATCCTCTGAACCCAAAACTCTTCAAAAGGCTGGGAGCTGAAGATTTAAACTTTTGTGGTTCTTGGCACTGCTGGTCCCTCGCATCTGTGATCGCAGCGCCTGGACTTGCAACAGAGAATTGGGTTGGCTGGGCTTCAATCTTCAAGTCTTGAATGGCAGCAAGATCCCCTCCCCATCTTGGTTGCCAGGAAGACCGAACCCCGAAATGAGGTGCCCTTCGTGATCCACGAGCTGGCAGCCGCGGCACCAACGAAGTCTTCGCGGGGGAGGAAGAGACCTTTTCAGCAGTTCGGCGTGTTCTTGAGTTATGTCCTCCTCTGCGTACTTGTAGAGCTCGGTTTTTCCCTCACCGACCTGCACTCTGAAGAAATAGAACTTCCTGGCCGACGCGTCGGCCGTGAATACCCTTATCTCGCGAAGGCCCTTCAGCCATTGGAGCAGGTCACCCCTTGAGAGAGCGAAGGACAGCTGCTTGGTAGCCAACCATACCCTGACGTGTATCAGGAGGGAACCGCGGTATCCAGCAGCCATGAGTTGCTTCAAGGCCTCCATGGTCACATCTCCGACTTCCGTCATCCTCTCCTCTCCGCCAAAGGCAAGGTATATGCCGTCTGGATCGAAGTGAACTACTTGATCTCCGATCTTCTGCGTCCCGTCAAAGCTGACGACCTTGACCTTGCCCTCCCCGTAGCCGACCCTGTCGAAGAAGGCCACGATGGCAGCTGCCGATATGGAGTCGCATATCCTGTCTGGATGCGACAGTATGAGCAGCTTGTTCACACCCTCGAAGAGGTGTAGTCCGACTAGCCGACCAGTCAAAGCCCTGAGGTATACCTCTTCGTCTAGACTTGCCCTAGACACGGACATGATTGGTGATTTTCCCCTGAAACTTACGGCTTTCGATTGGCGGCTGCGCAACCACGGCCATGCGTGCAAGCTAACGGCGCGAGCGTCCTGATTTTCATTGGCGGCCGCATGACCTTGAAAGGAGATGCTTTCCTTGGCCCCACGAGGTAGCTCACCCACCGCGGAGTTCGCAAACACGTCTCTCGCTGATCTCCGGGAAGGCCCCTGCCCCCAACGCAGTCGACGACTCCGTTCTTCGGCTAGAGGGGCCAGTCCCTGGCACCTCACCTCGGCGCGTCTATCAGGTTTCTCTGTTGCTCGTATGCCGCGTTCTTGTAGTTCTTCAGCGCGCTCTCAACCCATGCCTTGGAGGGCAACCCCAGATCGGTGATCCTCATCAGGGGATCCACCTTGCCCATCAGCTGTTCCTCCTCCCAGTGCCTGAGTTCCAGCTCCAGCTGATCTCTCAGGTCGCGCTGAGAGTCGGCCAGGTCCACCTCTTCCCTGGGATCTCTGGAGAGATCGTAGAGTTCCACTGGAGGCGTTGGCCAGAAAGATGGGTCACGCGTGACTATCAGCTTGTAGCGATGCCCTTCCTGATCCTTGATCATCGTCCTCTTGGCCGTCCAGAGGGCTTGGTTGGAGAAAACCCTGTTCCTGGGCTTTCCGTCGATCGCCTCGAACAAGCTCTTGCCATCGGTTCTCTGGACTGGGAGGCCAGCCAGATCCAGCACCGTCTTGGTTATGTCCAGTCCTTGGACCAAGCCCCTCACCCTCTTCCTCGGGAAGCGACCAGGCCACCTGATGACAAGCGGAACGCGAATGGTCGTCTGGTAGACGTCCCCGTGATCGAAGTAAAAGCCATGCTCCCCCAGGCTCTCGCCGTGGTCAGCGGTCAGGATGACCATGGTCTCCTGGGAAATGCCCAGTTCCTCCAGGGTCTCCAGCAGCTGCCCGAAGGCGTCGTCTGCGTGCCTGATCTCTCCGTCATAGAGGGACACCACGTAGTCCAGATCTGTGACGTCATCTGCCCCTATCTCCCTGAGCCATGAGAGAGCGTGGTACCAGAGCTGGCTTCTCTTGAAGGGATCGAGGCTGTGGTTCCCAGGGTCGTTGTACTTTCCGTTGTAGAACGTCCTGTACCTCTCGGGAGGGAGATACGGGGTGTGAGCGTCCCAGTAGTGCACGAAGAGGAAGAAATCTTGGCCTGCGTGCTGTTTGAGCCAGGGTATGGCAAAGGAGTTTATCTCCTCGGCCTGAACTCTCTGTACCCTGGATGGGTTGGCCGCCGCGGGGTTCATGTAGTAGTGGAACCCGCGAGCAAAGTACTTCTTCATGATGTAGAGCGTGGAAACCGCCCCGGTGACCATCTTCTCTCCAAGCCTTTCCTGCAGCAGCGGCAGGGAGTCGTCGACGGTCTCCGCTGGATGGTGCGATACAACCCCGTTGTGAATGCCTCTGAGCCCAGTCATGAGCGCTGTAAACGATGGTTGTGTGGGTACATCCGTGGCAACGGCATCCTCAAACACCGTTGATTCCTTCGAGAACGCATCTACCGCGGGACTCGTGTTCCTGCCGTAACCGTAACAGCCAAGGTGATCAGCCCGGAGAGTGTCCATCACGACGAGAACTGCCTTCATCGCAATCTCCTAGACGACTTGGCGCTTAAAGGTGATGGAAGCGGACTGGGGAAGGGCGGAAGACCCCCGCTCCGCCGATGGTGATGGTTGAACTGCCGCTCAAGAGTCATACCTGAGGAGCTCCTTGTGTTCACGTCCATCCGCGGAACGCAGGATGGCAATCACATGCAAGGCGGTGAGCCTGCAACCCATCTGCCCCTCTGGTCGATGGCAAGGCCTTCCTCATCAGCGGATGAGGATTCCCCATTGCGTCGTGGCCTTGTTACCCTCGCGGGCTGACAGATCTCTCGCAGGGCCCTCCCAGCTCATCCCGTTGCCTGCTGACGATCCTCTTCTCCCTCACTTCCCGCGCCGTCAGGAAGTACCCCACCTGATGCCGGTTCCTTTGCCGCCTTCCCCCTCCCCAACCCTGAACTTTCTGAATCAGATTGCTGCGCCGGGAGAAGTCCCTTTGTCTCTCTCCCCTGCCCACTCCCAGCGAGCGTTCCAGAGTCTTCGAGAACTGGCTCCAGCCCCGCCTTGTCCGGCGGCAAGCGTCGTAGAGAAGTCATAGCTACCCGAGCTGACCTCCACGGCGGTCCACCCCTCGAGCCCCTTGACCGAGATCACCCCTTCCTTTCCCTCCGTCACTTCCTTCCCACCCTCAGTCGCATGGCTCCCGCGCAGGTAGACCGTGCCCCGGCTCCCAACCGGGATGCTCACCTGCATCCTGAACGCATTCCCATCCGTCCACCACTGCGCTTCCACGAGCCCCCTTGGAGTCCTCAGGGAGGCCGACGCACCCTTGAGAGAAAGGACCTCTGGCTTGACGATGACGCGAGCAAAGCCCGGCTCCCCCTCGTCCGGCCTCACGCCTGCCACCCTCCTGTAAAGCCAGGAATCAACGCTTCCAAACATGATGTGGTTGTGCGAGTTCATGCCAGGTCCCGCCAGGAACTCCCATCTCTCCCAGAGGGTCGTCGCCCCCTCTGCGATCATGTACCCGTATCCGGGATAGGTGCGCTGCGTCGCTATCGCATGCGCCAGATCCCCCCTGCCCATGTCTGTCAGCACGTCGAAGAGGTATCTTGTCCCGATTATCCCAGTGTTGAGGTGCCCATCGTGCTTCACCTCCACGTCGCGGATCAGGTGAGATGCTACGGCCCTCGCCTCCTCGACCCCGCACATATCTCCAGCCAGCCCCAGGACATCGCACGTCTGACTGCCGTCTCCCGGGCCGAAGTGATCGCCCTCGAAGAAGGCCTTCTTGAAGTCCTTTTTCGCCACCTCTGCTAGCTCTCCGTAGTGCCTTGCGTCCTGCTCATTTCCGAGCACGCCCGCCATCTTGGAGATGAGGGTCAGGGACCTGTTCAGATACCACGTGTCGGTGAGCTCGCGAGGGGTTTCCAGAGGAACCACGTGGCATGGAGGGCACCAGTCTCCGTACTTCTCGATCCTCAGGACGCCTTCGACGGCCCTCGAGAGCAGGTACTCAACGTATTTCTTCATGGCTTCGTAGTGATCCTCGATGGCTCTGGGATCGCCGAAGTACACGTACAGCAGCCACGGGATCTCCAAGAACGCCGCCCCCCAGGCAGGATCGGCAGGATAGAGCTTCCAGTATGGCGGGACGACGTCAGGTATCTCGCCGTCCTCCAGCTGGCTTTCCTCGATCTCGTCCAGCCAGTTCTCGTAAAAAGCTGGCATCAGGAAGTTCAGCATGGCCTCCTCGGCAGAGAGCTGGGCATCCCCTGTCCAACCCATGCGTTCCTTTCTCTGGGGACAGTCGGTGGGTATGCTCATGAGATTGCTGAGCTGGCCGCGGACGATCACCTCGTGCAGCCGATTCAGAAGAGGATCTGAGGAAGAGAACTGTCCCCTCATCTCAACGTCCGTGTGAACGATCTCCCTCTTCACCTCCGCGACCTCCATGGGACCAGATATCTCGACGTAGCGGAAGCCGTGATAGGTGAAGCGCGGGGCGTACTCCTCGAACCCCTCGCCCTTGAACGCGTAGGAGTCCTCGGCCAGCGCCCCACCGAGGTTCCTGACGTCGAGCCTTCCGTCTTGTCCCAGCAGCTCTGCGTACCGGATCCTCATCAAGGTTCCCCTGGGAGCCCTGGCCTTCACCCGGACCCACCCCGTGAAGTTATGCCCAAAGTCATAGAGGCGGACGCCTGGGGAGGGGCTGCTCACCGCGATCGGCGGCTCTCTTGCCACGACCCTTATCGGAGGGAACGTCTGGGCCACCAGTCTTCCTCCCGGTCCACCCGCGACCCTCGCCCTTTCCCAGGAGGAGTCATCGTAGCCCGGCATGTCCCATCCCTCCTTCTCCTTGGTGGCATCGTAGCGCTCCCCGTCGTATATGCTGTCGGAGATGATGGGTCCGTCGCTGCACTTCCAGCTCGAATCCGAGACGACGGTCTGCGTGCTCCCGTCCTCGAAGCTCACGGTCATCTGGAACAAGAGCTTCTCGACCCCATCGTACCCGTACTCGGGCAGGTAGCGCCCGTGTCCCAGCATGACCCCCAGGGCATTTTCCTCGCGCAGCTCGCCCGTGACGTCGTAGACGGAGTAAAGGACGCGCCTGGAGTAATCGCTCCAGCCCGGGTCCAGCGACCTGTTCCCCACCCTTTGCCCGTTGAGATGCAGCTCGTAGTGACCCAGACCAGAGACGAAGGCCAGAGCGGACTTGACTTTCCGCCTGCCAAGCGCGAATTCCTTCCTCATCAGCTGCCCGCCTGCTATCCAGCTGGCGTTCCAATCGCCCTCGTCAAGGCCTGTCACGAAGCTGGACCAATCGCTCCACTCGCTCTCCCTTCCCTCTCTGTCCCAGGACTTGACCCTCCACTCATACCTCTGAGCCGACTTCAACGCTGGCCCCCCGTAGACTGCGCGTTGAGTCGAGGACCGCACCTCCCCCGAATCCCAAACGGGCTCGGAGGAAGACGCTTCCCTCACCTGTATCCTGTAGGCAGACTGCAGCTCGCCCCTGCTCTCGTGCTCCACAGCCCAAGAAAACCTCAGGCCCCTCTTGGGCACGCCCAGCGGCTGGCTTCCGTACTCGCACAGCAGGTCATGAACTCTCATGCGGAGGATTCCCGTCTGGACTTAAGGGTGACCAGCAGCGGGTACATCACGCGCTCGTCACGAGGATAAGGCGCCGAAACGCGTGGCGCAAACGACCGCCGACTGGTCTCCTCTCTTTCCCAGCACCCCGCGAGTCCATTGGGGCTGAGGAAACTCCTGACCAATTTGGGCGTCAAATACCCCGCCGAGGTCCGTTGAAGCAGGGGGAACTTCGAGCTTGTGTAGCTCGAGGGAATGGCTGGTCAATCAGTGTGCTTGCCCTCGTTCGGCCAGTCTCTCTGCTCGAGAGCACTTTCACGCGGGCTCCGCGTTAGCCAGTGGGCTTGCCCTCGTCTGGCCAGTCTGACTCGCACGTACTGGAACCCGTTTTTCCTCGCCCGAGACTCCACGAAGCCGAAGACCAGCAGGGAGGTCAGCCCCAGCCCGATCAGCTGCAGGAGCAGTCCCGCCCACTCCAGCGGGACAGGAAAAACCGTGCTGGAGGAAAGCACGTAGTGCCTGGACAGATCGATGCCGAAGGTGAGCGGCACGAAGACGGAGGCTACCCTCACGAAGCCAGGGAGCACCTGCAGGGGTATGATCATGCCCGTCAGGAACTGAAAGGCCATGTTGAAGAACTCGAACAGGTTGCTCACGTTCTTGTACAGAAGGGTCAGGGCTGAGAAGGTCACCCCGATTTGGGAAAGCACGAGGATGGACAGGACGTAGGCAGTCATGCCGTAGGCAATCCCTGAGAGCGAAAGGACCCTGGCCGCAAGGTAGAACGCGACTGCCAAGAAGGGAGCATCGTACAGCACCAGAGAGACCAGCGCGTCAGAAATTATGACGGATTCCACGTAGGCGTACTTCGAGACGGGGGAGGAAAAGGAGTAATCTATGAGGCCCGTGGTGAGCTCCCAGTTGAAGTTGTTTGAGCCTCCCCACAGCGCGACGGACTGGAAGGAGATCATGGACAGGCCGAGCAAGAGGTAGGCCCCGTAGTCGGCTGTGCCTATGGCCGAGGACATCTCCATCGTGGAGTAGAGGGGCACGAGCAACAGAAAGGCCGCCGACCACATCAGAGGGCTCAGCACTCCCCAGACGAGGTTCATCCTGTACCTGAACAGTTCGGCAAGCCTCCGCCAAGTCATCCAGCCGACCAGCCTGAAGAACTCAGACAACCTGGCTCTCCCTCAAGCCTGCTGCAAAGCGGAAGTAGGCGTCTTCAAGCGTGGGCCCCTCGACCCGGAGCTTGACGGCCTTTCCGGCCAGTTTCGGCAACTGGAGCAGCACGGGCAGGGCCTCTGCAGCATTCTTCACGAAGAGCCTGGTGGAGGCCCCTGACCTGATGCCGACCAGCCCTGGCAGGAGCTGCACTTCGTCTTCGTCCAGCCTGCGGTCTACGGTTATCACTTCCGCCTCGCCCATCTCCTTGAACTCCGCTGGGGGTCCCACGAAGAGCACTCTCCCCCTCTCCAAGAAGATCATCTGGTTGCAGAGATCCTCGGCCTCTTCCATGTTGTGAGTAGTGAGCATCACTGTGAGACCCTCTTCCCTGACGAGTCTTTTTATGTACTCCCTGACCCTCCTGGCAGCAAGCGGGTCAAGGCTCTTGGACGGTTCGTCCATGAAGACCACGCTTGGCCCGTGGATCAAGGAGCGCATTATTATCACCATCTGCTTTTCTCCCCCCGAGAGCGAGCTGAACTCCCTGTCAAGCTTGGAGAAACCCAACCCCTTCGCCAGCTCCTCGGCTCTTTCTTCCGCCTCTTCCCTCCTCACGTGCCTGAGAGCAACCGAGAAGTACAACAGGTTCTGCCTGGCCGTGAGCCTCCAGTAGGCCGACTTCTCGGAGTCTTGGCCGGCATAGCCGATGGATCTCCTGACCAAGGAAGCCTCCTTCACGACGTCGTGCCCTGCCACCCACGCTTCTCCCTCGTCTGGAAGCAACAGAGTAGACAGTATCCTGATCAGGGTGCTCTTTCCGGCCCCGTTCTCTCCCAGCAAGCCGAACACCTCTCCCCTGCGAACAGTGAAGCTGACCCCGTCGAGGGCCGTGCTCGGGACAGGCACGGTGTAGCGCTTCTTGATGCCGTCGACCTCAACTGCTGCTTCCTCCATATGGAGCACATCGTTGACGGCTTATATATGTTTTTGCAAAGAGCTGGTCAAAGGGCCTCATCGCTCTTCTTTCATCCTGAAGTCGCGAAGATGAGCCCGTGGGCTTCGATCTCGAGTGCCCGGCCAGAGGCCCTTTCGGGCATGCCTTCGCGATCATTCCTGCTGGGGTGAGAGACCTGTACGATTCGCTTTGAGAGCTATGGGTAAACGCAACCCACCGTCAGGAGCGGGACGTGCTTGACCCTGAGGTGAAATGAGGATGAGGACTGGCGCGGTAACCCGTCCCCTGACCTGGGCGTGTGTCGCCGTGCGCAGCTAGGGGAGAGACACGCCCGCTGGAGCTCATCCAGTCATTCCTCGCCTTGAGAGCGCACATCGGAAGCGCGACGCGCAGGACTTCCCCTCAACCCTCGCCTAGGGATGCAGAGAGGATTGCGAAGTTAATGAGGCGAAGAAGCAGTCCGAGCCCGCCGTGGTCCCTGGGGCGGTTTGGCAGATCTGGGATCAGCGCTCCGAGAAAGAGCTTGGGGAAGAACCTGGATAGACACGAGAGTTGCGATCTTGGTTGGGGTTCATTGGCACCGAGAGCGCTTGGTCAAGTTCCCAGTTTGCAGCGTGCACGATCCCTGGATTTGATCGGTGCGAGGACACGAAAGAGGAGAGCGGAGCCTGCTCAGGACTTGAAAAAGCCGCTGGGCCTGTCCCAAAGTGAGTCCAACGTGGCTGCTGATCGACCTCCGGTTGCAGGGCACTGGTCTGCCCAGCTCTCTGGCCTGCCGCGATTTCGGCATGGGTAGGATCGCAGGACCTCCTCTTCCAGCATCAACGCTCCGTGCATGCGGACATCTGACAGCTCCGAATGAGAATCAAAGACTTGAT
>Ga0080003_1001823_pt1 | contig 10656 bp, 14 predicted proteins | sample JossMetagenome_FD_69206 | JGI IMG/M metagenome (GOLD analysis project Ga0080003, IMG submission 69206) | Hot spring microbial communities from Joseph's Coat, Yellowstone National Park, USA - JC2_E (SPADES assembly) (version 2) | ecosystem: Environmental > Aquatic > Thermal springs > Hot (42-90C)... | reverse complement strand
AATGATGTCGGCTAACAGGTCATAAGGTGGTATACATAAACTTTCTTGCACCTGTACCGTTGCACTTGCACTTATACTGTTAGAAGACGCTGAAGCGGACTCACTTGACTGTGGTATATTGTTAGGGTTACATATAGATATATCAGGCGGTAATATTATAGCTGTAGCATCAACAGAAGGTATCACCTCAATCGTCTGTTGTATTTGATATATGTTCTCCAATAATGACAGCGTTATATCTACAGTCATGTTTTGACTGAACTCGTATTGAGAGGACTGTATTAACTTCATAATGAAGTCGGGTACTATTTCAAACACGTCCTGGAATTCCTGTATAGCGTTCTGGAAGACTACATAACCGGAGACGAGCTTTGCCGAACCACCGCCTGGCGTACCCATGCCGATGACGTCTTCAACAAAAACGCCTGTAGTGTTAGGTCTTTCTAATTCTACCTCTACTTGCTTAGGAGTTAAAGTCTGTGACTGTGGCATCTGTAAGTCCGTTACGGAAGCACTACTTGTAGAGCGTTGCGGTAATTGTACAGACGGTAAGTTTTGAGGTGTCTGTATCTGTGGCTGGGACGGTCTTGGTACCGTCTGTGTTGTTTGAGTAGAGCTAAAGGAGGACTGCAACAACGATTCGGTCAGCGATGAAATTATGGAAGTGATGAAAGGTGAAGCCATCAACAGCAACGCCTTTCCTAAAAGACCTTTAAAACCGCCGTTATAAATCGGGTAGTTTGCAATACCGTAAATCATCTTGGGGAGTAATTCCATGTACGTGTTAAAACTCAAGACCGACGGAAACGCACCTGCAACTCTTGACACTTCGCCTGCGACGATGTTGGGTATCATGGTCAGGAGGTTAGGTTGGTCGCCGGGGTCGGTGAAAAGCGAGTTAAGGTAATTGGAAGCGTTCTGGAAGAACGTAGGCATGTCCAAAAAGAAATTAGCTACAGTGATGAACATTTGATATATGTCGGAAATTATGGTAGTTATGAAATTGTAAGCACCGATAAACACGTTTTTTATGTCATTAATGACCGTCTGTACGCCTGATATGTAATTGGTTATTACAGAGATAACAAAATTAAGGACGTCTGAACTGAATTTCTTCAGGTCGTCCCATAGTTTCACAAGTGCATTCATTATGGTAGAAGCGAGAGCCTCCAACCCCCTCTCTACAGGTGCCATTACAGACGCAAGACCGTGGGCAATAGTTTGTAACCCGTTCCATATATAAGCACCGAAGGTCTGTGCAAAACCGATTATTGCACCTGCTACTGTCTGGAAAAACTCCTGTAGGTCTGAAGGCAGTTGCTGTATAAAGTTCGCAACTGACGAGAGACCACCGGTAACGTCGTTCGCGACGGAACTGACGCTAGACCCGAAAGACGAACCGATTGATTCGAGACCGGAAAGGAGTGCCTGACCTGCTGACAGTAGGAACGACATTATTGCTCCTCTATTACATCAATTATCAACGTCGGGGTATATAACTTAAAGTAATTTACGGTAACGTTGATGCTAGTAGTGTAGATAAAGTAGTTATTGTTGATACCGTAAAGGAGGAATAGAGTGATAGTGTTAGACTGGTTCGTGTTAGTGAGGATAAAAGGCTCGGATATGGGATAAGCTATATTGCTTACAACGTAATACTGGACGCCTTGCAAGTCTAATAGTTGCGTAGGTAGTATTGTACCGGAACCGGAGATATTCAGTATTTTCAGCAAAGTAGATAATTGAGTATAGAGGAAGGTGTTTTGGGGTATGAGGTTATAGGGGACGAGCGTAATCGCGACGACAATGTAAGGTATATTCATACAAAGTAAGGGTTGGTAATTAGGTAGTGCGACCTGTGAGTTAAACGCAAGTGAAAAATTAGTACATCCGGGCATATAAAGGATGTTGTTAGACTCGATAGTAACAGTAGCGTCCCACGTTATCCTTATGAACGTGTTAGTGTGCTTAGTAACGGAATTGACGTTCGTGTAAGCTATAGAATATAAACTGTCTGCCCAAATTTGGACTTCATCAAAGGTATAGGTGTCGTTGGTTTCGTCAGTTGCACCGTACTGTAACTGGAACGCTAACGAATTCAAATTACAGGAAGTCAGGTTATTTTTGCATGAACCGGCATTTACGGTATTTATCTGTTCATTGTAACTTTGTAACTTAACCGGTAACTTGGCGACTACAGTACCTTGGTTAAGCAATAAGACGTAAATGTTGGAAGGGGCTTTAAACGCAACGGAATAGTAAGAATAAGGTGCATTGTAGACCTGACCGGAAGTAAGGAGACCCTGCAGTAAAAACTTGTACTCAGGCGTGATGGTATTATGTACCCTAATCGAATCACTGTTACCCAATTCAATTTTGAAATAGCTCCTTATCTTAACTGCCATTTCCCTGACCACCTTGAGACTGTGATACCGTAACGGTGAGTATAAAGGTTTCACCTGACGGTAAGGGGACTCCCACGAAGTAAAGGACACCTAGAGAGTAGTTATTGTTAGAACTTGTAGAGACCAAGATTTGTAAGGCGTTAAAGAAATTATTAGTGCCGGGTAAGGAGACCTGGGCTATATATTGTACCTCGTCCTGAGAAACTATGTTCAAATTTGTCTGGACGTTTTGGGGCTGAAACGTGGATACCTTTCCACTACAAACGTTTATGCCGTATATCGTATTTATGTCCTGAGGGAGCAATTGGATTATGTTGGAAATACTGTTCCCGGTTGCGAATGTACTTATTGGGTTCTGTTGTAACAATGCCATGCAACCCAGTATACACAGAGGACAACTTGCCGGATTATTTGAGCTACATAAACTGTTACAATTGCTCATGCAATGGAGATAAGATTCCATCTGTTGTGTGACAGTGTTAGTCGGGTTAAGGTCTTGAAGCGTGACTCCCAGTATATACAGGAAAACGAGGTTAAATAACGAGAACGGTATGAAGGTCTTGCATATATTATTTGCAACGGAGTTACAGTCCACGTCTTGGCAATACTGACCGCACTCCTGTATCATGTCCTGGATGGGGTTTATAGATTGAATAGGTGTGGATATGCTGAAAGTCGTGAACACTACTAGTACGTAATTCGCAGGTTTCTGTACTATAGACGGTAGGACGAAATCTGCGACTTCCATGAAGTCCTGCCCGTTCACTTGAGTATAAAAAGCAATGCCGTTAAACTCGTACGGGGCTAAGCTCTTAAACACGGCTATGAACGTCGCTGAAGTCACCTCACATTGCTCCTGGTATTGGTCGTTGATGTTATAGATGTAGACATTAGTCGTATTATCAACTGTACCGGTAGGTGAAGTTACATAAACGTGATAACCTGTAGGTTGCGGGTATTTACCGACGTTAATGCCCGTCACTGAAGAAGCTATAGAACTCATAAATGCATTGGTATATGCGGGTTGGGAAACGGACGTCTCACTCACCTTGATGCGTGAATAAATTCTTAAGTGTCAGTTTACCATAAGGTACCTTAATTAACAGGGCTGAATTACCCGTACCGCTTGAAGCCACAGGTGCAACTGCAAACGTTGTTGAACCCTGGTTGCCGAGGCTTAACGTTGTTACCGGTATTACATATTGCCCGGAGGGACATTGGTTTTGGAAGTTAAACGCGACGTAAACGTAATCATTGCCCACGAACTCGCTGACAAACCCCTGCACTGCTGATTGTGTTACTTGACAGTTGCAGATATCATAACAGAGTATATCCGTAATACCTTGAGGTTTTATGTCGCTAGCAGAAGCAAGTGAATTGACGAGGTTATTAGTAAGCGGTGTCTTAATGTCCCTAGCAATAGTTAGGACGTTAGGGAGAGCGAGGAGGACGAAGTATACATTAAACACGCTGTAACCGTAATACATGTTAGGTGTTATAACAGGTATGCTACACGTAGACTGACAATAAGTAGCTTGCTCTTGTTGTAGATATGACAGCATATTGGCAAACGGCTGACCACTTGTCAACTCCAGCCACCAATCAACTTGCACTACGTCTTGAGGGTTCTTACGTAAAGGTGTATCCAAAACTGCTTCTGATACTTGTGCCAACAATGAATGAGCAGATGCAGTCCAGAGTTGTAACGAGTCAAACGAGTACTTAGTCCTTGACGCATCACTGAAGCTGTAGATTATACGAGTATTTTCATACCCGCTAACAACGTCCTCGGTGAATGACACGTTGCTCATTACCGCAGAAGTCACAGGCGTGTTTTCATACTGCAACTTTACGACAGCTGTTGAAGGCATCTCAAAATACCCGCCGTAAGTCGAAGAAACGCCGATAATAGCCTTGATTAATGAGAGGATAAACGAAGGAGTAACGTTATTATGTCTAGATACTACTAACTTACCGTTAATGTGAATATTAACACCTCCTCTTAATATAGGAGAAAAGGCTTTCATTCTAATCGCCGGGAAATGTTAATGAAACAGTAAATAAAAAGTAGGCATATTCATTAGAAGGAGTACTGATAGTAGCATTAACGACAGTTTGTCCTGCCATTGTTACCGTGACATTAAGACCGTTGGATAACGTAGACTGGTTTAATGCAACGAGTAAAGCGAGAAAGAAAGCACTCGTATATTGAGTGTATTGGTATATTATTTGAAAATTCTGACCGTTATAGCTGATTTGGGGTTGAGACTGGGTTTGACATTGACTGGAAGCAAAAGCAGTAAACGCCTGGAGTATTGCTTGAGGGTCAACGTATTGTGTGGGTTGGACTCCTATTGTAAGGTTAATTATGACAACTAAAGCGTAATTCGGGTCAGGTGGGAGGGTACTTATTGAGGCAAGTTGGTAAGTATTCCCCTGTGTCGTGTTAGCAGTAAGGATAATCGTAAAGGTGTCCTGAGGGACGGTGGTAGAGAAGAAAAATATATTTACGCCTGTACCGGTGGGCTGGTAAAAAAAACCGGCATTAACATTTGATGAGCCGGACAAATATTGTGCAGATATAATCTGGTCTGACGGTTGAAATAATGCAGTTATTGATTTTATGCAACCGTCGTTACCCGTAGCATATGCAAGCATATACCTAAGGAAGTCGGGAGAAACGGAAGCAGAATAGGTAGGTGTAGGAGAAGACATTAGAAGTCTACCTCTTCAGTGGGGTTAGTAGCAGGAGCATTTTGCAATTGGTTGTTTTCCAGGTAGACCTTGATATAGACGTCGTCCCCGTTCTTAATAAGTTCGTATTTAGCCCTTAACATAGACAAGATATCGCTCTTGAGTGTTGCCTTAATAACGAGTGACTTAATGAACTGGTTTTTAGGTCTGGCAGAGGCATAAACCACAAGGTCTTTGCCGTCAGTGACATCAACCTTTAATACCTTCTCAACGTCCTGGGTACCCTTCATGAAATATGAAACCAATTTATATGCAGATAATATAACAGCATTGCTATTTACATCAACAGATACTACTACATTTTTTATTATTTCGGTCATTTGATCCTTTGTTAATTGGGGTTGGTCGGACATTTTACCTCACCTTATGGGAATAGGCTATTATTTAAAAGTATTGCAATCGTCCCTATAAATTGTAAGCTCCTCCACGGGTCTGTTTGAAACTGCGTATAAAACTTGTACATATAACGGTACCCGTATCGTAAGAACAAAACCACGTAGTGAACGGCTATCCTGAAGTACCTTTCTATGATACGGGCTACCCTGACAGCCACTGAAATTATCTTATCAAGAATTGATTTAAACCCGGAAACCACCGAAGAGCCGAAACGTGCCAAAGCACGTTCCAAGTCACCGATTATCCTACCTACAGCGTCCCCTATAGCTCCTGCTCCACCACCTGCCCCACCTGCCAAAAACGCTAAAGCTTCAGCCATCTTTCCACTACATAAAATTTTATTTCCACGCCAATAAACCTTACCATAACATGACATTAAGAGAGATTATCGTCCATGTGCTTTGTAAAGAATGCAGTTTCTATTATTTTTTCCAAAACGTAAAGCAAAGGTTCAAATACTATAAATTGACCCAGTCCATGATGTCCCCTACATATTTCAACATCACAGACGCTAAGTTGTTCATGGAGGCACTTAGCTACGTATACCGAAACAAGCCCATGTTATTATGGTTAGATACACCGTACCTGGTAGAAAGCGGGTATGACATGAAAAAAGCAAAGGTCTATGTAACGTCAGAATACGTTAAGGGACTAATAAAACACATAACACATGTGGACGGGGTACTAAGACCTCCCTATAACCTTGTAGCAGAACAGGAAAGGAGGGCATCAGTAGATAAGGAATACATGTTTACAATAGTAGGTGCCGAACCGAGAGAAGGGAGGATAATCAGGAAAAGGGTAGGGTATACTGTAAACACGCTGACAAAGATGGGGTTAAGGAGGAGTACGAAAGTGATATCAAATGTAGGTGATTACGACATACCCGTCTTCACGTTACACGTAAAAGACCTGTATAGGATATTGCACAGGTCGTATTTCTATATATCATTATCCAAGTCGGAAGGGTTCGGGTTACCTTTGATGGAAGCCATGTCTGTTGGTGTACCGGCAGTATACGTTAATGCTTACAGTTACAAGGAATTTGCAGTAGGCATTCCGATAGACCCCTACGACGTTGTTATAGAAAAACACGGAGTATGGAGGATGGAAAACTACCTGATTAAGGATAACGATGTAAGGGAGGCAATAAAGGAGGCTAAGGAATGTGCAATAAGGAAAAGCTGTTATGAAGACCTATCGGCGAAAGCGTTAGAGAAAAGCAAAGAGTTTGCCCAATACGACCTCGAGAGAAAGTTAATGTCAGATTTTAAGAGCATAATGCGTAATAACAAGCCTTGAGTTCATGTCCTTGTCACGAGCTGAAAGGAAATAACCTATCTCCTGTTTGTTATATTTTATCACAGCGGAGGACTTGAATGACCTAAAAAACTTCAATATAACACCTTTATCGGTCAATTTAACGTCATTACGAAGTATTAAAACGTCCTCAGAGTACCCGAAAACGGACAATAAAGCAAAACGTACATCGTTAATGTAAAGCCTGAGTACGAGGTCAGCCCAGGAAGGAGGCTGGACTTTGTCATTAGGACTTATAATAGTAACGAGCTTCATAAGAAAAAAAGGTGGAGGGTAACTTATAAAGGGTTATGACTCCAGTCTCTCGTATTCCCTTACAAGCAAAAAGGCAATGCCGAAATCGGCGACAATACCTGATGTAAGACCGACCATTGTTAAACTGTTAATGTCGGATTGTCCTTGTGCGATACCCAATGCTTGAGACACCTGTGATTCCTGAGAATAAACCGGGTTATGTGTAGCGTTATATACGGTATACAATAACCCGCCATATGCATAACCCTGTTGTATGTCGCTGGCAGACATGTGCATGCCGATGAAATTGCCTATAAAATAGCCGAATAGTGGAACGGAGATTAATACTACAATACCGAATATTATTAATAAGACCCTTAGGACTCTTATAGGGTACTGCGTGTTGTTAGGTTGGGACATATTTACCCCGTAAAAATTATGGAATGGAGAATAAATTCTTTACTTAAACGAAACGCAGATGGACAATGTATATAAATGCGAAAGAGGGGTAAATATATCGCAAATGTTGAAAAAAATATACGTACCGTACAGGGACAGCTATTACGAGTTAATAGCAAACCGGACGATATACTATATGAAAAAATACCACAAGTTCAACATAACCAAAACTTATTACAAACCGGCTGATTTTTACGTTGGGGAATGCGACATAGGGAGTAGTGGGATAGTATGGTGTGACAAGCAAGGGAAAAACGACACGAAAATAATAGATGACCGAAAGATAATTGTAACGACAATACGGTTAAAGGAGTACATGGAAAAGAACGGGATAAACGTAGAGCAAGTAATACCGTGGGGAGTTGATGATGAATTAGCACAAAAACACGTGAACTTTGACTTCAATGCTAGGAAAGGGTATATGATTATCGCGAAAAACATACCGTGTGACGTGCTTAAGACCTTCGAAAGGAGACGAAAACAGCTGACAATTATAAGTGACCACCCTAATGCTGACTTCCGACCCATGGATATAAGTGAGAATATAAAATATTATTTATTGTCGCATTCCCTATTTTATATCACAATAGATGACGACATATACCCTATAGAAGCAATGAGCGTAGGTACTCCACTTGTCTACATTAAAAGACAACCGTATACAGGATACGAATGCGGGATTGAGATAGACTCAATAGAAGACTTGAGGACAATAGGAGTCTCAAGGGAAGAATGGGAAGACTTAAGTTGGAAGTGTTGGTTTAAGTCGTTACGTTATCATTACATCACTATAGGACAAGAATTATGGGGATGGCTTAAATAGGGGTTACGGCTGATATTGTAAACATGGGCTTCCTACGTTCAGACCCTAAGAAACTGATATGGCAAAGCGACGGGATATATGGACTGAGTCACGGACAGGAGTACTTTACGATAAACGTAGCAAAGGATTTTAACAACCCGAAGGCAAAACTCCAATTGCAGTACCCCGACTTTGTACCTATAGACATTGATGACCTGTTGCTGGTAGCAGAAACGACCAGGAACAACTTCGAAAAAGGAGAGAAGACGTTAATCCATTGCATAGCAGGAGTCCACAGGAGCGTGACGTTTGCTCTGGCGAGCATAATGTACGTATATAACGTGAGAATTAAGGACGCTATGAAGATGCTATGTGAACCGTGTATAGATTTTGAGCTATACGTCAAAGAAATACCGCACCATTTCAGCTCACTTCAGAACTTCTGCATCATGTATGTGCGTCGTTAAAGGTATTAGAGGAGAAAGGAAAAATGCTTAACTTTGACAAAGTAGGAGTGTTTAAATATGGAAAATATTGGTGAATACTTTAGGAAATTAGAATGCGACTATTGGAGGGAATTCCCGCACAGTTACGGAGTGTTAAATGTCTTCAATAAGACAATACAAATAGTAGGTGCTGATTGCGGGAGTAGTACCTTATATTTCTTGTGGAGAGGGGCAAAATACGTGATACAGTATGAGAAAGAGGAACATTTAAGGAAGAAATGGGAAGACATGTGTAAACAGTTCAGTGTATGTGATAAGGCAATGATGAAAGGAGAATGGAAAGGGGAATACGATGAGGTAGAGGTTTTCGTAATGGACTGCGAAGGATGTGAGGAAGGATTGGATGTAAAAGCATTAAAAAAGTATGAACAATGGTGTGTCGGTATTCACGATTGGGCTAAAAACCGCGTAGAATTACTGAGAAAACTAGAAGGGACTACTTTTACGTATAGCAGTGATGATGGAAGAGAGCTGACCTTCTGTAAGGTCAGTCACTAAGGACTAAACGTTTACTGTACTTGTTACATACTAAATCAAACCTGGTGTGACGATTTATCACATTAAAATGACCTTCAACGTGGACGTCTCCGATACGACCGATCATCCTAAAGTCATTTAGAGTCTGGACAAAAGCGAAGTCCGTATTATAAACGCTTAAGCTACCGTCATCGTTTATCTTATACTGTATACCGGCTTTATCAAGGGCAAGTGTAATGATTACTAAATCGATACACGCTAATTTTTTACATGCAAGAGCGTCCTCGGTAAGCATAAGCCGATCACATTAACATCTACAAAGTTTTTCAATAATAAAATATTTGGTATACATAAGGAAAATAACGAACGCATAACTTAAAAAAATAACTCAATTCTCATAGTTTAGGAAGGAGTTTCATAAGTTCACGGAAATCATCAATGGTAAGAGAATATATGACCTTAGAGACGGGATATTCGTAACAACGTACTTCCAGTTCATTTAGATAAGCAAGCTTACCGAAACTTTCAGGTTTGCGACGATCAATTATTTCATACTCAGGACCAAGATTATCATACCAAACTTTACCGCAAATGTTGTCATCGTAAGGAGCAACTAGGACTCTAATGTATTCAGGACGTGCGACGTGGTTTCCGATATATAACCGGACATATTTATCCGAGACATAAGGGCTAACAGACCAAAACGATATGTAACGTTGAGTTGGGACTATACTAGATGAATAGACATAATCACTAATCAGACTCACGCTGGTAGTACGATAAATGTATTTGTTTTTAAGGTCGTAACTATTCCAAAGACTGAGGAATTCTGCAAGACCGGACATACAGCTAAGGTCGTATTTGATGTATAACCCGGGAATAATCCTATCAATATCATAAGCAAGGTCAAACATGAACCTGAAAGCGTCATCTCCATAACAGGCTTCAAGATATCTGTCAAAATATTCAGCAAGGGGATAAACGCTTTTCCACTTCATCAAAAGGAATAACTTGGAATTCACGTCGTTGATAATATCCTGATACCGCACCATATCTTTAAGATATAGCTCCAAGTTATAAAATTTTTATGAGTCTCACGCAGATAACACAAAAGCATTTTTCTACTAACTAACTTTAACTCGGCTTCAAGGTCTCTATAACGTACCGGCTTCTGACCGCATATAGTATACTCGTCCCTTCCCAATATACTCCCGACTTGGACATTGTTGAAATAAATTTGGTTATTGGAAACGACGACAGGGGTATAAATAGAGCGTAAGATATTGCAGGAGATGTATTGAGA
>Ga0080003_1000650_pt2 | contig 10664 bp, 10 predicted proteins | sample JossMetagenome_FD_69206 | JGI IMG/M metagenome (GOLD analysis project Ga0080003, IMG submission 69206) | Hot spring microbial communities from Joseph's Coat, Yellowstone National Park, USA - JC2_E (SPADES assembly) (version 2) | ecosystem: Environmental > Aquatic > Thermal springs > Hot (42-90C)... | reverse complement strand
TGGAAGGATACAATGAAGGAGTTCGTGGAGAATACCATGAAGTACCTGGAGCAGTACCATCAGAGAAGCAATTCTGAATCTGGATTTGCAGCTGACAAGAAGATGCTCGGATGGAACATAGCACAGAAGAGGGATGACAGAATAGACAGTGCATTATTCTGCACCGGCGTCTGGCATAATCTGTTCAATATGGGCAGATCTTAGAATTGTGTCCCACATCCGTTGCTGGAGGCATTGTTTGATTACATGCAAGAGTTAGATTCAATCAACGTCTCGATTTCTAAAATAAACAATCGGAAATATAACATTCTGATTTACACCCATGTTGTTAGCGGAAGTATGTTAGTTTCCTTATTTGGTCTATTTTGCAGTTGTCTACCTTATACACCTATTCGAGGCTTTCCCTCACGATATGTGATACAAGGATCCTCATTCAAATTACAACAATCACAAAATCGGTGCTCTCCACCAGTAAATCACACGGGGCCATTCCCGTCATACGATTCCCTGATTATATCAGGTAAGGGCAACTGCAATGATTTACTAATATCTGATTTATAAACATAATCATAGCTTAAGCTAACAAGCATTATATCACAAAAATAAACAAGATACATAACGGGGATGGAAAGGGATTAAAATTTAAGATTCGAAATATTATTATACATAGATATGATGATATTGAAATGGGGAATATGATTATCTCGGTCAATCCTGAAAGAAGAAAAGAGTTTAAGATAAACAAGTCAACGTTAAGGTATCAGCAGAAAAAGATAAAAGAGGGAAAGAGTATTGAGGTTTATAAGAAAACCTTACAGTAAATTTATTTAAGATCATTTTTATTGTTAGCTGGAGGGAGCATTTATGAATAATATAGAGTTATGGTTAATGAATAGATTGCCAATTTCCATAGCAAGGAAAACAGGATTTTTATTTCCTACAATTTTGAAAGCTAAGTTATTGGTAGAATGGTATAAAGTAAATCCTAATGAAAAATTTGGTTTTGTTTCGTTTGATGTATTTCCATATCAGTTTAAGCATAAAATTGGGAAAAATTCATATTCAGGGATGATTCAAATGGTTATAAGTGGACATAGTGAATTTTATGACGACCAATACGTTGAAATAGGAAATTATTGTAGTATTGGTCAAAATAATGTTTTTTTATTAAGTATGGGACATAACTATAAGAATATAACAACATCAAATTCTCTATTCTGGCCCCATGAATATTATGGTGACATTATAATTGGTAACGATGTTTGGATTGGTGATAGAGTTATCATAAAAGGAGGAGTTAAGATAGGGGATGGAGCGGTAGTCGGTGCTGGCTCCGTTGTCACTAAAGATGTGGACTCTTATACTATAGTTGCAGGAAATCCAGCTAAACCAGTAAAAAAGCGATTTAATGATGACGTGATTGAAATATTACTAAAACTACGATGGTGGGATTTACCGTTTGAAGAATTAAAAGAGATAATCAGTTATGTTGGACCTGATAACATAAGCGAATTTATTAAAATTGTGGATACGAAAAAGTCAGCAAGACTCTAAATAATATGCGAACGTGATAAATCTGAAATGTTCATGGCACTTTGAGACAAAATGCAAAAATAATTACCTGAATTTTACCTATGTTTTATACACTACTTAAATTATCGGCCATATCTCTATATCCACAGAAACATGTAAATAGTATGTAGTGATTACTTACTCACTACGACATTCATAAGGAAGATCAAAACAAAATATGGCACTTACCTTGCGGAAGTCAGGAGCGTGAGGGTGAACGGTAAGGTGAAGCAGCAGTTCATCAGGTACATTGGCAAGAACGTGAAGACCGGTGCCGTTAGAAGGGTAGTTACCAATGATGTCAAAGTCATGGAGGTGCGCAGGTCGCTGGACGTAGAGGTCGTCCACAGGATTTCTGAGAAGCTTGGGATAAATGATATGATTCCGAAGAATTCTCTGGTTCTCGTATATTCACAGCTCCTTGACAGGCCTTCAATTAACAGGATGGAAGAGTATCTCAAGGGAACGGATATACTGAGATTCCTGGGATTGAAGGAAGTGAACACAGAGGATCTCTATACATCGCTCTCTGATCTGGATGAAATAGATTTTGAGAGAGTGGAAGAGAAGCTCTCGAAACTCTTCGTCTCAATAGAAGGGGAGAAGAAGAGCGTCATAGTGGACGTAACTGATACCTATTTCACGGGAGACTCACTGGATTCAAAACCAAGAAAGGGCAAGGAGGGAAGGATAAGGAAGCTCATACAGATAGCTCTGGTAGTGACGGAAAAAAGAGGATTTCCAATATTCCACAGGGTCTATCCCGGAAACACGATGACGATGACAATATTCTCAGACCTGGTAAAGGATCTCTGGATCAGGGGCTTCAATTCCATAGTGGTGGACAGGGGCATGATAAGTCCGGGAGAACTGGAAGATCTCCTAAAAATGAATTTCGTATTGATAGCTGGAATCAAGAAGAGTCCAGAGCTGAAGAAGATCATAGATAGTATTCCAAAGGATGAGATATACTCAAAGAATGGTATGGTTAGACTGAGGAAAACTGTGGTCTACTGCAAGCAGCTTGACTACAGGGGAGGGAAGATGATAGTTGTATACAACCCATCACTGGAATCTGTAAAGAGACCACACTTCTACGAGAGCTCATCGGACGAGAACATCGCCAGGTATCTGGGGTACTCGCTGATATTCCACAACACCCCTTTGAGCACAGCTGATGTGGTGAAGAAGTATTACGACAAGGATACCGTGGAGAGGGCGTTCAAGCAGATGAAGGGCATCTTGGACCTTAGACCAGTCAGAGTGTGGCTCAGATCGCACATAGAGTCCCATGTGAAGATCTGTTATCTCTCATACGCAATACTCAGCTATCTCTCCTTCATCCTGGAAAAGAAGGGAATCAGTGGACCTGAAGCCCTTGACACACTTAAGACAGGATACAGGGTGTATCTGAAAGACGAGAAGTCCGGATTTTCGTGGGAATCAATGGTGAACATGTCGGGTCTGCAGAAGAAGGTAGTGGATGTAGTGTTCAAAAAGACCTAAAAACTCAGGTAATTATTTTTGCATTTTGTCTCAAAGTGTCATAAACATTTCAAGAGTGCGTTCTAATTTATCTCATCTTTCGTGAACTTCAGTAGCTAATTCACTGAGTACTAACTCTATTTCCGCTTAAGGATTAATCCAGAAGATCTCTCTTTAGGGATCTTGGACACTGCATGAATAAATCTTACTGCAATCTGAATTGTAGAAGGAGTAGTGTTATTCGAAATTGTTTGAATGGTGTGGGTAAAAAGTAACAAAAGATAACATTAGTAAGTCGCTGTGATGAATTCAGCTTTGAGTGTCTTGTGACATTTTATGGACAAACAGAACCCCTGCGATTTCAACTTCCTTCACGTTAAATTTAAATAAATTGTCAAAATACCGTGCCGTCCGTGGAATGGCGTTTCCACTTGTATAAACCGCCGGCTAGCGCTGGCTGATGACGCCTGCCTGAAACCGGTGGATAACCATGGACACTAATACGCTAGTTGAAACATTGACACAGTATTTCTTCGTTATTCTAAGTGCTCCACTCTACGGTGGCATACTTGGAAAGTTAAAGGCAATGATTGAATCGCGACACGGACCCAGCATATTCCAACCCTATTATGATCTCTGGAAGCTTTTCAGAAAAGTTACAATAATACCAGCGGATTCAGGGGTATTTTTTAAATATATACCCTATGTTCTATTCGGTATATATTCGCTCATTGCACTCATAATTCCAGTTCTGATCCCGGTGCCTATATATTTCACGGCATCCGGTGATTTCTTGAGCGGAGCTATACTTTTCTCTCTTGCAGCTTTTTTAAAGACAGCAGCAGCCATGAACTCTGGGAGCAATTATGTTACACTTGGTGCCTCCAGGACAATGTCATTCAATTTTCTGTCTGAGGGGACATTAATAACTGTCTTTATTGCAGTATCGCTTCTGACCGCCACAAACAATCCCTACACTACCATTGCTTTCCTCACGTCATATTTTCTAGAGAATCTATCACTGACTCACATATTTTCAACACTTGCTTTCTTCATGCTCTTCTTCTATGAAACCGGCAAAATACCGCTGGAAAGTTCAGGTTTGCAGGAGCTGGGAATGATTGACGAAGGCCTAAATTATGAATACAGTGGAAAACTCCTTGCTGTGGCAAAATGGTCAGCATATATCAAACAGTATCTGCTTGGTTCAGTCCTTCTTAATGTCTTCTTGATTCCTTGGGGCCTTTTTTCTACTTCACCACTTTTCCTTCTTGACATACCTGTTATGCTAGCAAAATGGATGATTCTCATATTCATAGTACTTATTGTTGAGACAACTCTTGCAAAACTCAGATTATTCAGGGTAATGGATTATCTGGCAATAGCCTTTACCTTTTCTATTCTCTTTCTTATATTCGGGGAGGTCATCCCATGAATTATATAGATTCCGTGGTCTACCTGATCTCCAGTCTGACAGCTATATCTGCTTTCTACATCCAAGGCCAAGAATTCATCGTTTCTATGATAAGGGGGCAATCAGTGCAATCCTTGCTGATTGCAGTACTGGCATTCATAATAGCTTGGGAGGAAAGGTCAATCGATTTCTTCATCTTGGGAGCACTAATTATAGTTCTCAGAGCTTTCCTTGTCAACTATTTCCTTCAAAAAAGGATACCAAAGCAGAAATCGTACATATATGAGGGAAGGGTAAGCCTTTCCTATCTCTTTTTAGTTGATCTGATCTTCATAGTAATATCTGTTTTCATACTCTATTCTATCGCGTTCTCCGGTATTGTTCTTCATTCTTTCCTTGAAAATTCAGGAAACTCATCTGTTCTTGTATTTCCAATCACTCTTTTCTTTCAGGGTTTATTCCTCATTGCTTCCAGAAGGACGACTTTCACCCAAATAATAGGTTATGTCGAAGAGGAAAACTCATTGGTCCTGTTTGCAATGTTTCTGCTCCCAATTCCTATAATAATTGAGACCAGCGTTTTCCTAGATGTACTTGCACTAGTGGTGATATCTTCGATTGTTGTGCTAGAAAAGTTCACACATGAACCTGTTGAGGAGTTGAGAGGATGATAGCAGGAAATTTGCTTGCAATTCTGATCTTACTCATACCCGGCTTTGCTGGAATTTTTTATCGCAGCCGAATCAAGGAAATGTCGGTTGCAGCTGCAGCCATAGACCTTGGCCTGTCTGTAATCATGTATTATATGAGGCCTCAAACTGGATTTTTCTTTGTACAGAATATCACCGTTTTATTCATAGTGATGGTTCTATCAGTTTATCTCCTCTCCACAGTATATTCTACCAGATATCTGAAGGGAACTGAAAACATGGGTATCAGGGAACCAACATACTACCTTCTTCTTAACCTTTTCACAATATCAATGATATTCTCTCTGGAAGTGAATAATTATGGGTTCATGTGGGTTGGCATAGAAGCAACAACAATTTCGTCCGCACTACTTCTGATTACCGAGAAAACAGAAACATCACTGGAAGCCACATGGAGATACATTATAATAGTGTCTGCCGGTGTGACATTTGCTTTCATCTCCATAATTCTTATCTACTATTCTCTTGGTACATTGTCAGTCTCAGTCGCAATTGCCATGCATCCTCATTCCAAGATCATGGTTCTCGCTGTTTCATTGGCCTTGATAGGATTTGGAACTAAAGTTGGCGTCTTCCCGGTCCATACATGGCTGCCTGATGCGCATAGCGAAGCCCCAAGCCCTGTGAGCGCGATGTTTTCAGGTGTTCTATTGCCCACAGCACTTTACGTACTCTACGAAGTTTATGAAATTGAGCCCATTCGGCAGCTATATGTCTGGTTTGCAGTTATATCAATTGTAGCGGCGTCAATATTTATCGGATACCAGACCAGATACAAGAGGATGTTTGCCTATTCTACAATGGAAAATATGAATCTTGCTCTCCTTGGGCTGGCAGCCGGAGGGCTGCTTGGCATCACCGGGGCACTTTTGCTCCTAATCTCACACAGTTTTGGGAAGGCCGGGGCGTTCTATTCTTCAGGGAATGTGCTGAGATTCACTGGAAAGAAGAATATTGCCGATCTAAGTGGTCTTGGAACATCTATGCCATACACATCTGCCTCCATGCTGATGTCATCCCTTGCAGTCACTGGAGCTCCCCCATTTGGGACGTTCTTTGGCGAATTTTTGATACTTTCAGACGTGCTTTCCCTGCATATGTACGCTCAGTTCATTATTGTAATAATATTTCTAGCAACTGCATTCATATCTGTCAACTATAACGTCACTGGCATGCTTTTCAACGGTAAGGGCCCTAGAAATGAAAAAGACAAATTAATGTCTGCAGTCTCAGTCATTTCCGCAGTAATGCCGCTCTTTATTGGTATTTTCTATCTGGTGGTGTACATTGAAGTATTATAAGTTTGGGAGTCCTAAGGGGAGATTCATTGGAAATACTGAGAAATACACAGTGTATGAAAATACGCTATCAGACCGCCTAGACAATTTCCAGAAGCCAACGTACAGGAATTTCCCCGGTGAGTTTATATTTTCATATGGACCAGCAACTGGAGGCTTACTGGAGTCTGTAGGATTTCAGATTCAGACCCCGGGCGAACTGATAAAACACATAGATGTGGAGCCCTATTTTAAAGCAAGGACAATAAATTTAAGAGGTCTTTCCCCACAAGATGCACTACTAAAGATCGAGAGAATTAACGGCTTTCACGCTGCTGCGCACGCTATTGCATTTGAAATGGCTGTTGAAGATGCCCTTGAGATTGAAGTTACTGATGAGGTCAAGTATTCCAGGATCATAATGCTGGAACTGGAAAGGATTAGGAGCAATCTCGAAGTCGTGAAACGCCTATGCGAACCTGCTGGTTTCGGTGTTCCCCAGAACCAGATAGCATACCTCATTGAGGAGGTTGCCAGATTGATTTCCAAGGTCGCAGGCCACAGGTACTTCTTCTCAGCCTCTTCAATAGGAGGATGCAAGATTAAAGTGAGCGGTTTAGAGAATGAAATCATAGAAATAAGGGATCAATTTGAAACGTTATTCGACAATTTACTTCAGTCTAAAATATTCCTGAATAGGCTTCAGAATAACGGAGTTATAAAGCAGGGCCAGCTTCTAGGACCTGCAGCCAGGGGTGCAGGAATAAAGGTAGATGCAAGGATTTCTCACCCTGTCCTCCCCTATGAAAAACTTGGATTCAAACCTGATGTATTCGATGAGCCAGATGCCTTTGGAAGGTTTTATGTGAGAAGTCAGGAAATTCTTAGCTCAGCCGCACTAATTCTCGAAGCAACGGGAAAAAGTGGAAATTCAGATACTATAAAAGGTGATGAGGTGACGGGTGAAGGAGCATCAAGGCTTGAAAGTCCACAGGGGGATCTGTTCTACTACGTAAAAATTAATAATGGAACTATTGAAGATGTTCAAATTTCATCCCCATCTCTTCTGAACATAGATGCTTTCAGAAGATCGATGATAGGCAATATATTCACTGATTTCCATTTTAACTGGGAAAGTTTTGGGATCTGGATTTCAGAACTGGCAGTGGTGATAACATGAGTAGTTTCTGGTTTTTCAATGGTTTAAAGAAAGGAATAAAAACTGAAAAATTTCCGTCTGCAAAGCCTGAATTTCCTCCGGAGTGGCCTTCACGTCTTTCCGGCAAGTACTCCGATAACTGTCCGGTTGGAGCCATAACGCCGGATGGCTGGATAAAGGAGAAATGTATATTCTGCCGCAGATGCATTCCAGACATGCAACCGACTGGTGAACAGGACATATTCGAGATTAAGTCCGGTGAGAATACATTCAAAAAGTCATTCCATATCTTTCCCCTTGATTCAGGGGCATGTGGATCATGCAACATGGAATTCTTCAGTATATTTTCACCGCAGTACGATGCTAATCGGCTAGGGATATATCCCGTAAATACCCCAAGACATGCAGATGCAATTGTCATAATGGGGGTCATGACCCACGGTATGAAGGAAGTTCTTGATAGGGCGTATGAAGCAATGCCGGAGCCAAAACTTGTCATAGCACTTGGAGCATGTGCAATCACTGGAGGTATCATTGGGGTACCGCCACTTGACAGGAAGAAGTTTAATGTCGAAATAGCAGGATGTCCCCCATCGCCATATACAATTCTTGCCGCTCTTAATGCTGCTAAGGGAGGGAAGAAAGAAATGATAAGCTCAGAACATAAAAATGACGGAGGGACCTGATTATGCTGGCATTCCTGGGGCCTATACTCTTCAGTATTGCCGCACTTGTTGGTCTTTTCAGTAGAAAATTCTCTTATCTGATTCTGGGAGCCTCCTCGGTTATATTTGCAGCTACTCAGTTCGAATCAGGAGACTATCTCTCCTACTATTCACTGATCGCAGGAACGGTTTGGTTTTTTGCTTCAATATACTCACTTTCGTACGGAGAGAGATACGGGAAATGGCTAGCGTCATTGATGTCACTCACGGTTCTAGGCATGTCAATCATACTGGTATCGGACAACTATCTGGCCCTGATCGCGGGCTGGGAAATAATGTCTGTTCCGTCATATGCCATAGTTGCCATTAATAAGTATCAGAGGGGACCTGCCTTTACATTTATGACATTCAGCGAATTCAGCGTTGTTCTCATAATCGCCGGAGCCATATCTTCATATGTTATTTCAGGAAATTCATCATTCGCGTTTATACAACTTACCAGCTTTGTGCCTCTTCTCCTTATATCATTTGGCTCCATAATCAAGATGGGAATGTCCCCTTTCATGATAAGCGAGTGGCTCCCTATTGCTCACGGCAATGCTCCTGCAAATGCATCTGCAGTATTCAGTGCTACCATGACTCTAATGGGTGTATTTCTCATAACAAGGATGGTATTCCTGACCGCTTCGTCTTCAGGGTTGGTTTATATCGGTATACTGTTCCTGATAATTGGTAGCATCTCCATTCTGTTTGCTTCCATATACGCCTACATAGAGGAAAATATGAAGATGCTTGGAGGTTTCAGTACGATAGAGAACCAGGCAGCCATCCTTTCTGCTTTTGGGTTGTACCTCGTGACTAACAGTATAATCCTCAAGGAATTTGTTTTAGTCACAATAATAGTCTTTTCCCTCTCTCACGCACTATCTAAGACTGGGCTCTTCCTGTCAATAGGAAGTAGCAGGGCTGAATATTTTGGGGATGTCAGGTCTCCAGAGGATCGCTGGATTAGGATCGGAACCCTTCTCTCCACCCTTTCGCTTTCAGGACTTTTTCCTGCTATTGGGGGAGTTGCAGTGTGGATGCTCCTTGAGTCATTCTTCATGCAGGTTTACCTAGGTGGTTATATAGGCATAATAGCCATAATAGTTGGATCGATTATAGCAATATCGGAAGGAATGGCAACAGGTACCATGATGAAAGTGCTGGCATTTTCCGGACTTTTCAGGGCGAAAAAGGGACAGGCAAGCAAGATCGAGACTATCACCGTCTTCAGTGTAGGATTGACTTTAATTATCCTCTTTATAATCTCTGTGCTATTTGTTCCAGCGATCTTCAGGGGAGGAATACCTGCAGTTCTTGTATTTAATGGATTCACATTAGAATCGAAATTCTCAATTGCTGATTTCGGTCTTGTTTCCCCCGATTATATCATATTATTGATTACTGTTTTTTCCCTTGTAAGCTATGCAATATTCAGGAAACCTAAGACCAGAATTGTGGAACCTTGGAACAGCGGATTGGAAATCTCCGGTGAATATACATCATTTGCGTATGCGAACAATGTGCGTCTTATGCTCAGGCGGCTTTTAAGAACCAGAATTGGAAGCGACAACCAGACTGTGTCAGTCATAGATATCTTCTGGGTTGCAATGACCGTCACAGGAAGAACTTACCGGAAATTCTGCATGTTTGTTACCAGAAAATTCATGAACAGTTCCATCAGTTGGTACATGATTTACATGATAGTGGCTTTCATGGTTATATTAATTCTCGCTGTGACGTTCTATTGATTCTTGGCTCTCGTCTGATTCTTTTCAAATAATATAATCAATGTCAATCGTGCTTCAAGCTCTTATAACATTTATCAGTTCCCCATGAGAATGGAATATAAAGATTCAGAAACATGGAAGAGCACGGGATTAAATTATCTGATATCTAACGAAGAATTCTGGGATACAATTTGGAATGGCATTTATTCAAAAATACTCAGCGGTAATTGGTCAGAAATTATTGATACAGTAAAATTTATTCCTGTAGACCTCCAAAACGAAGACTTTTGTGTCCTTTTTAGAGTTACCTTTAAAAAGAGAGGATTAAAACGAAGAAAGTTATGTCTTTGAAGCTTATTCTATGTACCATAGAACTCTCTGAAGAATGTCATAGATTCTTCTATTTTCCCTTGATCAACGCCTTCCTGTAGAAGCATGGTTATTCTCTTCGGTACTGAATCTGCCGGAAGAACGAAATTTGGATTTCTTTCGTCTCCTGCGAAATCCGTCTCCAGAAAGAATCCTTTCTCCCCCCATGGTGCTGCCCTCGAATTCTTCCTTGAGGCGGGGACTGATGGAATGATACCGCAGTTATCCGAAAATATGGGCG
>Ga0080003_1001821_pt1 | contig 10695 bp, 15 predicted proteins | sample JossMetagenome_FD_69206 | JGI IMG/M metagenome (GOLD analysis project Ga0080003, IMG submission 69206) | Hot spring microbial communities from Joseph's Coat, Yellowstone National Park, USA - JC2_E (SPADES assembly) (version 2) | ecosystem: Environmental > Aquatic > Thermal springs > Hot (42-90C)... | reverse complement strand
CTCAAAGTCAGCGTGAGAGATGCTGATAAGGTGGGACCAACGGTTACGGAGGCTGATGCGCTTCCCAGCGGTGATGGGCACGAGACATACACAGTAGCAGAGCCAGATGTTGGTCCACTGTTGTACAGCGTTACTGTGAAGTTCACGGCACCAGTGTACGCAAAATCAGCGTATTGCCCAAGGTAGATGTTCCCAGGTATGTAAACGTATAATGGACTACTTGATGTTGGTCCTATGGGCGATGATGTACCCCATGTGTAGCTAGCCTGTAAGTTACTCACTATCGATGTTACAGGGTTTGGTGTTATTGTTGGGGACCACGAAACGTAAGCCATTGTTACATGGCTTAGACCTAGGACAACCACCAGTGTTACTACTCCTATTAGGTATATTAGGGAGTTCCTCATAGCGAGAGTGAACTCAATGGAGTGTTATTTAAGGATTTTACGAAGAAAAAACTGCAACTAATGATACCTAGCGAAGACTATTATGAGAGCTACGGCTAAGATTAGCCCTATGAACCCTAGGGAAACCATCAAGTCATAAAAACCGTGCATTATTGCCGTGGCTATGTAATCACCAGTCTTAGCGAACACATAGAAGATTGGGATGGCTATTATAGATAGTATCAACAAGTTGATTGGGATGGCACTTAGCCCAACCTCTACGGCGATAACTACGGCGTGTAATGATAACCATGTGGTGCCTAGCCACCATACAGATAACGTGAGGTTGTCCAGGTACTTACCAACCATCGGTATGCTCAACCTAGCCCATGCCTCTTCAGAGAATCCAACAATGAATGCCATGAGTCCTATGGTTGGTATCAACTGTAGTGTATTGGTGATGTGGAATTGGTTGATTAGCCACGATGCGTATGAGTAGATAATGACGTGTTGGTACCACGTTGGTGACAACAGTGCCGAGAGCCATGCACTGAAGCCGTTGCTGATTAGTATGTCTAGTGAGGATATTAACAGCACAACCACTGCCGTAACCCCAGCCCAGAAAAGCCCTATCTTATAACCAACACTGGTGGGTATCCTAGGCTCCCACTTGTAAAACATCGCCACTATTATCGCTATCAACAATGCCCCAACGAAGTACACGCCCATCGAGCTATTGACAGTCAAGGCAAACGCTATTGGGTAACCAATGATGAGGATGAGCACTATTGGGTTGAGTGATGTTCGCTCCACGTCGCTGTACCAGTACTCATTGTGGTACCACAAGTAAGTCACGATAATAACGATTACTGATATGAATGGTATGGATATGAGTGCAATCGTTAAACCACTGAGGTCGAACCCCAACCCCTTAATCATGCTGGTTGTTGGTGGTGTAACAACCACGACAGCCATGACGTATGGTATAAGCAACGCAATTATCATGCCGAGCCACGCAAACCACCTTGGTATGCTCTCTCCCTCTGTGTAACCCATACAACCAGCAATAAATACTATTATTATATAAGGATTTATTGGCGCTCAGTCCCTAGAAACAAGTATGAAAGGAGCAACCCTATCCCTTATGAACCTAAGCAAGCCACCCATGCGTTTTAGGGTCCTTAGCTCCCTAGAGGCAACCTTAATCACATCGCTATCGCCAACGAAGCCATCCACGTAAATCCTCATGTCGATTGGTTGGTTAATGAAGTCAGTGATTGCGTAGTACATGATTACGTACTTCATGTACTCAACATCGCAGTTCACGGCATTCACAGCATTGCAGTACTCACTCTTATCCATCAACCTATCCGCATACGGAACAACCCTATTTACAACAAAACTAAACAATGAACCACTACGTCTCATTAGCTTTAACTCCCTAACAGCACTCCTAACAATACCCACATTCGCACTACCAACACTAACCTTGGCATCGATTGGTTGGTTAATGAAATCAATCAGCGCCTGGACCATGATTGCGTATTTCGCATACTCAATACCGCAACGCCTCTCCTTACAGTGATAACCAATCATCCTACAGTACTCGCACTTATCCAACGCCCTAGCCACCGACCTCCACCACCTCCGTAGTTGTTATGCCTCTCCGTCTTCTTCTGGCTATTTCGAGAGGTGGCGTGTATATCTTACCAGTTATGTAACTAACAACATACTTCATGACATACTCCCACTCGGGCTTTCCAGGCTTTGACTGTGGAATCATTGATTGTAACTCTAGAGGTAGGAGTATCGGTGTCTTGGGTTCTGGCGGTACTAAGAGTATTAGTGGTGACAATGCATTAGTCTGCCACCAGTACTGAGCAGTATCGCCAGACAAGTAACCAAATCCCTGATGCCTAGCAAGCCATTGCGCATAGTTTGCTAGGCACCTGTCGAGTGGGTCGATAATGAACTCATGAAATGAACCATACGTCCTTGGGTGAATGATTAACCTAACAACGGCGGTTTTGAATTGCCTACGTATAAAATCCATGTACAACCTAAACCTATAACTCGATAATAATTGCATGCAGTGCAAGCAATCGTAAAACGCAATGATGTACACACCAATCCTAACACCATCACCACACGGCACAAGCCTATTCCTAACAGTTGGGAGACTCCTACCTCTCTCGCTCATGAAGACCCACCATGAATAATATAACTCGTTACGTACTTATTGCAATAAACAGTGAATTGGTAAATTTCATAGACAATCCACGTCAGTGTACTGTCTTTCCCGAAGGCATGTAGTGAGGCTTGGTATAGGGCGTTCCAAAGCGGTGCCATCAAACCCGATATGAACAACAAAATGGGTATGCCAACTATCAGTATTAAGAAAGTCAGGAAGGCTATCCCTATCGCCCTTAGGACACTCATCAGGGAAAAAGAGAAATAAGGTGGTTTTTAATTTATCGTTTTTATTTAAATCACGCTTAGATGGTGCAACCCTTCGCCATTGCTATTCCTCGTACATAATCAAGTTGCTTACACGCAGTCTTGTCACCACGCACGTTACAGGCATAACTGAGTAGACCGATCACATTGGCTAAATCACCGCATCCCATTGATTGTATGCCTTGGTGCGACAATTCGATTTTAATCGCTTTCACGCTAACCACCTTTCACGCTTACCTAACTACTGGTGTTCCACCAGCACTGAGTACTGCGTAGTAGGTCTTCAGACCAGTGTACCACTTGGGTATTGCACCCCTAGCCTCTAGGTAAGCCCTCTGCATTGGTGCACACTGCTCGGCACTCGGCGCTATTCCTATTGAGGCAAGGAACTCACAGAAGCCCCTAGATTGCTTCTCATAGTACTTTCCCGCTATTGCGCCTACCTGTGGAGGTAGTGCTACTGCCATATTGGTCATTCTATGTCCTTTAGGAGTAGTATTTAAAGATTTTTATCGTAACGACCGTTGTTTATAAAGATGTTTCATAGAGCGTATAATAAGTAATGAACTTATGAACAATTCATGACGGTGCCTTAATAGCCTGCCTAGCCATTATTGCCGAAGTCAATGTTTGAACCAGGGACGACACTGAGTTGTATGCATCCTTTACTTGACTGATAACTAGGGCTGGTGGTATCATGAACACAGTACCAGCTCTCTTGCTCATTATGTTGTCGATTTTGTTGAGAGCCTCCATTGCGTATGTATCAAGTATTAGTGCCAACCTGGGTGGTAGTTGGACTGCCTCTGTGAATGCCATTGTTGATATAGCAATATCCCTCAAATTGGTTAGGATTACGTCAATGAATACCTTAACTAAAAAGTGGATTTGTTTTGTGGTTTCGCTACCGCACGCCAACTTGTTGGGGTCCTGCATTAACGCCATCACTATAGCCCTAGGGTCCTCAGGTGGGTTATCACCAACACAGTTCATGTACGTGAACTGTGATATGTGCTTAATCAAGCACTCGGCATCCATTTCTGGGCAGTACATAGGTCCAAACCTAGCTAGAATGGGGTTACCAGGCTCTGGACCAACGGAAATGTATGTGTTTATACTAACTCCCCATTTATTCATGAATTCATCCTTAACCCTTGGGTAATCCTCGATTTGTTGTGCTTGGAATAGGGCTTCTGGTTCCAGTGGTGTATATTGAGTGCCCAAGGGTACTAACTGCTCACCGTTGAACCACAGTATAGCTGTGGACCTCATTTGCTGATAGGCGGATAAGGTAGGAACCATGTACTTTTCAATAACCAAGTGAACAGTTATTACTGTGTGGTTTATTCTCTCGATGAATGCCTTGATGTCTGTCTCAGTTATTGACACTAGGCACCACCTTGTTGTTGCTGTTGTTGCGTTGGTTGCTGTGGCATTGGTGGTGCTTGGAATGCCTGGGTTGGTGGCGGTGGTGACAACAACCACCTGGCTTTGGTCATTATCTCATTAATGGCTCTAATCACCTCATCGAGGCTCACGTTAGCACCGCTCAGAGCTGTGTTGGTTAGCTCAACAATCTTTACATTATGCCTGCCTAACTCTTGAACCATTGCGACGGCTCCATGTGTCGAATCAATAATGTTGTTAATGTATGATAAAGGCGCAGTGGCTATTACAGAAGCCAGGTCCAGCACGTTCTTGAGCGTGCCTAGGAACTTATTATACGTGTCTTGGACAAATCTACTAATTTCTTTGTACTCAGCCATGTCCTTAAAAACAATGTCAGGTCTGATTGTGATGTTGTTGCCCTTAACCTCGATGACGCTGTGGATAATCATCTCATTCCTATCAACAATGACGTCATAAATCCCAGGCTCCCTATAAAAAACAACAATTGGCTTAATCCTAAACACCTGCATTAGAAAAGCCATGAACTTACCAACCTCTATCTTCACCTCCATTGATGTAGTCACCAACCTACACTCAACAGGCTCAGATATGATGTACATAACCTCCTGTGGGCAATTCAATATAACGTGTCCCTTATGAACCCTGTCAATGATAAATACCTTAACCATTGGTTAAGCACAGTTTTTAAGTGCAAATAAAACTATCGACTAACCACGCTTAACCACTGGGACGCCCGCCGATTTGAACAAGTTATACAACCTATTAGCCACGGTTGCCCTATCGCCCTTGTTTATCGCACAATAAGTAGTATCCACAACAACGTAGTTATTACTCGGATCCACAGGTAGCACGCATACGTAATCAACCTCATTCTTCTCCGTAACCACGAATGCAGGCGTCACCATTGGCTGTGCCCTCTTTTGGTTAGTGGACATCAATTTTGAATCAAATTATTATTATTTAAGGATTTAGCGATTACATCACGACACTCTCTCCATGCTGACCCCTCTTGAACAGCACCTCGACACGACCCCTAAGCCCTGGCTTCACAACCTTAATAAAACCATACCTCTCTAGGTGCTTGTTCAAGTAGTTCTCGGCAATTACCCCTATCTTGTCCCTGTACCTGTTGTCTTCAATAAGTTTCTGAATCGCTCTTTGCCTAACGGCGTTCATGATGGGGTCCGTTAGTTCTGATGCCACGTGCCATATGAGACCAATTGCGATAAGTAACAGTGGTGTCATTATCATTAGTGGGACGGCGAATGTCATGTAGTAACCGATTGCTGTGTTACTGCCTGTGTTGTAGCCCCACCATGCATACATTATGCGTGGTATCCCGAAATAAACAATGGCAAAGGCTATGGCGTAGGCAATGGTTACAACAATGAACATCCTGTACCTACTTAGTGCTCCAATGACGGGCTTAATCACATACTTGTTGTTTTGAGACATCAATAATATGGTGCTTAGTGGTTTTTAAGTCAATCTGATAAGGGAAATGATTGCGTCTGACACAACGAATGCCGTGATAATCATGATGATTGAGAATGCGAGCAGTGGTATTCCACCTGCTATGTATGATAGCACTGTTACCGTGATTATATTCCCTAACGCCACAGCATCCACTAAATTGCTCGGTAGCCAATGACTATGGTGGTATGAGACAGTAACAGCCACAAGCGATGCTATTGCTCCATATAGTAGTGGTTCGTAGAAGATTATGAATATGAGGAAGAACCAAACTGCGGATGCTATTGCCCCAGTAATCATTAGTGATGACTCAAAAATCCTCCTTGGGCTTATTGTCCCTATTATAGCCTTCTCCTCCTTAATCAAGTAAAGAGCATATGCAATCGTTAGAATTAAGTTAATGAGTATCGCTATTAGGAATACCTCAAAAATTGTTGCGATACTGATTGACATGGCTCTTCGCCTCAAATCCTGATTACCACGGATTCACCCAAGGCGTAGATAATGAGCGGTATGTTTATCACGAGTATTATTACTGCCCCTATCAAGTCCCCAACGAAGCCGATGGTGGGTGTTGTGATTGTTGATAGGTACACTGAGACTGGTGATGGTGGGATTACGCCAAAGTACGCCAGTAATGTGTTCACAATAACCCATGCCAATATTGCCGAGAATATTGTCCTAAAGCCTTGCTCAGGGGTTACCTTGGGTATCGGCAATCCAAAGAACTCAAGGATTGGTCTCGCTGGTCCTGCTGCCATCATTATGCCACCAGCGATGATGCTGGCTATGACAAGCCAGAAAAATGCTATGTAGAGTATCGAAACAATTGCGTAAAACACTGCGCCAACTGCGCCAATGCCCGTCTGTAGTGTGTATATGTTCTCGGTTGGTGGTATGAATGTGGCTTTGTTTATGAAGGACCATATGATTATTGAGGCAAAAACCACTGGTAATATGAAAGCTAGAGCTGAAGACACAAGCACAGCCTTCTCCAGCCTTGTTAGGTTTGCCAAGCTCATAGCTAGTCTCACAACCCAAAGGTACTATTTAAGGATTTAACGAAGAAAACGTCATTCAAACTTAGTAATTATATACATAATTTCCCGTTAGATCAATCATTAATGAAGGTATGTGGAGTATATATTATTATATCCAGAGAACGGGGTGGGAGGGAGGGGTGATAGAGTTATTAAGTACTTACGTGGTTTAGAACTGTGCCTAGAAGAGCAATTCAGTATACTTCTAGGGATGAAGTTTATCCAATTGCTTACACTAGGGATGGCATTGCTAAGATTAGTTTGAATCTGTATTATAGGAATGTTGATTTCCTGAAGTTCCTCTATGCACTAGCCAGGTATTTGCCTGGGATTAATTTCATTTCTAGGTTGATTTTCTCCCCAGTTTGGGTTGGTTGGGAGGTTTGGCAGAGGAAGGCTAAGAGGAGTGCCCCTGCTAATCCTGAGGAGGACATTGTTGTGGACCCTAGGATTGGTAGGTTGATTAAGGCGATAGCCTCTGTTGTGAGTAATGATAAGATTCCTGAGGAGGTTGCCTTAAGGATAATGGCTCTGAACCTAGCCTTGATTAGGGCTTCTGAGGATGGTGTTTTTCATGAAATTGGTGGTAAGGTGTCCAAGGTCTATGCAATGGCGGATATATACTTGAAGTACCTAAAGGGTGAGATTGGTGATGAGGAATTAACGGCTAACCTTGGTTCTGTCCAGTTATCCGTGGCGATTAGGACACCACCAGTAATTGGTGGTGAGGATCAAACCGAGGGTGGTGAGGATAATAGCCAGAAGCGTGAGTCTAAACACGCTGGTGAGGATGGTGTTTTCGCAAGGCTTTTTGCTAGTTTGATGTTTTCAACCACAACCTCCAAGCACGAGAATTACTAAATCCTTATTGTTACTCTGGTGTTAATCCACGTTAAAAATATTGAGAAACCTATTAGTCCTAGCCCTGCTAGTGTGATTATTGGCATGCTTACAGTAGAGATGGTGATTTTTGTTGTTAGGAATGGTAGGTATTTTTGGAATAATTGGGCTATGTTGGGGAACAGGTTTTGGGCTATTCCTAAGCCTGTGAGTGCTGAGCCTATTGATGCTGTTGATGCCGGGAGTATGAACTCCTCATATGGTGCATACGCTATGATTGGTAACTCCGTTTCGCTTTCCTCCTCGCCCCAGGGTTGAACCCTCTTGGACCTAACCCTAACGTGCTCTCCAGGCGCCTTTGTAACCTCGAATTCGTATGGTGGGTACTCCTCAACCTCGTAAGGTTTCTCCTCACTCACAACAATGTTAGGCGCTAACTACTTAATATGTTTTTACAATGAATTAGAGGGATGATTGCGATTGTTAGGAAAATCAAAGGGAACCCTATGGTGCTTTTCAACGTATTGAAAAACGATTTTGAGTGTAAATTATGTAGATTGAGTAGTGGTGTTGGTCTTATTCACTGTAGACATAGGGGTCGTAGTCCTCAATAAGGTCTGTCTCCTCAAAATCACTCACGCATGGTTTGAATGGTTCGTGTTTTATTACGTGTAGGAGTCCACAGTGGATGTAGATAATGGCGTCGATGACTAGGACTACGATTACTAGTGCTATGAATAATAAGGCGTCCTTGATTGTGGTTAGGGTGCTCATCAGCATTAGTTATTTATGGGGTTGATTAAATATCTATCCAATGAAACTAATCACCTACTTACCTATCTCGAGGATTGAGGATATTAGGGAGTACCAAGTCGAAAATATAAGGTTGCTAAAGCCTAGTGAGTTTGTGGTTTTCATTGACAATGTTAATTATATGCGTGAAATTGAGGGCATGGTTCATAAAACCATTGAGGGGTTGGTTGATGGTGGGGTTGGTGTTAGTGTGAATTTCGTTAATGTTGGCAATAGAAGTGAAACATTATTGATGGCTTTGGAGGTTGCTAGGAAGGGTGATGTCATTGTTGATTCTGATGTTGTTCTACACAGGGATTTCTCAAGCCTTTTGAGGACTGTGATAGAAATGGGTGGTGTTAATACTCAGTTGATTGGTGTTGCCGATGCCGATGGGAAGCCAGGTCCTAGGGATGGCATGACTAAGGTTAGGGTTGCTGGTGGTGATTACCCAATAACTGCCACTAGGATTGTCTTTAGTAGGCGTGGGCACAGCCCAGTGTTTTTTGGTCCTAAGCAGGCAGTCATTGTGAATCATAAGCCTAAGGTTTCGGTTATCGATATGCTGAGGGATACCTTGGCAGAAGTCCCTAGGCAGATTAGGCAGTGCATTGCTGATGAAACTGTTCTAGGGTTGTATGCGTTGATGATTGGGCAGTGGTTAACGCCGTGGTTTCCAATGGCATATAACGCCGTTAGTAGTGGTGACGCATGTAATAGGCACGTTAGAGCTTATGCTCATTATTTACTGTTCAAAAACCTACACATCAGTGGATTGCCTAAATTCATAAAAACTCGTTATTTTGTGTCTGCCATAACTCACTGGTGACACATCATGAAGGCGTTAGTTACTCATCACTACTGGGACAGACCAGGCGGTGGTGAGATAGTAGCCTCCGCCTTTGCCAAGGCGTTTAAGGACCTGGGTTTTCATACCGAGATAACAGCTACGACCAAGTTCTGCGTGCCGTGTTATAAGGATTGGTTTGGGATAGACATCACTGGCATGTCAATCCACAGCATGCCGTTTAGGATGAGGGCATTCGGCATCTACCTACGCAATATTTCGTGGATTCCACCCATGTGGGTTATCCCGCGCCTAAAGCCTGACATCATCTTCATTGACTTCTATGCCGTGAAGCCCATCATGAAGTTAAAGAAAATGTACGGCTTCAAAACCATTGAGTACATTCACTACCCGTTCGAGGTTGTTTACAAATCGCTGAAGTACCACTGGAGAAAGGACCCCTATATAAGCGAGAGGTATGGTGTATTCCCATGGAATTTGTACCTAATGGGTGCCCTGTGGCTAGGCGAATTATTTAATCGAGGCAATCCCTTCGAGGTTAATGATGTGGTTATGGTTAACTCCAGGTGGACGGCTAATGTGGTTAAGGACATGTATGGTGAGGAACCAATTGTCCTTAATCCACCAATACCACCTAACGTCTCTATTGTGAGGAATCCAAGACCATTTGATGAGAGGCAATTAGCCGTCATAATGATTGGTAGATTTGCACGAGAAAAACGTTATCACTGGGTTGTTGGTGAGTTGATGCCTAGGCTAACCAAAGAAGTACCTGGTGTCAAGTTAATAATCGTGGGTGGGACTGGCACTAAGCCGTCTAATACTTACTACGAGAGAATTAGGAGGATGGCTATTGAGAATAAACTAAATATTGAGTTGTACCCGAATGCTCCAGGTGATGTTAAGGTTGCTTTGATGGACCAGGCTAGGGTATTTCTTCATGCCACAATTAATGAGCACTGGGGCGTAGTGGTTGCCGAGGCGATGGCTAGGGGTTTGCCCGTTGTTGTTCATAGGAGTGGTGGTGCCTGGAGTGACCTAGCCATGGGTGGTGAGGTTGGGCTTGGTTATGAAAGCGTCGATGAAGCCGTTGATGCGTTAGCCAGGTTGCTCACGGATGAGAAGGCTTGGGACCACTACTCAAGCAGGAGCTTGGGTAGGGTTGGTGAATTAACCTTCGATAAGTTTGAGAAAAAAGTTAAGGAATTAATTCCTTAAATTTAAACGGTATTCGGTTCTACCGTGTAAGCTACACCTGTAGAAATCACGATATTGTTAATTACATCTTGCCTTTGCTCCCTCAATCATCATTTTGTATTGACACAGGGGGCATTGCTTTGTTTTGTTGTATTTGCACGGTTTGTCTCCCTCTGCCACTACCTCGAACTTGTCGAGGTTGATGTCATCAAACTCGCAGGGCACACTTAATAGAGACATGCCATCCCTTTCCACGTGCATAAAGTAAATCGGTACGTTACGAAGTATTGCT
>Ga0080003_1001819_pt1 | contig 10697 bp, 12 predicted proteins | sample JossMetagenome_FD_69206 | JGI IMG/M metagenome (GOLD analysis project Ga0080003, IMG submission 69206) | Hot spring microbial communities from Joseph's Coat, Yellowstone National Park, USA - JC2_E (SPADES assembly) (version 2) | ecosystem: Environmental > Aquatic > Thermal springs > Hot (42-90C)... | reverse complement strand
CTTGATAAGATAAATGTAGTTTTTTCCATTGCTATTATTTTGTTCTCTCTTGCATTAGCATTTGTGAGCTATAAACTGTTTTATATGCTTATGCGCAATTACACAAGCGGAGGCGGCTAATACTCATACCGTTGCAAAGCGCTATCCATACAATTGCAGAAAGTATTTAATATTTTTATAACTGAGTTATATTATCTATGTAAATATATTTCAGTTTGGAGTGATGTAATGAAAAAGGATAGCTCAGGTTCGGAGAATGAGAAGATAACTGTAACTTATGCAAGGGACAGGCTTATAAACTGCTTTGAGACTGCAAACAAGGAAATAGCATATGCCTTGAATCAAAAGATTCCAGAAAAAGAGCTTAAGGCCAAGGTAAAGCTTTTTGTTATGGATGCATTCAAAAAATGCAATGTAGACTTTGATAATCCTACAAAAGAAGGTTTACAAAAAGCAATGGAGCTATGCAAGAAGAATACTGAAAAGATGCTAGGAAAGGATGGTGCAAAAATAGTTGAGAAGCACTATAATGAAATGATGGAGCTATTTAGCAGGATTGAGGAATAAGTACTAGGCTGCGAGTTATTTACTACCTTTTGCTATTTTTCAGAGACAGCTTTGCTAGCAGTCTTGCTTTCGCCGCCTCTCATTGCTTCTTGCAGGCATAAAATGACATTAGATACAAAAATTAGCAATTATATTTAGGCTGTGCGGGCTTTTCTCAATAGTGACGGTTTTCATTTGCTGAGCTATTTTCCAAAAAGAAGTATAGCAAGCCCCTGCCTGAATTTATTACTAAGTTATATTATTATATCTTTGCCTTTAAAATAATTATCTGAAGAGGTGTTTATATGCCAAGCAAGCAGATTAGAGAAGGAGATTCTGCCCCAAAATTCAATCTTAAAGGCAGTGACGGAAAAATGCATAGCAGTGATGAATTCAAAGGCAAGTATCTTATTGTTTACTTTTATCCAAAGGACAATACGCCAGGGTGCACGGCAGAAGCATGCAGTTTCAGGGATGTAAATGATGAAATAAGAAAACTGGGTGCAGAGGTAATAGGCATAAGCAAGGACTCTGTTGATTCGCATAACAAATTTATAAGCAAGCACCAGCTGAATTTTCTGCTGTTGTCAGATCCAGAGAGCAAGACAATCAAGGAATTTGGCGCATATGGCAACAGGGGCGTATTTGGTTTTGGTACATTAAGAAAGACATATATAATTGATAAAACAGGCAGAATTGTAAAAATCCTTGAAAAGATAAAGCCCGAAGAGCACGCCCAAAAAGTGCTTGAATATCTTAAGGAGCATGCATAAGAACATTTGCAGCATCTTTATGATTTTAATGAATAGCTTGTGCCTCTTGATATTGGGTATATAGGTATTTTAGGACAGATCACAAAAAGTCGAGGAAATAAAATCCTGGCTTTGACAGCAAATAGACTGGGTGCTTATGCAGTAGCTGTCAAAAAATGTTTTCTGTGCCCAGAGTCATATGCGATGCCTCAAGGTGTATTAAAGTATATATTTGTTAATGCTAACACTTTGGACGACCATGTGCCACGACAATGTAATACCTTTAATTGCACTGAATAGAAGGCGCTTTCTCAATAAGAGGAGCCTAATGACAAAGATTACAAGAAGTGCTGGTCAATAGAGAGGATTTTTGCAAGGCTGAAGGAGATGTTTGGCCTTGCAAGAAACAGGTTTGCAGGAATAAAAAAGCCACAATACACGTATTTTCATGCCTTATTGCATCTCGCATAAGGTATGCAATGTGATTTTATCGATTCGAGGAGAGTGATAAAATGCAATTAGATCCTATTAAAAACGCAAGTGAAGAATATAAATATCATAAAAAGTATGAATAGTATATAGGATGTGATTATAATGAGTAAGCTTGTAGAGCAATTTCACGGAAAAGAAGGAAATACAGAAAATGCGTATTCTGTTCTACTTAGAACATTTAATCCGAATGAGATATATGTTGTTGGGAGCATAGCAGGATTGGCATATTTAAATTCTAAAAATAATTTTCTTAAGGGTACCATTTTCCCAGATGTTGCCCATGATACCTTTCATGATCTAGACATATTGATTAAAAATGAAAATTTAAGTAAATTGCTACAATTGCTACCATTTGTGAAAGAATCTTATCCTCTTCACAAAATTACTTATAAATGGGGCATGTTAGAAGAAATACACCTACCATTCAAAAACTATAAATTAAAATTAAATGAAGAAATAGATATAGAAATAGATATTTTTGTTGAAGGTGTTTGCGCTATTCCTGCTAATAAGAATACCTATAAGATTGAAGGAAATGTGGTTTATAAAGGATTTAGCCTAAATGCTCCAGAAAAATCATTTATTTTTGCAACTTATATAAACCCATTAGCAATAACAGAAGCTAGATTAAATAGGTTTTTCATATTAGCAACAGATGAATATGCTAAAAATGGCGAAGAGCAATTAAAAGTAAAAATTGCTGATGCCGTATACTATGTTGCTCTCGGAAAGTTAAGGGTAGACGATAAAAAGGAAGAGTTAAAAAATACTGATCCATACAACCCAATACTTTCCGAAGAAAGTTTTATTAACTATAGCAAAAAATTTGAGGAAGAACTTCCCAGGATAATAGAAAGTCAACGTCCAAAATTGATAAGAATGGCAAAACATTCGGGCTTTAATAAATTTGATGCAGAAAGAACCGCTACAATTGTAATAAATAGAATAAGAGAATATCCGGAGATATTAAAAGATGTTAGAAGAAAATAAAAGATATAAATGAGAATATATCATCTCCTCTAGCCGATATCGACCATTCATGGGCTTAGGTACTGATATGTTTGCGCCTAATTGAAACTTCCCTTGGATATGGAAGGGCCCAGCTATATTGTTTTTACTTGTTGCTATCATATTTGTGACTCTTGTGACTCTGTCCATACTTGCTGCAGGAGTTTTGCCACCGAAGAAAGAAAGTGATCCCTGCGATAGGATTAAACTTAAATTCGAAAAGAAGGTTTTTAAAATTTCAACACGCTAACTTATGCTGGTGAAACAATGTCGAGAATAGTACGACATGACATGAAACATCCGTATGTTGTGAAACTTAAGGACCTGCCAGGCATTGAAAAATTGACCACAGATGAGAAGGTACTGAATTATGAGATTCATGTGTGTGCATGCGGACTTTCAAAGCACAAGCCGTTCTGTGACGGAAGCCATGCAAAGACTAGAGACGAGGAGGAAAGCAAAGTTTATTATTATGATGAAAACGATGCAAAGCACGAGCTGATAAACAGATACTAGCGGTAAAAATATTCTCTTGTAATGCAGCAGACATCATTACATGAGTATATAGCATTGTGTGGTGTAAAGGTCTAGTATCCCCTTGCCGATATCAACTTGATTTATTATATTCTTCTTATATTTGCTTTAAAAGCCAGATTATTGCAAAATTATTGACAACAAGATAGCCAGTAATCTCTGCATTGTGTTTAAAAATTTATCTAAACAAAAATAGAATAAAATATTTAAAAAAAGCCCAATTATAATATTTATGTGGTAGAATGATTGGAAATAGGCATGGTGAAAATAAAGATACAGATTCCTCCCTCGACATCCAGTTCCTCTGGATGCTTCTAGAGGCGGAAGCGAAAAAGCGAAATATAGATGTGATCTCAAGTACGCTCGAAGACTTATCCACAAATGTAAGCGAAGAATTAAAATCAAGAAACCTTATTCTTTTTGTCAGTGATGCGCCAAAAAACGCTGATGAAGAGGATATTGTTAGAGCAATGGACTTCTCGTATCTAGAAAATCTTATCTTTGCTGCACTTAAAATCTATCCGAAAGTTATCTTAGCATATGAAATAGGACGTGCCACTCCAGACGTTAAAGAAGCCCTTAACGATCCAGAAATGCTCAGGCTTATCCATTTAGGAATTACACTTTCAGCTCCACTTTTTCGAAGAAAAAATGATTTAAAAGAAAAAAATAATTTAGAAAATATGAAAGCAGTATACGAATTTCTTTATAAAACTAAAAAAACATTTGGTGATAAAGTTGAAATAGAGCCAATTGATGTATATCCGAAGAGTGTAAAAAACGCACTACGTCTGATTGGAGAAAACAAGAATAATAATATAAAGATATCTTATAGGGGCGAAGGTGATACCAAACATGAAATATACGAAATATCAGGTGCTGCGGTGATATTTTATATAGATTTAGAAGAGGTTTTAAAAATAGTTGAATGGATAGATACAAAAAAAATATTTGTATTTAAGCCTCCTTATGAAACTCAAGATAAGGATCAAGATGATCTTCGCGATGCCAAGCGAGAATGATCGAGCTCGTTAAATAGGCATTTGCTACCAGAAAACAAATAGATTCAATGAATTCAAGATTAAGCTATTTTGGATACTTCTTTTGTTTCATATATCTAATTGAAACTTCTGCATGCAGCAGTTCTTGTTTTTCTTTTTGATACTATACCTACTTTCCTACATTGCTTAAAATAAAACTTTACTTGGACAAAAAATATTTAAATGGTTAAATTGCAATATTTGCTGTGGTAGAATGATTGGAAATAAATCTTTAGATTCATCCGATGCTAAGTCACTCTTGAGATCTCTAGGAGAAGAAACGGAAAGGCTAGGTATACCAGTGGTCTCAGGCTACGCAGAGCAATTAAAATGTGGAAACTTTATTATTGCTATAATAGACAATACAAAAAATGTTGGCGCTAGCATCAGAAAAGTTGAGTATCTGAAAAATGTTATCCTTGCCACATTAAAAAGCGACCAAAAAATAGTTTTAGCATACGAAGAGTATTCCAATCCAAATGTTAGAAGAGCTCTTAATGACATCTTTATAGAAATAGCAAACAGATATGAAGATAGGTTTGAAATAGAGCCAGTTTACCCAACCGATGATCTAAGAGAGGTAGTAACAGATCTATTTGAAGCGTATAAGGATACTACTGAAGTGCTATTTTATAAGGACGAGAATGATGGCACACTGCATAAAGTATATAAAAGATACAAGCATGCCACTACGGTGATAATTGTTGCAGATTTCATAGACGCTTTACACATACTTCACACGATAAAAAGAGATATAGTAAAGGAGATAATAATAAAAAAAGAGGATACACAGAAATGGGAAATAATAAATAAAGCAGATGCAGCAAAAATATGCGTAGTTATGCTTCATCAAGATGATCTTCGCGGTGCCAAGCGAGAGTAATCGAGCTTTGTTAAGGATAAGGCATTTGTTATCGGGCACCAAACAGACTTCAATAAATTATTAGATAATAGCATCGAATAACTTGAAATAAATTATCAAAAATCAGAATCTTTTATATTTTGCTACAAAAATATTTTAAATGTCAGCTATATCTGACATCCTCCCACGAATAAATTCGTGGGCTTTCTGCTATGCATTCTGTAAGATTTTGTGTGGTTAAGTGGCTGAGATAGTAAAGATAAATAGATCACTCGAAGAACTTAACGCATTGGGAAGAGAACTTGGCGAATTAAGAGAATATTTTCAAGATATATTAGAAAAAGAATTTGTTTTAAGTTTGGTAAAAGAAATTAAATCGTTATGCAGGGATTTAAGTATACCAATAATCTCAAGGGTAGAAGAATTAAATCCGGATTCAATAGTTATTTTTCCCTCATACCATGAGTATTACGAGATCGAACCACCAGAGATAAAAAAGATCTTATATCAAAAATTAAACAGTGACAAAAAAACCATTTTAGGTTTTGAATTTTTCTCTGACAAATCTTTTGAAGACCTATTAAATGATCCAACAAGAAACTTGAATGATACCAAATACCTCTCAAATTTGAGGTTTAGAAAAATTATTTGGGAGTTAATAAAAGTCTTTAACGAAATACAAAAGAAATATCCCATAGATAGGTTTGAGATAAAAGTATTTGGTATGACATATGCAGAATTTGTCGAAATGCAAAAAGCCAAGAATAAGGGAGATACAGAAAAGGTAAAAGAACTTAGCGAAAAGAGTAATGCCCATAAAGTGAAAAGTATCCTAGATTATTTATCAAAATATGTAGATAATAATTTAGTTTTTTGGACAGGCATGTTACATGTTATAGGCCTGCTCACTAAACTTAAAGAAAGCGGAGATAAGGAAGGGATAAAAATAGATAAGATAGTTGTATTTTTACCTCCCAGTTATCAGTCTCTTTCCGATTATGAGCAGCATAAGCTCAAACTTCTTAACGAAGTTATCAGCATTCTAAGAAAATAGCCACAACGTTAAATAAAAGGAAGCACTTTCATGATAAATTTATATTAGTTAATATGTATATTTTTAATGATAGTATGTATCAGACATATAATCTTATGAAGCAGATAGATGATCTTTCTGGCGATAGAGAGCCTCAAAGAATATATGAAATCAGAAAGATTGTTGTTGATGCAATTGTTAAGACCTTTAACATAGACCAAAATAAGATATATACCGAAGATAACTTGGGAAAGACCCGTATTTTGTTCAATAAAAACAACATAATATATGATATTTGCTATTTTGAAGTAGATTCTCAAAGTATAAGAATATACTTCGAGGATGGAATTAAATATGCGGGTTTAGGAAAAATCAATGCGGAATCGGCTGAAGCAGTGGCGAAAAATATAAAAGAAAAATTGCTTGTTAATAAAGAAATACGCATATATTATTATCCAAACTTGTACCTCCTCTACCCGAAGGTGGAGGAGCTGATAAAGTTTCTAAGAGCCTGATTTATCTACAACAAGCGTTTTGATCTAACTCAGCTAGGCTATTTTTCCAACCACACAGCGTGCTTATCGCATTAGAGCTGCTTTACTGCTTGCTAAAATATAATTAGAAAATCTAACATATTATAAGAATGATAACACTAATTTAAGGATGACCTAGGAAAATTTTATAATTCAAATTAAGGAAACAAATTATTGCTTAAAATAGAAACAAGCAAAGAATGCATGCTTTTCAGGACGAGCATACAATATATTTATATATGAGTACGATATATTTATATGAGCCATACTTATATTGCTGGTGAGATTACGACTACAAAAATATATAAGAAAGAAGAAATTAAGAAGGTTGTTATTGATGTGATCGCTAAGACCTTTGATATAGACCAAAAAGATATTTCTACCAAAGAGTTGTGGGGATGGATTTATGTTTTTTGGCTCGATCTCGATCAACACCTTAAATATAAGATTTGCCGCTTTGAATGGAGTCTTCAAGGAGATAGTCCTCAAGAAATAAGTATATTCTTCAATAAGAACGAAGTTGAAGATGCAGGTTTAGGAGAAATTACTAAAGAATCGGCCGAAGTAATGGCGAAGGAGATAATAAAAGAAATACCTAACATAGAGATACATATATATAGTGAAAGCGATTTGGAGGGTACAATAAAGTTGCTATACCCACCTGACAAGAATATTTTGGAAAAGCTTTTCAGATACTAATTTTGTTAAATAGTAGATACGAAGATCAAAAGAAAGATCACGCAAACCAAAAAGAACTTTAATAGAGAAGAGAATGAAGATTGGGGATGGGAATTGGGGCTCTTGCGGAAGCTCCTATGAGAACCCATTTAGCAAAGAGAAGTTGCAAAATTATTTAGCTAGGCGTTGCTCGAGCCATCTAAAAACTTGTAAAGAAACTAGCTTAAAAAGATATAGTTGCTTAATTGCATTTGCTAAAATATAATTAGAAAATCTAATATATTATAAGAATGATAGCACCACCATTAATTAACAGATTGCATGCTTTCATAAACATGAAAAATAACTTTATGCAAAGCATAAAATATGACTTTCCATAAAAACGAAATAAAAAGATACTTTGTTTTAAGCTTATCTTTCGAATTTATGGAAAAATGAGCTTATGGGTTATGCAAGCAATATAAAGCTAGAAAACAGGCCAAAAAGAAGTGCTTTTCCTCGAGAGGTAAATTTTTAGTCAAAAATATGGAATAAAAATAATAAATTTCAATTTATTGATAATTTTTAGATAGAACTTTGTAAAGCTGTTTCTTGCCAAGATAAAAACATTTATTTTAGCTTTCGACGACAAAAATTTGCATTTAAATGCGTTTTAAAGAAAGATCTCCAGCACATATGATAAAATCTTTGATCCATATGAAACGCTTTAGTTTCGCAAATTTATAGATACTAAAATTTTATTAGAAATACTGATATCATATTGGTTATTTGCTTGGTTGCGCTTACCCTATAATACTTCCGATCTCTTTGGCTCCATTTAAAGTAGGCACTATTGAATTAATGTTTTTCATAAGCTTTCATAGATATTATATCTTTGTTATTGGCATTATCGTTATTTGAAATCTATTCACTCTCTTTCAGATCTGTGCATAAGAGCAGTAAATTTTGAGAGGAGCATTATTGGAACTCTGGCTAAGCAGCAAAACTTTAAATAAGATTGTAACTCTTTATTTATCAGATAGACAAACTTATAGGCACAATCATAGTGTGTACTTTTTAAATGATGCTTTAACTTTACTCAAAAACCCCCCTTGCTTCTTCAATTCCTCAAGTATTTCGTTTTTCCACCGTTGTAATGTATTATTATAAAATTCTAAGTAAGAATCAGCTATGCTAATATTGGCATCTGCTAAATCTATTTCTAATTTTATTGTTTCAAGCGTACTGCTTTTCGCCGCGGCAATTTTTTTGTCTAGGTCCTCCATCTCCTCTTTGTTTTCTTTAATTTTGGCATTGATACTGTTAATCGCATCTTCAAGTACTTCAATCCTTTTCTTATAGGCTGTTTTCTGCGCACCTGAAAGTCTTTTACTATTGTACTCTATTTTTTTATTTAGTTCTTCTATTTTTCTATTATATAATTCTATACTCTTATTTGCTTCCGAAGTCATTCTATTTAAATCAGCGTTTGCCTTTGCCACTGCACTATTTAATTCCTCTTGCGTGTAATATGGGGCTTCATCACGCAAATTCTCTTCGTATTCCATTTTCATTCTTTTAATAAGGGACTCTAGTTCCATTCTTTTCGTTCTTACCTCTAATACTAGATTATCTCGATCTCTTATCCAAGCTTCTATCTGTTCAGGAGAAGCCTTTTTTTCATCCTCCTCCAAAGTATCCTCTATCTGATCAATTTCATCCTTATAAGTTTGTGCTTCTTCTTCCTTTTTCTTATTATCTTCTTCTAAAAAATCAAATCGCTTTTCTAAATCTAATACCTTCTTATCATCTAATTTTTGTGACTGCTTCTTTTTTCCTAATTCTACATTATACTCGGCTATCTTTTCTTTTAAACTATCGATTTTCTTCTCTAAAGTTTTATCTTCGCTTGTATCAATTTTTATCTGTTTTTGGTATTTACTAATTATACTGGTGACTTCAGAAGGAATAGATGACAGGATCTTTTTATCTTCCAAATAGTCATTAAAGCTTACATCTTCATCCAAATTTTCAACGTCATTAACAACAGATTTTAGTTTCTTCTTAACAGCTAAGATTTCGCCTTCGAATTCTTTTACTTTGGATTTAACCGCCTTATACTTTTCTTCGTCCATAGATTCACCTTATTTCTTTTTGATATGCGAAAATACATAATAATCAATCAACGCAAAAATAATCAGAAAGAATATATTGATGAAGCTAATACGCAGTGCCGTTATAACTAATAGATAAACACATATTAGTGTTAAAAAGATAAATGCAGCTATCCAATACGGCCTATCCAAGCCTTCAAGACTTTGATACGAAGAAGCAGAAACATCTGAACTTACTTTAGATTTATTTATCGTAGCACTTTCGACGTGTATATCAGATCCTACTCTGTACTCTGATTTTGGTAAATTGTGCTTTATGAATTTTATTTCCTGTTCTCTAGCTTCCTGTATCCTCTGCTCTCTTTCATTTATTTCGTTGAGCAAATTGATTAAAAGATCAAAAGATTCAGAATCAAGTTTTATGCGCCCTTCATCTTCTTCTTTAAGATGCAAATCATATTCTCTCTTCTTTTTAGGATCACTCAGAACCTCATATGCTTCATTAATTATTTTGACTACTTCCTCAGCATATTCAGAATTAGTCACATCAGGGTGCAAATGCCTAATTAATTCATTACGTGCTTTTTTTACCTCATCTGGCGATATGTTGGTGCTTTTCAAACCCAAAATATCGTAATAGGTAAGTCCTTTCTTCATTTATACCACAAGCTATATTGAATTTTAGGAACATAGCAAATTAATAATCCTTTCTCCGACGCTGCAGTATTCGAGAGCTTAACCTTCTTAGGCAGATAGTTAAGAAACTTTTCAAAGCAGAAAACATGCTTCGCTTTCTTGTTCTCCTGCAGTATACGCTTGCCACTGTTTATCCTTTCCATGACCAGCTCCGCGTATCTCCCCACGTTTTCAAGTGGCCCAACCATGCTATCATTATACACTATAAAAGCAAAAGTATATAAATAATGTATATACGTAACGTTGAGTCAGATGAAGGCAAAGAGAAAAAGTGAAATCGGAAGAATACTGAATTACAAACAACACTTCGAAAAACTAAAAGGATTCTAAACATTATAATAACAGACAGCAGTACAGGAGATGCAAAAGAGTTCATTCCTTTGTTAGAACCTGTTGGAAACGTAAAGGTTGCTGCCGCAGATGGTGCAAA
>Ga0080003_1001818_pt1 | contig 10701 bp, 13 predicted proteins | sample JossMetagenome_FD_69206 | JGI IMG/M metagenome (GOLD analysis project Ga0080003, IMG submission 69206) | Hot spring microbial communities from Joseph's Coat, Yellowstone National Park, USA - JC2_E (SPADES assembly) (version 2) | ecosystem: Environmental > Aquatic > Thermal springs > Hot (42-90C)... | reverse complement strand
TCCTGCACAGTTGCGACGAGGTAGAAGTCCACGGCCTGGTCCTCAACCGCCTTGAAGGCCCCTATCACCGCCGCCAGGCCCGCCCTGTCGTCAAAGGCCTTGCCAACAACCGTGTCCTCGTCAGCCTCTCAAGCCCCCCTCTCAAAGGCCACCGGGCTGCCGACAGTTATCCGTTTGTCCCTAGGCGCTCATCCTCATTAGCTTATGTTCGCTCGTCGCGCCTAGGGACCTCCACCTCGCCCACGCCTCACGGGCTATCGGCGTGGGCTCATGGGCGGCCGTCGGGCCCAACGGCACGGGGCCCCCATCTACGGCAACGAAGGCCCTCACGCGGCTTGGGGCATGGCCCCCATCGCCGCCTAGGGCCCTCAAAAGGAGGTTATAACACGCAACCACGTCCCTGTGCCATGTCTCACCTCCCCTTGAGCAGACGCCGTGCCTGTCCCTGCCGTAGACTATCTCGGCGCCGTGTATAGGGCACGTCCTTGAGGTGTTCCTGGGGTCAACATATATCACTGGAACCCCGTACTTCCTGGCCTTCTCCTCAATGGCCCTCTGCAATCCTTTAAAGGCGGCCTGGAATACCCTGTGCCTGAGCTGTGGGTTCTTGATATGCTCAATCATGCTCCTGGCGGGCTCCCTCCCCAGCCTCTCAAGAACTATAGCGGCCTGCCTTTTGGTGGCCTCCCTTACAATTAGCGCGGCCAGCTTCCACCTTATATCCCTCTTCAGGGCCCTCTCGTTGCTACTCAGCCTCCTGTATATCTTCCTCGCGGGCCTACTGCCTGGGCCGTAAACCCTGTCGTACCTCTCCTGGACCCTCTTCCTCCTGTAATAGTAGCCCAGGGTCACCCTGCTCAGGTCTGTCTCAAAAAGGTAGACAACGCTATCTATGAGGACGGCCTCGGCGTCCTCATTTACGTCAACTGTTATGTAGTCCTTCGGTTTGTACTCGCTGACCTCCTTCTTAAACGTGAGGTAGAGCACCAGCCTCCTATCCCTGCGATCCAGCTTGACCTTAGCCTCTGTTGCGAGCCTCCAGCCCCTGTTAACGTACCTTAGGAAGTGCTTGTTGAGCTCAATGGAGACCCTGAGCCTGCCCTTATGAGTTGCCATGCTTATCGAGGTCAGCCCCTCGGCCCTCCACAGGCGGTCGTCAAGCCATATGCTGACGCTCCTGACCTCAGGGTAAGCCTTCCTGGCCCTACCCATTTTCTTCATCCTGAGGAACGAGTGCGCCCTCTCCGCTGCGTCCTGGCATGCCGTGTAGGCGTAGTGAGAGGGAAGCTGAGGGTAGAGGGACCTTACTTCACGGTACTTCTCGGCCTTTAGCCTCGTGAACTTAGTTACGTTATTGTTCACGGCGTATAGGACCAGCTGCTCAACCATGTTCCTGTACATGCCCTCGAGCTCCACGAGGGCCCTGAAGGTCCTCCTGGGCAGCGGCGCGGACCTTACGACAACAGTCCTTGTAACCTCACTCGTGCCCCTCAACCTCCTTCAGCAATTTCTTAAACCCCTCAACAAGCATCCTCTTCCTACGGCTCCTCACCCCGTAGAGCTTCCCAGCGAAGGAGTTCACTATCTCCACCAGGTCCTCAAGGAGCTCCTGGTGGGCGTCCTTAGGCTCCTCGCCAAGGACCGCCTCAACCCTGACCCCGTACTGCCTGAAGAGGTATTCCAAGTATTCAAAGCCGAACCTAGTTAGTCTGTCCCTGTACGTCACCACGACCACGTCAACCTGCCCGTTGATAACGTAGTTGAGGAGCCTCAGCAGTCCCTCTCTGTCGGCACTCAGCCCGCTCGCAACGTCGCTCAGCACGTCAATGACCCTGTAGCCCCTGGAGGAGCAGTACTGCCTCAGGTACTGTACCTGACCCTCCAGGTCACCCCTCTGGGAGGGGCTTACCCGCGCATATATGACTGCCCTGACCTCCTTGCTGGCGGGAAGGCCCTCGGCTATCCTCATGACCTCGCTCTCAGGTATCCTGTACTTGCCGCCGGCCGTCCTAACCGCCCTTATCCTCCCCTCCTTAACCCACCTGGCCAGGGTTGGGTAGCTGATGCCAAGCCTCTGGCAGGCCTCCTTAGGCCTCAGCAGCCTCTCTGGGGGCCCTGAAACGGCTAACACCTATAATAATAAACAAAACTAGAGCTTATAAATTTAACTATCAATCGCCAGCAATGAAATAGTCCTTTACCAGGGAGCCGTCCCTGGCCCTGACCAGTACCCTCTGGCCCTGTATGACCCTCGGGCTCTGCCCCCCAATTGGTGCGACCCTGAGGAAGCCCCTGTTATCAACATGCGTCACTATGAAACCTATCTCATCCATGTGGGCCGTGAGCATTAGGCTGGCGCCGCCCTTCCTTCCCCTCTTGAGCGCGAACAGGTTCCCCATGGAGTCGACCCAGACCGAGTCAGCTACGCTTTCAACCTCCTTGATGACTATCTCTCTCACGGCGTCCTCGAACCCTGAGGGCCCAAAGGACTCCGAGAGCGACCTGAGCAGGCTCAGAAGATATTCCTTGCCAACGAAGCCGCCCTTCAAGGCCCTTCTCACAGGTCTGTAGGCGATGAGGTTTAAAACGAGTTCGCTATTAGCTCTCTTAACGGCCCCGGTGATTGGTAGCAAACCGCCTGACTTGATGAAGAAAGGCTCTCGTCTGAGGGGTTAGGTCCCATTATGGGTTCACGCAGCTTACGGTCATCGCCCTATCGTTCCCCCGCATCCCGTTCGGGGCATCATCGGGCTTGGGGGCGTTCAGGGCCGCCCTAGGGCCCCACTTCTTAAGCGCTTCCTTGCATACCTCATGTAGACGTTAGTTGAATGACACCCTACAAAATTATATAAAAACCGAAAACAGCTATGGAAGGCCACGTCTGCACTTCTTCTGCTGTAGTTGCTCCGCTAAGCCAATAACAAGGTCGGCAGAGCTGGCGGGCCCGCCGGGACTTGAACCCGGGACCTCCAGCTCCGCAGGCTGGCGCCCTGATCCTGGCTGGGCTACGGGCCCCCTTGTTGAAGGCGCTTGGGCGTTTTTAAGCGACCGCAGGCTTCAGCATCTCTATATTAAAGGCTCCCTTGCCCTCCAACGGCTGAGGAGGTAAGATTTGCAGAAGGACCAGCGCAGGCCCGTGCCCGCCGGCCTCCTGATAGTGACCGCCATGTTCCTCGGCCTCGCCGGGGGCATCCTAGGGGTTGTCTACGCTTACCCCGTCCTAAAGGCCGCGTCTAACGCTTCATCGAACCTGACCCAGACCCTGTACAGGGAGGCCCAGCAGCAGGGCCTGAACTACACGCTGTCGCAGGTCCAGAGCTTTATGAGGCAGACGGCCTACTCCCTGATAGCCGTGAGCGCCTTCCTGGCCGCCCTAGGGGTCGTGGCCTGGGCCTTCGTCTACAGGCCCGCCGCCTCAGCCAACTACGCCAGGGCCGCCATGGGCGCCCTCTTCACGGGCGTTCTCTACATATTGACGGCCATAGCAGGGTCCTTCTACACGCTGTTCTTCGGCCTGCTGGGGGGCGTTCTCCTCCTAGCGGCCTGGTACAGGATAAGGTCCTTCTCGAGGTCCCTGGGGGCGCAGGAGACCGCGGCTGGGTCCTCAGAGGCTCCGTAGGGCGATTTTTAAGCGTCCAGGTCGCTGTGAAGGACAGCCATGGCTGTGCTGCTGGACGGGGCAGCGGTCAAGGTCTACTCCGAGCCCAAGGGCAGGTGCATTAAGTGCGGGCGGCCAGCCAGGGTCAGGTTGCTTTACGCGAGGGCCTGGCTCTGCGATGAGCACTTCCTTGAGTACCTGAGGGAGAAGGTGGCAAGGGGGCTGACGAGGTATGACATGATCAGGAGGGGGGACAAGGTCATAGTGGCCGTCTCAGGCGGAAAGGACAGCATGACCCTCATGGATGTACTCAGCGGCCTCTCAATGAGGCTGGGGATAGACTTGATAGCTGTTCACATAAACTTGGGCATAGGGGACTTCTCCCAGCAGTCCCTCAGCGCCTTCAGGGAGGCATGCAAGAGGTACCAGGGCGTTAAGTGTCTAGAGCTTGACCTCAAGGAGCTCACCGGGTTCTACCTGCCAGATTTGCTGAAGGCTATCAGGAGGCCTGCGTGCAGCGTCTGCGGGCTCGTCAAGAGGTACATACTTAACGCGCTGGCCGTGGAGCTGGGGGCCTCGGAGGTCGCCACGGGTCACCACATGAACGACATCATGGCCTATGCCGTCAAGAACTTCCTCGGCCAGAACCTTGAGCAGATACCAAAGCTCGGGCCCGCAGTCGAGGGCGAGGAGTCAGCGGTCAGAAGGGTAAGGCCCCTCTTCGACGTATATGAGGACGAGACGAGGGCCTATGCAATCATAGGCGGGGTCCCTTACACCTCAGCCGTGTGCCCCTTCAAGCCACGTGACAGCATGGAGGACGTCATAAAGTGGATGTTAGAGACCATCGAGAGGAGGAGCCCAAGCCTGCTTATATCGAGCGCCAGGAAGATGGCCGAGAGCCTGGAGAGCTACCCTAGGTCAGAGAGGCCCATGGGTCGCTGTAAGTACTGCGGGATGCCGACTAGCAGGGAGGTGTGCTCGTTCTGCTCCCTAACCCAGGCGATAGCTGGTAGGCCCCTTGGACCTGAGGTCAGGTCGAAGATCAGGGACATAGCGACCAGGCTGGCCCTCATGAGATGATCCTTGAAAGCCTTGTAAGCGGCCTTGCGCCCTTCTTGGTGACCAGCACCATGTCCTCTACCCTGACGCCATGGACGCCAGGTATGTAGAAGCCCGGCTCAACAGTTACAACGTTCCCGGGCTCCAGCACGTCCTTTGAGCTTGGGGCAAGGTAAGGAGCCTCATGTACCTCAACCCCTACGCCGTGGCCTAGGCCATGGTTGTAGAACTTGTCAAGGCCCTCCCTCGCCAGGACCCTCCTTGAGGCCATGTCGGGGTCGCGGGCCTCCACGCCGGGCCCTATAACGTCTATTGCCGCCCCCTGGGCCTCGGCGACCAGCTCTATCAGCTTCCTGAACTCGGCGCCCCCTCCCCCGTGCCAGAGCGTCCTGGTAGTGTCGCTCACGTAGCCGCCCATGTTGGCCCCGAAGTCTATGAGCACGGGACCAGGGTGCTGAAGCCTAACAGTGGTCGGCGTGTGGTGGGGCAGGGCCGTGTGATCGTAGAAGGCCACTATGGTTGGGAACGCCTCCCCCCAGGCGCCCTGCCTCATAAGGGACGAGTAGAACGCGGCCTCGACCTCTGCCTCGCTGGGCGAGCCCTCAAGGGCCTGCAGGGCCTCCCTGAAGGCCTGCTCGGCGGCCGCTATGGAGGCTGATATGGCCTCGACCTCCCAGTCGTCCTTCACCGACCTGACCTTACCGATGTCCTTACTTACGTCCTGGAGCCCTATAGCTGAGGCCAGGCTGTTAACGCTGTACGAGGCCCATGAAAGGTCGGCCCCCACCTTTTTCGCCTGGCAGGACGAGAGGAGGTCCCTTACCGCGTCGTCAAGGCCCTTAGGCACCAGGTCGCTGTGGGGGACAGCGCCAAGCCCTACCGTCATCTCCCCCTCCCTTCTGAAGTAGGCCCTCACGACGACGTCCTTTGGGGCCTGGGAGGCCAGGCGGTTGTAGTCCAGGACGGAGGTCAACAGGTAGTCGCCGCACTCCTTGGTCAAGATCATGACGCCCGTGGGGTCCCTTATGCCTGTTACGTAAGTTATGTTGGGGCTCCCTAACAGGACTATCGCGTCAAGCGACGTGGAGTCAAGGAGCTGTCTAACCTTTTTCCTGTTCAGGTCCCATCGCAGCTCCAACGCGAGCACCAGAAGACTTAGCAGACGCGACAAAATAAGGTTGGCCCTAGTTGGGACGGGGCTTAGCGACCTGGACGCATTTCGAGCCTCAGCGTATTTCATTACGCCTTCCCTTCACTTAGCGGTTTAAGTACGGTCTTAGCAAGAGCGCGCCAAGGACAAGGAGGAGTCTGCAGTATACCAATGACTTCTTCTTAAACTCAAAGGACTGACCTTGACTAACGCGACCTTGTTGCCGGAGAACGGGCCCTAAATTACCCTGACCCTGTTGACCTTTTTGTTCTGCCACGAGTACCTCCTTATTCTCTTGCTTCTGCCGAAGCCGCAGGCGGCGCAGTAGCCCTTAGCCACGTTAAAGGCCCTGCGGCCGCACCTCCTGCAGACTATGTGCGTGTAGCCCCTGCCCATCTTGCCAAATGACGGCGTTCCCTTGGTCACAGGGCCTCACCTCACTTGGCTGGGCTTATCGCAACTACGCTGTCCCCTCTGACCAGTATCGTGCCAAGCGACCTGGAGCCCTTCTCCATTACCTCCTCAGCGTTGTCCAGTATGAGGTTGAGGTGCTGGTCGAAGCTCTTCAGGACGCCCTTTATCTCAAGCCCTCCCTTGAGCCTCACGTAGACGTTGCTGTTCAGGTACTCGCTCATAACCTTGAACGTGTTCAGCTTCTCCGCCTGTGACGCCATATTACGCTCCTGCGACCTCGGGTTCTAAGGCCAGTTAAAAGCTTCACTGGTAGCTGTACGTGAGCGGCTATCAACTTAATCTCAGGCTCTGCTCCAACAGGCCATAATAGGCGTCGTGAGGGCTCCAGGCCTGGGGCGCCCTGTGAAGAGCGCTTTACTGGCCGAGGAAAGGGTGAGGAGCAACGGGTCTTCGAGGGCGCTCCCAGCGGCTATCAGGAGACGTTAGTTCTCTTAAGGGAGTTGCCCACAGCTGTTACTGAGGCGGGGTGCTTGGTAAAGTACTCGACAAGGTACAGGCTCTCTAAGAAGGCCATTAAGGAGCTGAGGGAGGAGGTGGTTAAGGTCCTTGGGTCGCCGCCTCTGGAGTGGAACGACGTGGAGGAGGCCAAGGCAGGTGATATCACTGTCTACATAGACAGCGGCCTGCCGTGCCTGGCCAGGGTCAAGGGCCTCCTGATACCGACGCTCCTTTGCCTCCTGAAGAGGGGTCACGCCTGGCTCCCCTCCGTCATAGTTGACAGGGGGGCCACACAGGCCATGGGCAGAGGCGCCGACCTAATGGCCCCCGGGGTCAGAGGCGTCAAGGGGGACTTCAAGGAGGGGGCCTTAGTGGCCATCGTTGACGAGCAGAGCGGCGTCCCCGTGGCGGTAGGCAGGGCCCTGGTCGACAGCGCTAGGCTCAGGCAGATGATATCGGCTAAGGAGAGGGGAAAGGTCGTTGAGAACCTTCACTACCCAGGGGACGAGCTCTGGGACCTGATCTCCTAAGACCTTCTGATGCAGAGGTAGTATTTCTGGTCGAGCTTAAGGCCGAGGGGCGGTTCAAACTTGAAGAGGATGCCCCAGAGCGAGAGCAAAGTGAAGCCCTTGCTCTCATCGGTCACCAGGTAGCCGTGGCCGCAGAACTCGTAGGACTCCAGGTCCTCGGGCTTGTTCTCATCAACTAGGACCTCTATCCTGTCGCCAGCGTTAAGGGCATAGAGGCCCTCTATCAGGTCGAACTGAGCGCTCACCCCGTTGCCCTCGGCCCTCGCAGTCTTAACTCCGACAAGCTTTGAGGGCTGCACGTCCTTAACTTCAAGGCTTAGGGTTACCATTATGCTGCCCTTGTAGCTGGGCGTGGATGGCCTTTAAAAGCCACCCGCTCAGACGCTAGACCTTCCTGAAGGCCACGCCAGGTCACAGGTTATCTTGATCTCGGCGACTTTTAGTCATTAGCCTCTACGGCTCTTTAGGGGCCCTTGAGACCCTGAGGTATATGCCGTCCCGCGCCACGACGATAACCCTCTCCCCCTCCTCTATGACCTCATTAGAGGTTGCTGACCACAGCTCTCCCCTCACGCTGACCACGCCAGGCCTTGAGGGCGTCACCCTTAGGACAACGACGCCCTGGGCGCCTATGATCTCCTTGGGCGGCAGGGTCTTCGGCGTTATGTTCTCCAGGCCCTTGGCGACCAGTATTATCAGGTCGACAAAGGCGAGGAGCCCCCCTGAGAACTCCAGGACCACGTCGCCCTCCTTAACGCCAAGGGCTATGAGGAGGGCGGCTGCGACGGCCACCGAGACAACTGTTGCCACGCTTCCCGGTCCCCACCTAAGCCTCGAGAAGAACCCCACGTTGCCCCCAGCAGTCACAGTTCGTGGATTAACAGCCAGCTACTTTAGCCTTTATTCCCTTTAAGGCCCGTCTAACAAATAGGGCGACTCAGTTGACGTCAAGGCTTCTGGCGGTCCTTGGGGCGGCATTGATATTGCTCGGGCTCGCCGGCTTTCTCATAACGGCCCACCCACAGCAGGGGCCTCCCGTAGTGATGGTAAACTTTGACGTCACGGTTGACCTGGGCTCGTCGACCATGATGTCAAGGGTAGTCGCCATGGCTGAGGGGCTTCACGCGAAGGCAGTCGTCATTGTGATGGACACGCCAGGTGGCTACCTAAGCGACATGGTCAACATAGTTAACTACATAGAGGACCTGCAGAGTCAGGGGATCCCGGTCTACACGTATGTCCCCCCTGACGGCATGGCGGCCTCGGCCGGAAGCTACATAGCTATGGCCAGCAACAGCATCGTGATGGCGAACGGCACCTTCATAGGCCCCTCGACGCCAATAGTTGTAGGCGGGACTCCCCTCGAGCAGAACCACACCGAGGCGGCCATGCTGGCCTTCATGGAGTCCCTGGCCTCCAAGTGGGGCAGGAACGCTACCGCTGCCGCCGTTATGGTCCTCTCCGACAAGGCCTTCACGGCGCAGCAGGCGCTTCAATACCACCTGATAGACGGGATAGCCAACAGCCTCAGCCAGGCCCTGGCAATGTGGAACCTTTCAGGCTACGCCCAGGTGAGCGTCTCGGAGGACCTCTATGAGCAGTTCCTAAGCGTCCTGAGCAACCCAACGGTGGACGGGCTCCTGATATCGCTCGGCTTCCTAGTGATACTTATCGACCTGTACCACCCCACTTTCCTGCTCAGCGCGATAGGGGCCATCGCTATAGTCATGGGCCTAGTAGGGGCTGAGGTAGTGGGGGCCTCCCTCATAGGCCTCACGCTGGTCCTGATAGGGGCGGTCCTCATGCTCCTGGAGCTCAAGATGGGCCACGGGCTGGCCGTTATCGCTGGGGCGGCGATCTCTGCCCTGGGGATCTACCTTATGGCGCTTAACGTGCCGTACCTGACCACGTCGTTACCGACCTCTCCAAGGTCTGCCCTCATCGACTCAACCATAGCCGTAGTGGGCCTCGTGGCAGGGCTTTACATAAGGTGGATAGCGGGCCCCGCCAGGAGGAAGAGGGTTATGGCAGGGCCCGAGTCGCTCATAGGCGATGTCGGCGTGGCAGTCACTGACCTGAACCCAACGGGCGAGGTGAGGGTCCAAGGTGTTGTGTGGAGGGCCAGGTCCTCAAGCTTCGTTGCGGCGGGCTCGACCGTTAAGGTGGTGGGCAGGGAAGGCCTCACGCTGATAGTCGAGCCCCTGGACAAGAAATGACCTCCTTCCCCGTCCTGAAGGTGAGGCCTGACGTTCATTTTATCAAGGGGAGCCCTCATGAATAGTTATTAGTAACGCACTTGCTGTAGATCTCGGGGAATTTCGTATGAGCGTTGCACTGGATGTGATTATTGCCTTCATAGCCTTCATAGTTGCCGTGATACTGCTCAGCGGCATAAAGGTAGTGAACGAGTGGGAGAGACTGCCCGTCCTGATACTCGGCAGGTTCGCGGGCCTCAAGGGGCCTGGCATAATTTACGTCCCGCCTATAATAAGCAGGGTGCCCATGAGGATCTCAACGAGGCTCCAGGCCATAGCCTTCAGGACCGAGCAGTCCCTGACGAAGGACAACGTGCCTGTGATAGTGGACGCCGTCATGTACTACCAGCCAGTTGACCTGGAGAAGGTCGTGCTCAAGGTCGAGGACTACAACGTCGCCACCAGGCTGGCCGCTGAGACCACACTCAGGGAGGTGATAGGGCAGACAATGCTTGACGAGCTGCTGGCCGAGAGGGACAAGGTCGCGGCGCTTGCCAGGAACATAATAGACAGTAAGACAGAGGCGTGGGGCGTCAAGGTGACGTCGGTTGAGATAAGGAATGTCGAGATACCGCCGGACCTCGTTCAGGCCATGTCGAGGCAGGCCCAGGCCGAGAGGGAGAGGAGGGCGAGGGTAACCCTAGCTCAGGCCGAGTACGAGGCGGCCCAGAAGATGGTCGAGGCCGCCAACCTCTACATAAATAACGACAGGGCCTTCATGCTGAGGTGGATGAACATGATATACGAGCTGGGCATGGAGGGCAAGAACATGTTAGTGTTCATACCTGTAAACCTCCCGGTCGCCGGGCCGGCGTCACCCATAGGCATGATGGGCGTACGTGAGCTAATCAGCAGCGCCCAGGGGACCCCTCAGGAGTCGCAGGGGGCCTCACAGGAGCGGAAACAGTGAAGTTGGCCAATACCTAAGGAGTTCGTAAGGTAACGAGGGATCCAAGGCCCCTTTGGCGTCAGGGTTTGGACTGAGGGCGCAGGGCCCCTTTTCAGCTCGCCCTGTAAAGTTTTGCGAAGGCGGCGGCCCCTATTACCGTGGTGAGCGCGATCGCCAGCACCAGGGACCCGTAGAGTTCTTGGCTCAGAATGCCGATACTTAGGCCTATTGAGGCGACGGCCAGTCCAACTTCACCCCTGGGCTCCATGGCGACCGCCGCGCTGGTTGACTCCTTGAGGTCCCTG
>Ga0080003_1001816_pt1 | contig 10709 bp, 9 predicted proteins | sample JossMetagenome_FD_69206 | JGI IMG/M metagenome (GOLD analysis project Ga0080003, IMG submission 69206) | Hot spring microbial communities from Joseph's Coat, Yellowstone National Park, USA - JC2_E (SPADES assembly) (version 2) | ecosystem: Environmental > Aquatic > Thermal springs > Hot (42-90C)... | reverse complement strand
TAAACGAAATAGCGTTAGCGGTTTCAGTTAACGCAAGAGTAAAAGACATAGGCCTGCTTGCGCATCAGCACCCAACAATATTTGAGTCAATAGATAGAGCTGCCGTAAATTGCTGTAAAATATGATATAAATTCATTTTATCTATTATTGTTAAAAAGATAAAACGGCTTGATTTAAACATAAAAAAGTTATAACTATATTTTATAAACTCCATTGATTGTGTAAATGTAAAATTGGAGATATTCAGGGCTTTAAATGAATACAAAAATCTTAAGGAAGATGCCAAGAGGCTTGCTTTTTATAGCTTTGCAAACAGCTTAGCATCTAATTTAGGCGGCTTTATAATGATTTTTTACATAATATACCTTGGTTATGGCGTAGTTTTTTATGGTATCTTAAGCGCTGTTGGAGGGTTCACTTTTGTTTTCTTGTTGATACCATCTTCAATATTAACATATGTTAAAGGCTCCAAGCATACGGTTTTAATTGGTAGCATTTTTCAAACGATTTCATACACTATTATATTTCTTTATCCATCAAAAACTACCTTTTTAGCATCTTCTATAATTGGCTCAGCTGGTTCAAGCATGAATTCCGCAGCCTTAAGCCCTCTTATATCAAAAAGCGAATCACTGACAAACAGAACAAAAGCATTTTCTTTAAATTATTTTTTAAATTCCATTGGCGCATTTATAGGAACAGCTTTTTCAGGTTCTATTGTTGACGTTTTCAAAAATTATTTAGGTTACTATAGATCTTATAAGTTAATTTATTTTATTTCTATGGCTGTGTTCCTTTCCTCATCTTACATTATCTACAAAGTTAAGACTGATCTTAAACCGCTCCCTCCAAAAATAGATTTAAAGAACGAAAATTTTCGCACAATCTACAAGCTAGCAATTCCAGCAGGCCTCATCGGTGCAGGCGCCGGGTTTTTGATCCCTTATTTTCCGCTTCAATTTAAATATAGATTTAATCTAAGCATAACCGTTATATCGGTTATATTTTCCATTACAAACCTGTTCATGGCATTTCTCGCTTTATATATGCCAGAAATCGAAAGAAAAAGAGGTTCTCTCAGATCCATAATAGGTTCTTGGCTAACTGCTACATCATTTATGGTACTCATGCCTATTGTTGGATTTCTTGGAAACGGTATTTTAGCTATATCACTTTTTTCAGCGTTTTATCTTATAAGGACCGTCACGATGAACGCAATCAGCCCTGTACAGTCATCTTTTGAGCTTTCCCTTCTAAATGACGAATACAAAAGCATAGGTTCCAGCATTGAAACCCTTACTTGGAACGCGATGAATTCGCTAACAGTTATATTTGGAGCTTTGCTCATAAAAGAATCTTTAAATGCTCCTTTCTTTGTATGTGCCGCATTTTATTATGCATCTGCAATAGTTTATTATAAATTCTTTTCAAACGTTTCTAAAAGAGAATAAGTTTCCTTTTTTAACTTTATATGGTTAAGGGGACGAAAGTCCCCTTCCGTAAGCTGAAATTAGCCCCTTATAGAATCCCTTTTATGGTTATTAAAAATAATACTCGTTAGACCTCTAGCTGTAAGAGCTGGGGTCGTATCCTCGGCACCGGGGGGCTGAAGCCTGTGGAGAGTGACCCTCCGTAACCCCTCTTCCAGATGGGGCATTACAGAACTGTCCCGTTCGATGGAGCCTCCGCTGTGGGTGAATCGGGATCTAGGTCGCTCTGAGAAGTAGGAAATCCTTACCCCGAGGCGAAGATGCCCAATCTGCGAGGGTGGGTAGTTTATAATCTTCTAAGCATAAATAGTTAAATAAAAAATTAGTTTAATTAAATAATATGATAAAGCAAATATGTTTACTGCCTCATGGCGATGAAGTTTTAAAACCCGATGATCAAGATGTTAAGGAAATAAGAAAAATAATGATAGAATGCGGCAACAAGTATCATGGAGAAACATTGATCGTTGTGTCCCCCCACTCAATAAGGGTGCCAGATCAAATTTCTTTGTTATATGCTGAAAGAATATGTAAAAACGGCAAATGTTACATTACAGATAGAAGTCTTGCCGATGATCTTTATAATGTTTCGAAAAGGAATGAATTACCTGTCATAAAGGTTAATTACGGCACAGACTCAGGAGAACTTTCTTCATTACCGTTAGATTGGGGGTCGGAAATTCCTCTGAGCTTCTTTTTAACAGCAAATAAAGTCCTGATCATAGCACCGGGAAGAGAAGTTAAAAGATCTGAACTTTTCAAATTTGGTTCTTTGATTGGAAAGCTTGAAAATGAATTTTCAATAATAATAAGCGCTGATCAGGCTCATACGCATTCACATAATGGCCCTTACGGATTTTCATTTTTTGCCAAAATGTATGATTCAATAATTAAAAAATTAGTTAAAGAAAATGATCTTAAGAGCTTAATGTATTTAGATAAAGAAATAATAGAAAGAGCGAAGCCCGATAGCTTCTGGCAGTTGCTAATTTTAGCAGGAATATTAAGCGTTGTTAACGCAAAACCCGAAAAAGTAGCTTATACCATAAAAGATTACTACAGCATGCTTGCTGCTTCTTATTCATATACTTAAGCTTTAAACAACCCTGCTTTTATAAGCGAATTTTCCAAGTTTTTCTTAACAGCCTTGATAAAAGTCTGAGTATCTACAACGGCATTTATTGGTGGCTCAGCAACGTTCGCAACATCCTGCGTCATTATTTTATCGCTTTCAATTGTTTTCTTAACAGATTCTTCCAGTAATCCTGAGAATTTATATAACTCCTGGTTTTCATCTAACTCGGCTCTTCTCTTTAGTCCTCTTGTCCACGCAAATATTATAGCGGTAGGATTGGTTGAAACTTTTTCACCTTTTAAATACCTGTAGTAGTGCCTTTGAACTGTTCCATGTGCGGCTTCAGACTCATAATAACCTTCAGGTGACATAAGTTCTGATGTCATCAAAGCCAGCGTTCCAACAAAAGCTGTTGAAACAAAATCGGAAAAAACGTCTCCTTCATAGTTTTTGCATGCCCATACAAAACCACCCTCTGACCTGACAGCCCTTGCCAGCGCATCGTCGATAAGATAATAATTATAGTGTATCCCATTTGATTCAAAAAGATTTCTATATTCGTTTTCATATACGCTATTGAAAATTTCTTTAAAACGAGCATCATAAACCTTTGATATTGTATCCTTGGAGGCAAACCACAGATCTAGTTTAACCATTAACGCATAAGAAAATGATGCCCTTGCAAAACCCGTGATTGATTTATCTATGTTGTATTTCGCTTCTATAATACCAGAACCGTTAAATTTTGGAAAATTATAATTGACAACGTTTCCATCTTTTTTCTTAATTACAAGCTCTGCTTCACTTCCTTCTTCAAACTTTGCGCTTACCGCATCATAAATATCCCCAAAAGCGTGTCTTGCTATTATTATTGGTTTTTTCCAGAATCTTATGGCAGGTTTTACATTGTTTACAAGTATTGGTGCCCTGAAAATAGTTCCATCAAGAATTTTTCTTATTGTTGCGTTTGGGCTTGGCCATTCTTTTTTTAGGTTATATTCTTTAACTCTTTCGGCATTGGGAGTTATAGTAGCGCATTTTACACCGACTTTCCACTTTTTTATGGCTTCTGCTGCTTGTATAGTTATCTGATCGTTAGTTTCGTCTCTTTTCTTAACATGCAAGTCGTAATATTCTGTTTTAAGATCAACATAAGGTAAAAGGAGTTCTTCTTTGACCCATGCCCACATGATTCTTGTCATTTCATCTCCGTCAATTTCCACTATAGGATTTGTCATTCTGATTTTTTCCATGGCAATCTAATTAAATCGGAAAAATTTAACCTTTATACTTATACCATGCTAAAAATTTATCTTTAAAAATCAGATTAATGGTTAGAAGATTCTATATTAACAGTAAACTACCCCGCCATTACGGATGAGCCTATGGTGTTAAAAGATGAAAAGAGATCCCAATGGCTACGCTTAAGATTACTCGAAGTACTGCAGCAGGTAATCATACTCTTCTTTTCCAGTAATATCCGCGAGCTTCTTTAATCTGTCTTTTACGTTAGTAAGCCCAAATTCCTTCCCCATCTGAACTATCCCTTTTGGATAGCCCAACCCTAGCATTGAAGCTGTATTTATGTCACTTTCGGAAGCTATATCGTTTTTTATGAGCCAAAGGGCTTCACCAACTTCTGGTGAAACTACTAACCATGGATCAAATTTAGATCCTGCTTCAGAGGGTATATCTGGTTTCTTGTAAACCCCTTTGCCTGGATATTTGTAAAATCCCTCACCAGTTTTCACGCCAAATTTACCTTCTTCGTACATCTTTTCAAAGGTCTTGCAAAAATCACCTAAAAAGCCCCTTTCCTTCATGGCCCTAAAAACAAGATAAAACACGTCGATGCCGCTGTAGTCAGCTAGTTCAAATACACCCATGGGGAAACCCAACTTGTACTTTAAGGCCGAATCTATTTGAATGATACTCGCTACATCGTTTTCTACTATTTGACATGAAGCGTTCATGAGCCTTGCTAAAAGTCTGTTAACGATAAACCCGGGCACGTCCTTTTTTACGACTACAGGTACCTTATTTAGCCTTTTACCAAATCCAACGGCTTTGTTTAAAGTTTCTTCTGAAGTATAATTTCCTTTTATTATTTCAACAAGTTTCATGAGCTGCGGAGGATTAAAAAAATGGATACCTACAACCTTTTGTTTTAAAGTTAATTGTCTAGAAATTTCTGAGATAGGAAGGCTGCTAGTATTTGTTCCAAAAAATTCAGCATCAGGTATTATACTTTCGGCTTTTTTAAATATTTGCAGCTTTAAGTCTAAAATCTCAGGAACAGCTTCTATCATATAATTAGAATTTTTTAGCGCATCTTCCAAGGAAGTAGTTTTGTTAATTCTTGATAAAACTTCGTTTATGTCGGTGATAACCCCTTTTGCTTTAAATTTTTCTAAACTTTGTTTTATTTTTTCTATCGCATTAAAAAGTATTTCTTCTTTTATATCATAAATCCACACTTCAAAACCGGACATGGCTGAAATCTGCGCAATGCCATGACCCATAGTTCCTGCTCCTATTATGCTTATTTTTTCATTCAACCTATATCCACGCTCCTAGATGCTAACTTTAAAAGCGTTTTAGCTATGGTTAGCTTTTGAATATCGTTTGTACCTTCATATATTGTAGTTATAACTGAGTCTCTAAGATACCTTTCAACGCCTGTTGCTGAATCTACCCCCGCACCTCCATGTATTTTTATAGCCATATCCGATAATTCTTCAGCAACTTCAGTAGCGTAGGTTTTTGCCATTGAAGAGGCCATTAAAAACAATGGTTTCTGCATATCTGCAAGGTATGCTGCCCAGTAAACGAGAAGCCTTGCGGTCTCAAGCTTTATCAGCATGTCAGAAATCCTGAAGGCGACGCCTTCAAACCCGATGATGGGTTTTTCAAAAGCTTTTCTTTCTACCGAGTAATTAAACGCCAGCTCAAAAACCCCTTGTGCGATACCAAGAGCTTGAGCAGCTATGATTATTCTTGAATAATCGTATGTTGTCACAATAACTTTGAAACCTTCCCCTACTTTGCCTACTATGTTTTCTTCAGGAACTTTAAGATTGTTAAATATAACTTCATTTGGCTGTTCTCCCCTTAGTCCAATAACCTTAAATTTTTCCCCTATTTCAAGACCGGGCATACCTTTTTCTGCGATGAAAGTTGTTATGCCTTTCCATCTTTTGCCCTGTTCAGGAGGTGAGGTTCTTGCAGAGATTATAAAATACTGAGCTCTGTCAGAATTTGTGATAAATATTTTCCTCCCGTTAATAGTGTACCCATTATCATTTTTTTCTGCCCTAGTCTGAATCCCTGCGACATCGCTTCCTGCACCTGGTTCTGTATTAGCATGTGCCGCAAATTTTTCACCTTTTGCAACTGGTGGTATGTACTTGAGCTTTTGTTCTTCGGTTCCGAAAATCATCAAAGGAACTAAAAAAAGATGGTTTACAGTAACCATTGTACCTAAAGATGGGAGAACTCTTGAAAGTTCTTCCGTAAGTATAGCTAAAGTTCTCATATCACCTCCTTGTCCTCCGTACTTTTCAGGTACTCCTACCCCGTATAGCCCCAGTTCTCTTGCACCATCTATAATACTCTGTGGTATTTCGTTTGTTTCCTCGACCTTCTGAACGTAAGGCCTTACCTTGCTTTCTGCAAACTCTCTTACCGATTTCCTGAAAAGTTCGTGCTCGTCCGTCATTTCTATTTTAAAATCCATTACCTCATTAAAAGGGAACATCGATCATATATTAAAAAGAGAAGAATTTAAATTTTATTTTTCGAATCTAATATTAAAAATTTCTTAAAAATAGTTTGTATGTTTTCAAAATTTCATTTCTTTACCAAATAAAAAATAAATATTACTTAAGTCATCATAATTGATATGAATAATGATCTTTACCCGCTTTACTATCCAGAATCTATTTCTGTTATAGGCGTTTCACCACGGGAAGACAATTTTGCTACAATAATATTTAAAAATCTACTAAAGTCAAAAGATGAAAAAACGCTCAATGCTGAAATTTATCCAGTAAACCCCCTGTATGAAGAATGTGCGGGATATAAATGCTTGAAGGAAGTGCCAGGGACAGATTTGACGATAATTTCGGTACCATCAAGCCTGGCATGGCAATACCTAAAAGAAGCGGATAAAAGAGGGACAAAAACTGCCATTGTTATTTCTGGAGGCTTTACAGAATCTGGAGCTGGAAAGCTGCTCAAAGAAAAGTTAAAAATCAGGGTGCTTGGCCCTAACACCATAGGTATAGTTAATACACATAACGGGTTAAATACCCTGTTCCTGCCTGAAAAAAAGGCAACTAAAGACGGAAGATTTTTAGAATCTCTTCCAAAGTTAAAAAAAGGTAAAGTGGCAATTATAACTCAAAGTGGAGGGGTCAGCGTTTCTATCCTTGATGAGCTTTTAACCAGCAACATAGGTATCAGTTCTCTTACTTGCCTGGGAAATTCTGAAGATATTACAATCTCTGATACGCTGGAATTTTTATCTTATGATGAAAATACTGAAGCTGTAGCTATGTACATTGAAGGAATCAAGGATGGTAAAAAATTTATGAAAATAGCGTCTGATTTAACTAAAAAGAAAAAAGCCTTTGCCCTGCTCGCAGGAGTTACACAGGTAGGAAAAAGAGCGACGATGTCTCACACCGCTTCGATAATGAGCGACTATGAAACATATTCCTCTGCATTAAAACAGGCTGGAATAATACAGGTTTACACGCTCAGGGAACTTATAGATGTTATAAAAACATATGAAACGAACGGTTTACCAAGGTCTGATAAGGCTATTGTGCTGACCAATAGCGGAGGCGCTGGCGTTCTTGCGGCCGACAACGTTGCAAAAAACGGAGTCAACGTGCCTGATGTATCAGGAATGTTGAGCGAGTTAAAGACAACTGGTAAAGTTCCTAAAATTGCAAGTCTTGCTAATCCCATAGACGTTAGCGCTTCAGGAACCGACGAAAGCATCATTGAGGTTTACAAAAAATTGAGCGAGAATGGCTTTTCAAATTTTATAATAATAAGTACCCATTATCCTCCTGGAATTACTGATAAACTTCCAGAAGCCATAAAACAGATTTCTGACGAGTACAAAAACTTCAACATAGGGGTAGAACTAGGCAATACTGAATGGTCTGAACATTTGAGAAAGGCTTTCTGGCTAATGGGTATACCTGCTTTTAATTCTCCCGAAGAAGCTTCAATTACAATGGCCTATCTTGTAAAATCGTCAAAGGCACAGCCAACGTGGCGTTTTTCTGTTAGAAAAGAACCAAAAATAAGTTTTAAGGGTATAGTGATAGATCCAGAAAGTTCTGAATTTTTAAAAGAATTTGGGTTTATTATACCTCCATGGGGATGGATAGATAAATCTGATCTCAATAAATTACCATATCCTATTGTGCTAAAAGTTTACAGAAAAGACCTTATTCACAAAACTGAACAAAACGCTGTAAAGGTAAATATTTTGAACGCTCAAGAAGCGATGATAGCTGTTGAAGATCTTAACAAAAAATTCCCAGATGGCAGGATTTATTACCAGCAGATGATCAAAGGTCAGGAAATAAGGTTAGGTTTTGTAAAGGACGAATCTTTTGGAGCTGTTGTAAGCGTTGGTATTGGAGGAACACTGACAGAGCTCTACAGGATAACATCAAATTATGTTTGTCCTGTTACATCTGATGAAGCTGTAAACATGCTTAAAGAAACAAAGATATTTGAGCTCTTAAAAGGTTATAGAAACAAAACTATTTATGACCCTGAAAAGTTTGCAAGAACAATATCTGAAATTTCTCAATGGGTATATGATAAAGAAAATTTAAAGGAACTGGAAATTAACCCTCTTATTGTAAATGAGAATGGGCCTCACGTAATAGATCTCAGAATGAACTTCGACTGACGTCTTCTCCGTCCTAAAGGGCTAATGTTACCTTAGGACTGATCATAGGTTCGTGGTTTATCGCCTTCATCTTCATAGCTTCATAGCTAGTGGTTACCCACCCCGATCCGTTCGTCCATCGATAGACCACAGGCTGTGCTTTCAGCCACTTACTCCTATCCTTAACGGACTCAGGGATATGTAGAATGTTTATTGCCCCGTTCAAATCAACGTTTATTACTTTACCTGTGTGAGGACACTTGAACAAGCCTCTTTTAATCCTTCCGTCTTCGTGTATTTCCCCACACAGGGAACACGTCTTAGATGTATTTGCTTCATCCACAAGCTTAACCTTTATTCCGTATTCTTGTGCAACGTTCTTGATTTGCTTTATTATTGCAAGATAGTTTCAGAAGTTTGTATTCCTTTCGTTTCCTTTATCCTGAGCTATTCCCTTTGGGTAGCCGATGAAGATTTCTCCTACGCTTTTTTCATATAAGGACTCTACAACTTCCCTTGCTAGACCTTCTCTAGCGTTCTTCAGCAAAATAGAACGCTTTTTGTAAAGTTTTTCAAGCTTCCTGCTAGTATTCAAGCCGTGCATTGCAAGCCTCTTTTCTTCTATTGAAATGCGCTTGCTCAACTTCTTGAACTCTGAAAGCACTGGACCTCCTTTGAAGATCATCCACGGGCCGTCTTGAACGGCAACGGTTGCAAGGTTTATAACGCCTAGGTCTATGCCAGCTTTCATTTTGCCTTTTGGTTTATTATCCAATTTAATAGTCATAGGAATTCTTGCATACCACTTTCTTCTCGCGCTATCATAAAATATTTCAAGGGTACCTTGCTTGCCAACCCACTTGAGCTTGCCAATGAACTTTAGTCTCAGCTTGAAATCCATAAGGAATATTTCGTTTCCTTCAATCTTGTACCTGTCGTTTCTTATCAGCAAAAACAAATAATCTCTCTTTTTGTGAGGAGGCTTTGGCTTCATCCACTTAGGCAATTCCCCTTCTTTTTTCTTTTTGCTTAGCTCGAAAAAAGATTTCCATGCTCCCATGTTCTTCCTTGTTACTTGCTGAACGTTTGTCCCGTGCAATACAGCCTTATATTTTTCATAAACGATTTTTTCTGTTTTTGCGAAATCTACAGGCTCGTGCCTTTTGTACTGCTCAAGCCTCAACTTATTAACCTCGTTCCAGCAGTTAACGAATGCCTTTCCGAGAGCCTTTAGTTTAGCTTTTGTTTCTTTTCCTGCAATGATGCGCACAGTGTTTGATCGACGCATGCTTTCTGTTATTTTATCCTAATTAAGAATATAAATACTTAAGCCTTTTTCATGAGAAAACACGTTAGCAAGGACGGAATGGTTCAGCATCCCCGCCTCTAGAAGAGGCGAGGCTTTCGTTCGTTTTGTAAAGGTCTTTAAACCTCCCTTGGCTGTTGCGTAAGCTGCTGCACCTTTTCCTCCTCCAGTTATAGCGGCCATTGATGAAATGTTTATTATCGATCTATCTTTGTTTTTAGAACCGAGCAGTAAAGGCATAGAGTTTTTTGTAACAATATATGCCGAAGTCAAATTAAGATCTATATGAGCTCTCCAATAATTCAGGTCAGTTTCAATAAATGGCTTCCGTTCGATAAGATCGCCAGCGTTGTTTACCAGTATTTCTATGCTTCCAAACTTGTCTCTGGTAAATTCTACCAGCTGTTTAACTTCTTCCTCATTTGTAACGTCAGCTTTAAATATATAAGCCTCAGACCCTAAGCTTATCGCTTTTTCCTGAACCTTTTTTGCTTCCTCAGCACTTTTCTTGTAATTTATTATTATGGAGGCACCCTCTCTTGCAAAAGCTAAAGCTGTTGCAGCCCCTATTCCGGTTGATGCACCTGTTATAAGAGCCCTTTTACCGTAAAGCTCTTTTTCCATAATATCTTAAAGGTATAAATCGATATTTATACAGTTATACTAAATTATCTCTTACTACTTCCGCGATGTCTTTTACCTTTATTTTTCCATCGGAGAGAACTGTTGATGCATCGTTTAACATGGCATTACAGAATGGACAGAGAACAACTATTGAAGATGCGCCAGTATTTCTTAGCTCCTTGAATCTTATATGGCTTATTTTTTCGTTTTCTTTTACCTCATACCAGTAATTTGAACCGCCTGCTCCGCAGCAAAAAGTGTTTTTGCCACTGCGTTGCGGTTCTTTTATCTTGCCTA
>Ga0080003_1001320_pt2 | contig 10719 bp, 12 predicted proteins | sample JossMetagenome_FD_69206 | JGI IMG/M metagenome (GOLD analysis project Ga0080003, IMG submission 69206) | Hot spring microbial communities from Joseph's Coat, Yellowstone National Park, USA - JC2_E (SPADES assembly) (version 2) | ecosystem: Environmental > Aquatic > Thermal springs > Hot (42-90C)... | reverse complement strand
TTGCAACTTTTCCTTCTGCAATTCTACCTGATCTATACCAATTCTTTTTCATTGTATCACTGCTTTAAAAATACGTGGGTTAAAAATAAATACCTATAATGCTTATTTTAGAAATTTCAATATAATGTTTTATAGATTTATAAACATCTTTTAATAAAGTATAAATTTATAAATCTTAATATTTTAATAGATAATGTATGGCGACTACTAATAATCTTAAATATTATTTAGATAAGAAGCTGCGAAGGCTCATACTCTATGCCAGAATAGCTATACTCGCAATGCTACACTACTATGGCGGCAATGGCATGCTATATCAAGACATAAAATTTGCACTCAGAATTGAGGATGGTGCATTAATACCAAACCTAAACTGGCTTAAGGATAATGGCTACATTGAAGCAAAGGAAGAAAAAGTTGAGGGCAAGAGTGCTACAGTATATTATATAACGGATGCTGGAGAACGAGCCTTTAATGAAATAAAGACTTGGCTCAACACCTTGCTTGATAGTGAAAAGGTGATTTAATGAAGGAGCAAACAGAGAAGCTTATAGCTTATCTTAATCTGCTTGGAATAAGAATAAGCAACAATAGTTTTGAATCTAGGATGAAAGCGCAGAAGCTAGCTTATATTATACAGAGCCTGCTTGGAGAACACCTTTATTCCTTTAATTTCTATGTGCGTGGGCCTTACTCGCCAGATTTGGCTAGAGATTATTTTGAACACGCTAGCGAGTTTGCTAGTGGGAAAAGCAGCTATAAACCTTCAAGCGATGAACGTGAAAAATTAGAACATGCAAAGGCTTTTCTTTCTAATATGAGCCTATCAGAGTTTGAGATTGTTGCCGGGCTTCTTTACCTAATGCGAGAAAAGGGCTTGAATGAAGACGACGCTGAGCTAAGGCTTCACGAGCTCAAGCCCCAGCTTAAGCTTGAAGATATATGGAAAGGCACAAACACCATAAAGAAGCTTTTCTTGACTAGTGAACTTAGGGATAAGATAATGAGCGAGCTTAAAGATGAGCTAGACGCATGGGATGCCGCTTCTAACATTAGCCTTAAAGGATTTGAGTGAGTGCATGCTAAAGGAATATTTTATATATGTTGTAGACTTAGGCACTACTGATGGGCATGTTCAAAGCCACAGCAGACCTGCAATTGTAATAAAAGCGTTAAATGAATTGAATATGTGCATCATAATACCACTCACAAGCAACCTTGAAAGCCAAAGGCTACCATATACTGTGCTGATAAAAAAGACCCATTCGACAAATCTAAAAGAAGACAGCGTTGCCTTGGTATTTCAGCTTAGAATTATAGACAACAAAAATATTAGCAACGAAATAGGAAAACTTGAAGAATATCAAATAGGTAAAATAAAGGCGATGATAAAGGAGATGTTTGCAATCTAGATCTTCCATTAAGTTTGTATACCGAATTTCAGATAGCGGCATATTTTGATTGAAAGAGACCCATATAATAGTCAAATTTTGATATTTAGCTACTGTGGTTTCACTTAGAACATGGCGAGAATTAAAAACAGTGAAATTAGAGTGGAGAATAAAATAAAGACAGCAAATATCTTAACAGCCTATGCATTATTTGAATAAAAGCCTTAAATTTCTTTTTGGAGCTAACTTTATTAGGTTTTGAAAATATATAAAGGGGCAATAATGGAGAGATCGAAAAATGATACAAACGAACCTTCTTTTGTGGAAAAATTGATTTTTAAAGAGCCAACTGAAGAGGTATTAACAAAAGAAAGGCTTGATGAGTATATAAATAGCGGTGTAGCTTTAAAACACTATATCGGCTATGAGATTTCTGGCTTCGTTCACCTTGGTACTGGTTTACTTAGCATGGCAAAGGTTGCAGATTTGCAAAAAGCAGGGGTTGATGTTACTCTTTTTCTGGCAGATTACCATTCCTGGATAAACAAGAAATTGGGCGGTGACCTATCGGTTATAAGAAAAGTAGCTGGCGGTTACTTCAAAGAAGCCTTAAAACAATCACTAAAATTAGTAGGAGGAGATCCTGACAAAGTACATTTTGTTTTAGGCTCTGAATTATATGAAAAATTAGGCTTGGATTACTTTGAAACTCTTCTAAATGTATCATTAAACACATCCCTTTCTAGAATAAGAAGATCGATAACCATTATGGGGAGAAAAGAGGGCGAGATCATTGATTTTGCTCAGTTAATATATCCAGCAATGCAGGTAGCAGATATATTTGGCCTTGACGTGAACTTAGCCCATGGCGGTATGGACCAAAGAAAAGCACATATTATCGCATTAGAGGTTGGTGAAAAAATTGGAAAGTATAAACCGCTTGCTCTTCACCATCATTTACTAATTGGTATGCATATCACAGAAGATATTAGACAAAAAATCCTAAAAGCAAAAAGAGAAGAGGATAGAGAGCTTTTTGAAGAAGGTATAATAGAGATTAAGATGTCAAAGTCGAAACCAGAAAGTGCAATATTTATTCACGATTCGCCAGAAGAAATCGAAAGAAAATTAATGAAAGCCTACTGTCCACCTAAAGAAGTAGAATTAAACCCTATATTGGAGCTTGCTAGGTATATACTATTTAGAGGTGAAGAAAGAGAACTTACTGTAGTCAATGCAAAAACACAGGAAAGAAAGGTATACAAAACATATCCTGAACTGGAAAAAGATTATGTTGAAGGAAAAATATTTCCTGCTGATTTAAAGTCTAGCGTAAGCAATGCTCTAATAGATCTTCTCGAACCTGCAAGAAAGTATTTTCTTGAAGGCACTGGCAAAAATCTGTTAGAGGAGATGAAGGAAATAAAAGTTACGAGGTAAAAATAGTAGGGCTGTTTTAGAAAGGCTTAATTTCACAGCTGTGTGTAGATGTTTATACATTTATCTTTATATAAATTTTATGAAGATATTTTTATAAAGATGTTTTGAAGGAGATCACAGAAAAGGAGCATGTCTTGCTCTTTGACCTAGAGGCGATAGAAAAAGCCCTGGGTGTCTAAATTTTAAAAATTAGCAGGGTTATTTTGAAATCTGTTTAAAAATAGCAGGGTTATTTTAGAAAGGTTTAAATATATGCTCCTTGGTTGTGGGCCTCTTCTACAGATTTTTCTACATCACGTTGCCTGGATTATAAATATCAGCTATCGTTGTGTTTTCATGAGCAAAGAGCATGGCGCCTATGCAGTCTGAAACATGTATATATGATTTCCTCTGCGTGCCGTCGCCAAGTATTTCGAGCCTTCTGGGATTTTTCTTCAGCTTATTTATAAAGTCATATATAATGCCGTGCGTGGAATTCCTTCCAACCACATTTGCAAATCTGAATATGCTACTCCTTATACTAAGATCTTTTTGTTTTTACTTTCTGTATTCTCTGCGTGTATATCTATATCAAAATTCCAATATTCTTTAAGAATACTTTTTAGTTCGGTAATTTTTCTTTCTGCCCACCTCATGCACTTTTTGGGCTCACTCATTTTTTTCTGGTATGAAAATATTAATGGCAAATCAGCAAAAGCAGCTAATGTATTTATATTCGCTTTTGGTGAATATTCATCATTGTAGCCTCCCCCTCTTATTACTGCTATAGGATAACCTGCTGCAAACTCCTTAATCTTTCTATCCCTCTTATATGCACCATCTAAAGTTAGCTTTAAGTTCCCTACCGGGTCTTTAACCAACAAATCTACACCTGCTTGATATATTATAAGTTGTGGTTTATACTCTTCGATAAAATAAGGTATTATCTTATCCATAGCATATAAGTAAGTTTCATCGCTTGTATCTCGAAGGAGTGGAAGGTTTATCTTATATCCTTTACCTTCACCTTCCCCTATTTCATTTACATCTCCAGAGCCGGGAAAAATTCCCCATCCATGAAATGAAATTTGTAAAACACCGGGGTCGTTATAAAAGATACTTTGTGTACCGTTTGCATGATGCACATCCAAATCAATTATCATTATCTTTTTCAAATTATGCTTTTCCCTCATCCATTGCACAGCTACAGCTATATCGTTAAGAAGGTCGTAGTCTCCCTCTTTATCTCGAAAAGCATGATGAAAACCTCCTCCAAGATGATATGCCATCCCTCTCTTCAGAGCGATTTCAGAAGCAAAAATTGTACCAGAAGTTCCAATCAAGTCCCAGCTTAAAGCTTCTTTTAATCTTTCATCTCTTTCTGCTCTATTTTTTAATTCTTGAAGATAACGCGTATCATGTATAATCCCACAATCCTCAAGAGTAATTTTTGGTGGTTCTATTACTTCATAAAGCTCTTTCAGAGTTAAATCGCTAAGCCCCCCTAGAATATCCAAAACACTCTCATAACGAAAGAGGAAATCGGTATAAAATTGCTTTGGATATTCTTTACTATATATTACGTAGTTTTTCATGGAATTCTTGTCTCATTAAGTAATCTTCCATTTTTTTCAATAAAACTCTTTGTGGGTAATCCATAGGGTTTGGAGAAGGGATAATCCCAAGACTATAAAGTGTTTTTGCTACTTCTTCTCTTAGAAAGTAATCTGCCACCTCCTTTAATTGTGCATGTCTAAACTCATCTTCATACATGTTGTACCATGTTAATTCATCAATTATTTTTAAAACCCTCTCAAACTCCTCTAGTTTTTTGTTAGCTATTAACTTTTCTTTGATCTTATAAATAGCGTTTCTCCTTTTCGTTACTCTTTCGAGTTTTTTATTTTCTAACTCCTCAAGCATTTGCTCTTCTTTACCACGGAAAGGCAAATACTTATTTAATCGAATTATAGTATTTTCTAAATTTGAGTGGGTATACTTCTCAGCTATCCTTTTGGCATATTCAAGAGTGGTTGTATCTAAAGAAGCAAAGTCTTTCAGCGAAAGAGATTGCTTGTTTTTTAGATCTGATGGCAAAAGAGCGAGTAAAAGAAGGTGATCTCTCAACATTTCTATCCTGAAAGAATCAAAGTTGTATCCGTCGATAATATCAAAGAGCAGATCCTCTTCACCTATTTCTTTCAACAAATTTCTCAACAGGTTAACATGATAAACTAAAATGGTCTCGCCAAATTGATCGTCTAATCCGCGGTCATAGAATCTTCTTTTACCATCCAACTCCAGAGCTTTCTCGTACAAAGGTTTAAGTCTTCTTATTTTCTCCGTCAAATCGCTCATCTTTTCTATTTCTGGTAGTACACTTTCTAGATACTCACAAAATTTATCATAATCCTCGTTTGCTTTTCTTCGTTCTTCTTTGAATTGTTCGAAATCTCTCATTTTTACTACTCGCATTATGCCTTCCTTCTCCCATTCTGCGTCGTCTAAATACCCTTTACGTAAAGCTTCCCTACAGTTTTCGACTACGTCAAGTAAATTTCTTTCAGATAATTTTTTAGTGATATAACTCTCCATTTTCTCCCACCATACATCTAGGATCTTCAGAGAAAACATTGCCATTAATTGCAAGAGCAACAGCTCTGCATCCGCCACAAACATATTTGTATCTGCATGTTTCACACTTCCCTGTTAGATGGTTTCTATAATTACCTAAATTTTTAAGAATTTTTGAGTTTACAATCTCCCTCAATGTAGACTCCCTTATATTACCGACTTTTAATGGAAGATAAGCACATGGAAATACATCCCCTTTTGCATTTATGTAAAGTGCCTCACTTCCAGCTAAGCAACCCATATATTGGTTCAGAAGAGTTTTCTGGGTTTCTCCAACTAGTTCGGGAAATAATGGGATAAGTATAGGATCGCCAGAAATTATCCTGACTTTCAACTTTCTTCCATATTCGATAACTTCTTTAATTAAATTAATATAGTCCCGAGTATCCAGCATCATGTCTTTATCCGCCCTTCCCACAGGGATTACAGACCTTATATTGAAAGATTCTGCCCCCAATTCTTTAGCTAATTCTATTAGTTTAAATGGATTTTTTGTAAATTTTGAAGCTGTGAATTTTATTGAGATTCTCATTTTCTTCTTACTTAATATTTTTAAACCCTCAATAGTTTTATCAAAAGCACCATTAACACCGCGGAATTCATCATGCTCACTTCCATATCCATCGAGACTAACCGAAAGTCTTAAATTCTTATGATTTGAAAGTTTTTCGCCAACCCCCTCATTTATTAGCGTACCATTAGTAGTTACAGTTACCTCTTCAAAAATAGAACATGCAAAATCAATCAATTTAAAAATGTCTCCTCTTACAAATGGTTCTCCTCCTGAAAAATTAAAGAATTTTACCCCCAAATCTTTTGATTGTTTTAATAAATCTATGGCCTCATTGAAAGAGAGCTCATCTGTCAAACGTATATCACCGAGCCTACAATGTTTACACTTTAAATTACATGCTGTGGTAACGTCCCATTGAATTAATTCCATCGTCCCACACTCTATTCAAAATAAATACAAAAATAAAATAAAGACAACTAAACTAAAAACTTTTAACCACATAGCCTACAAGTGATTTTTGCTTCTTTCTTTGCCTTTCCATTCTTTTTCATCTTTTCACCTCCTTAATTATAAAAAAGTCATTCTTTTGTGTTAGTGATTTTACACTTTTACCGTCCCAATAGAATCCCCCATCAACAATGTATTTTCCTATGGGCTTTCCTTTTATATCGTACTTAAAATACCTATTTATACTAGCCTTTGGAGGAAGAGTAACTGGTTTTTTGATGCTCTCCTTCATTCTATCTGGTCTTTTTATTTCAAATTTTATGGTTCCGTAAATTTTTCTAGTTGTATTATTAGTCACTTGCATATGTAATGTGACTTTATTTGTTTTTCCTTTCTCTACAATTTTGGGATAGATGCTCATTAACTAATTTATCCACCCTTATATTTATATACCTTTTTGTCACTTTTTCATTTAGGTTGTTGAAATTTATATCTAATCATTAAACCGCTTTCTTGAATTGCCTAATTGTACCACCCCCACATCTTTTCTACCTGTATTTTATTATGTATGCAATTAGGCATGCATATGCATGCACCATGCACCATTACTTTGCCTATGCCTATGAATCTATTCTTTGCAAGACTAAACACCTCTTTAAGCCTTGAGAATAACCTCTCTACTGCCCATCTCTTGCCGTAGTCTTTGTGTTTTGGTAGTGAGGATTTGCGGGAGGTATGCTACTCGAAAACAACATCGCGGCAATCTCTATATGATACCAGGCATGCGCAGAATTTCAATGTCTATTATTGGTACGAAAATGGTCATGAAGTGGATTTTGTAATCAGGGAAGCAGGAATTATGAGATTTTACAGGTTTCATATTCTGTAAAAAGATGAGACCAGGGAAAGAGAAGTTACTGCTATACTGGAGTGCGCAAAAATACTTAACGTAAACAATGCTACTGTTGTAACGATGGATTACGCAGGTGAGGAAGTATTAAATGACGTTACAATAAAGTACGCCCAGCAAAAGAGTAGATTGAAAATACATTAAAAAGATATGCATAAGAAGTGGCTGTCTTGGCTATGCCCCTAGTTTTGCTCAATAAATAATGGCTAAAACAGTATTGCAAAAGAAGGCTTTTATATCTTTATTATCAAAATATCATTAACATTTATTGATAATGATAAAATGATAATATGAAATTTATAGACAGAGAAGAAGAGCTAAAGGCGCTTGAAGAAGGCTATACATCTAAGAAGACCTCTTTTATAATAATTTATGGCCGCAGAAGGCTTGGCAAAACCGAGCTTATAAAGCAGTTCCTGAAAGGCAGAAACGGCATTTACTTCCTCGCTACTGATGAAGACATTACAAAACAATTAAAGAGTCTTTCAAGCCTTATAGGCATAAGGCTCGGGATTGAAGATCTTGCCCGCTTCGGTACTGTTGACTGGGAGTCTTTGTTTATGCGCATAGCCAATATTGAGCTAAAAGAAAGACTTGTTATAGCAATAGATGAATTCCCTCACCTTGCAAGGGCAGATAAGGCTATACCTTCTATATTCCAGAAGGGATGGGAGCTGTATCTCAAGGACAGAAACGTGATGCTTGTATTAAGTGGATCAAGCATAGGTATGATGCAAAAAGAAGTATTGAATCAAGCGTCGCCATTATATCAAAGGAACACTGCCATAATCAAGTTAAAACCTCTGAGAGTTGATTACACCATAAGAATGGCAAGCAGCCTCAAGTTTATTGATGCTTTAAAGGTATATTTTATATTTGGAGGCGTTCCTGCATATTATGTATATACAGAGGAGTGTAAGAACTTTGATGAGGTGCTAGAAACTATATTCAAACAAACCAGCATATTCGTAGATGAGATAGGTGTTATACTTTCAGAAGAAGCAAAGAACACTGGTGTTTATTTAGATATGATAGACTTTATAGCAAATGGTGTGAATAGACCAAGCGAGATTGCATCAAAGCTAGCAATCCCAGCAAGCGAGGTAATAAGGTATTTAAATGTACTTCTCAGAGTAGGCATTGTAGAAAAATCTCTACCCGTAACAAAAAAAGTAGAGAGACGGTCAAAAGGCGGCGTATATGAGATTAAAGACAACTATGCGCTTTTCTGGTCAAGATATATTAAAAGGAATGTCGAAAAGCTCTCTTTAGAAGGTTCGAAGAGTGTGGCTTCTGCTGTGCAAAAAGAGTTTGATTCCTTCGCTAGTATAATGTTCGAGCGCTTTGCAAAAGATTTTCTAGCGTTTATGAGTATTAATAAAAAACTGGGCATTACCTTTACAAAGATAGGCAGATGGTGGGGCTTAGATCCAGAGAAGAAAAGCGCCGGCAACCAAGAGGAGATAGATGTTGTAGCATTAAATGAGGATACAAAAGATATACTGTTTGGAGAATGCAAATGGGGCAATAGCAAGGTAGGAAAAGAGGTTTACTATGACTTAAAGAGGAAATCGGGGTTAGTGCAGTGGCATAATGATGACAGGCGTGAGCACTTTGCCCTCTTCGCCAAGTCCGGCTTTACAGAGAATATGAAGGAAATCGCAAAAAATGAAGGTGTTATGCTCTTTGACCTAGAGGCGATGGAAAAAGCTTTGAAAGAGGCATAAATGTAATCTGAATTAAATTTTGTTTGATTTGGCAGGGTCATTTTAAACATTGCAATAAGCCTAGAACGCTCCCTGGTGGTGAGCCTCTTCTACAGCTATCTCTACCGCTTCCCTGCTTGAATACCTGTTCTTCCATCCCAATGAAAGCAGCTTCTTGACCGCAAGCTCTGCTATCTTGACGTCGCCCTTCCAACCGCCGCCTTTTTCATCTTCTGTCTTTACCAATGTCTTCTCTACATTGCTTAAGTGCATCTTCTCTATCACTATATCTGCAATTTCCATGACAGAAGTTGTGCCCTCGCTGCCCAGATTATACATATCAACCGTCTTTGTCTTCTCGTGGGCAAAAAGCATGGCGCCTATGCAGTCTGAAACATGTATATAGGACTTCCTCTGCGTGCCGTCGCCAAGTATCTCAAGCCTTCTGGGATTTTTCTTCAGCTTATTGGTAAAATCGTATATGATGCCGTGCGTGGAATTCTTTCCAACAACGTTTGCGAATCTGAATATGCTGCTCTTTATGCCGTAATAATGCGCATAGGCGCTTATCATTGCCTCATCTGCGAGCTTTGAGGCGCCGTAAGATGAGATGGGCAGCAAAGGTCCGTATTCCTCGGGGGTTGGCATTTGCTTTGCCTCGCCAAATACTGTAGAGCTTGAGGAGAAGAGCAGCTCTTTTATATCATACTTCCTCGCAGCTTCGAGAACATTGAATGTGCCAAGGATATTATTCCTATAATCAATTTCTGGGTTCTCAAATCCGTGCCTCACGTCTGAATTCGCAGCAAGATGCACGACCATATCATTGCCCTCAAGTGCTTTAAGATCCTCTGCTTTTGCTATGTCGCCCTTCACAAACTTGATCTTCCCATTATCGATAAGGTGCCTTATGAACCTGTCGCCTTCTGTTGTTGAGAGATTGTCCAGTACTGTAACATCGTAGCCTTTGCTTACAAGCAGTTCTACAAGATTGCTTCCGATAAATCCCGCGCCTCCTGTTATCAAGATCTTCATTTTACCCCACCATCTGCATATATTATTGCAACATCATCAGTTAACAGCTTGTCTGCCATCCTATAGATACCTGTTTATTGTTGCAGAAAACATCGCGAGCCTTTGCCTATAATACAAAGGCACATCCTTTAACAGATTCCTTTGGTATGCTATTTTATGTTGTGTTTCTAAACATTGTAATCCTGGATCTGCATCTCTATTCCTTTGTCAGGTGTTATTTCTGCTTTAAAGCCAAGTTTCTCCTCAGATTTCCTCGTATCTGCAAGCGTCTCCATGACATAGTTCTTAACTGGCATAGGCACATATTTTGGCTTTATCTCCTTTCCCAGCGCATTGTTTATCTTTTCAACTGCTTCGTTTAAGCTATAATTTTTGCCGGTGCCGACATTGAATACTTCAAAGCCTTTTGTCTTTGTTGCAAGGATCAATGCCGCATCAATAGAGCCTTCCATTTATTACCACCATATGCCGCATTATTTTTGTTGCCTTTCGCATTCAAAAGGGCTTCAAAATGTTCCATTGTTGAATTTCAATATATATAAATTGCTGGGTTGGGGGTTATCAGGTCATTAGATGCTTCTCTTGATACAAAAACGAGCCTGCGGCAAAGAAAAGGGCATCGACCTTACCATAAAACCATTGTTGAGCATAATTATCAAAAAT
>Ga0080003_1001814_pt1 | contig 10722 bp, 11 predicted proteins | sample JossMetagenome_FD_69206 | JGI IMG/M metagenome (GOLD analysis project Ga0080003, IMG submission 69206) | Hot spring microbial communities from Joseph's Coat, Yellowstone National Park, USA - JC2_E (SPADES assembly) (version 2) | ecosystem: Environmental > Aquatic > Thermal springs > Hot (42-90C)... | reverse complement strand
AAGTGGCGCCAAGCGATCAGCTTAGAAAGTGGTTTGCACATGATCCAAGCAAGTGGGAAGAGTTTAAAGCTAGATACAAGAAGGAGCTTGATGCAAACGAGCATGTTAAAAAGCTTTTAGACCTTGTAAAAAACGAAGATGTGACGCTAGTTTATGCTTCACGTGACACAGAGCATAATAATGCGGTTGTGCTGATGGAATATATTAAAGAGAAGCTTGGAGAAAAAGCCTAATGTCATCTATGGATAGTGCTTTGTCTACATTCACAAAAACATACAAAAGTGCGATAGAGGTAATGATTCACCCCGGCTTTGCCACAAAAAATCAAATGGGTATTGTAGATGCACTCAAATTTTATTATACTATTGCCTTAATTCCAACAATTCTTGGTGTATTGTTAAGTCTTGCCGTAAACCCTCATTCTGTGCTTCTTCCATTAATCATCGCTGCTCTTTATCTTGTGTTCTTTCCTATTGGTGCATTTATAAACAGTGGCATATACCACATCATAATAAACAACATACTTAACTTGTATAAGCAAGAATATAGTGCGGCTTTTTTAGCTTACATTTATTCTCTAGTTCCTGTTGTGTTCTTTCTCTGGGTTTTTCCAATACATATGCTAGCATTTGTGCTTATAGTGGTTAGCTTCCTTTGGTCTTTTATAGTATTAATAATAGCACTATCAAACCTACTTTCTATTAGCAAGCTTAAGGCATTAGGCACAATTCTGTTGATCGTCATAATATTTAGTTTAATTGTGGGTGTTATTGCAATTATGATTATCGAGCTTACCGAGCAACTTATTGGACTTGCACTATCGTTTGCGCTGTCGTTTGGTATTGGTTTATTTAATCTTTTTTCGTCCAATTCTTTGAATGGATCTACAATTCCATTAGTAGTTGCACATTCATCAGCCAACTATACTTCATGTGGCAACTTTACACTTTTAGATAATAGATCTTCAAACACAGTAGCAGGTATTTGCACATGGAATGGTGGCAACTTAAACATATCTATTGCTGGTGGCGATTCTGGATTTGCTTCTGTAACTTTTATAGGGAGCAATAACAAAACATATTTCTCGCAAGGAACAACAGCAAGATGCCTTACAAGCTTTGGCTCTTTCTATGCACCAGCGCAGAAATATACTTTAGTTCTTTCTACAGGCCGTGGTGGCGGATATTGTGGCCCAGCAACAGTAAAACTTTTTGGCTAAATCTATATTTAATAAATAGTGTAAATAGTGTAGATTTTACTAAGCATGTGCTGTAAGCTTACACTTAAATGAAAAGTATGCTTGACACAAGGAACAAAGTGCTTCTCCAGAGCGGCTCTTTCCTGATTCTGAAAGAACCCTCGCATATTTATCAATAAGTTCATCGCTGAGCCTGCCTTCTATCTTCTTTATCTTTTCAGAATATTTTCCTGTTTTATATTTGCTTATTGCAGCCTGCGCAACACCCAATAGCTCTGCAACCTTTTCTTCTTTAAGATTATACTTATTGATAAGGGTGTTTGCGAGTCTAGACCTTATCGCTGGTATTACCTCATTAGCAGCTTCTTCGTAGATAACCATGCTTGTCTATAACATAGTTATATAAAAAAGTATTTAATCGTTGCTATGGAGGCACAGGGAATCGAACCCAGATCTTCACCGTGTAAGGGTGACGTCCTACCATTAGACTATGCCTCCGCATCAAATTCTTATGGTAAAGTATTATTTATATTTTTGCTTTATTAGTTCTTTTTGCGCTTTACTTTTCGATAAGTTCTGCTTCTTTTATAATATATACGCCGTTCATTCCCTCTATCTTCTTTTCTGCATTTCTGATGCTTATTTTTTTCTTGAAGAGTGGAGCGTCTAGAACAAAGCTCTCTGCTTCGCCGCCTTCAAAGAGCATGTTAACTCCATATTTTTTATTTGCTAATTCCAGCTCTTTTATAACATCTTTATCTATTCTTTTACCAAGCAGATCAGTGCTTAAGCCTTCTGCAGAAACAGATGTTATTATTGCATTGTACCTCTCTGCTATTTCATTAAGTTCAGCTAATGGATCAATATGCCAAAGCGGTGCAACATGTTCTATGCCAAGCTCATTAGCTATCTTGTTTATCCTATCAGCTTGATACCTACTATATGTTGCACCAGTAATTATTGTAGTAACATTATTTTCCTTAAGCGCTTTCTCTAGGTCTTTTAGCTCTTCCTCTTTTACACCTTTTGTATCTACAAAAACCTGTCTTATTCCAAGCGCCTCTGCTTGGAGCTTTGTTTGTTCTACATTCGGATAATGAAACATATAGCTATTCGGATTTTCACTTTTGAAGGTAATAAGAAGCTCTGCCTTTATGCCTAGCTCATATGCTTTGTGCAATGCAAGTGTTGAATCTTTGCCGCCACTGAAAAGGCACGCTATCATGCTAAGCGCCTTTGCCCTTTGCAAGCTTTTTCTTTACATGCTTAAGCGCCGAGAACATATCTCTATCCATTTCCTCTAGCCTCATCGATATATATTTGGCTTGTGCATTTAGTTCAGGTATGCGCACATACTCTAGCGCATTTACCCTTCTTTTTGTTTTGTCTATCTCTACAACAATCCTTTTTAGGCTCTGCTCCCTCTTTGCTATTTCTATAATTGTATCTTCAACCTTTTGGAATTCATCGCTTACATCATCTACTGCGGTGCTTGTTGTTATAAGGCTGTAGCCTCTTTCTAAGAGATTAATGCTCTCTTTGCCTGCTTTGCTTATCTCTGGCACATTCACGCCCATTATGTTCTTAAGGCTTATCTTTATTGGATAGGCTTCTGTTACGTGTGATGCTATTGTTTCGAGCTCAAAATTTCCAATATAAGTAGAGGCTATTGCAACACTTTTATATGCGTTTTGCAGCATGTTATACAAATAAGCCCTATCCGCTTTTGAATATTGTAGAAGCCTTAGAAACTCCATTACGAGAACTTCCCTCTTCTTCTTTAGTATGCTATGCCCTTTCTTAGCAAGCGCTATGCTTCTTCTGAGATTTATTAGATTCATTCTTGTTGGATTAGGCATCTTCACGTGAACTACCCCACTCTTACGGATGGGGCTTCTTGAGCTCCACCCGCTTGTTCGGAGCTTCTCGCTTCATCTGCGACGACAATAATCTTAGTTCCCTCTCTTCAAATTTGTCCTTTACTTTTACATTTACTTTGTTTACTTTGTAATCCCTGTATGGCACTAAATCTGTTATACCTTTAGATATTATGTAGTTGGTAAACCATTTACTCTCAAGGAACAACCTTTCTAAATTATCCATTCTTTCCTTTGATATTTTGCTCTTATCAAGTTTTATCTCAAAAGACTTTGCAGTCTGCGTTTTCCTTTTATTCCTGGTCTCACGGCCTTTATTTCTTATCCTTTTGTTCTTCTCTATAAGCATGTTGGTCAACCAACACAATATTTTTATCGTGTTTGTTTTTATATTTATAATTGTTGCCCGCTCTCATCCCCTATCTTGCGAAAAGGGGACTTCCTGCGAGCAGAGTTAAACACCCGCTCACTTTTTCTCTTGCTTATAATATTTCTGAATGTACTCTTTCTTTATTCTTGTAAGTTCACCTTCAGGAAGCATTGAGAGCAAATCCCAGCCTATATTTAATGTAGCTTCTATATCTCTCCTCTCGTCTGGCCCTTGTTTTATAAAGCTGTTTTCAAAACTTTCGCCGAACCTAAGGTATAGTTTATCCATTTCACTTAAAGCTTCTTCGCCAACAATTGAGCTTAGACTTCTTGCTTCTACAGCACGCGAATAAGCACCATAAAGCTGGTCTGCAACACCTCTGTGGTCTTCTCTTGTCTTGCCTTCACCTATTCCGTTGTTCATAAGTCTTGAAAGCGAACCCTGCGGATTTATTGGCGGATATATACCACGATTATACAAGCTTCTATCAAGATAAATCTGGCCTTCTGTAATGTAGCCTGTTAAGTCTGGTATGGGGTGCGTTACATCATCACCAGGCATTGTAACAACATTAAGCTGCGTTATACTACCTTTCTTTCCAACAATAACGCCAGCCCTTTCGTAAATGCTCGCTAGGTCTGTATACATATAGCCAGGGTATCCCCTTCTTCCCGGTACTTCTTCTCTTGCGCTGGAAAGCTCCCTAAGAGCTTCTGCATAATTGGTCATGTCGTTTAGTATTACAAGCACATGCATATCCTTTTCATAAGCTAAGTATTCTGCTGTTGTAAGTGCTATTCTTGGAGTTAGAATTCTTTCTATACTTGGATCATTTGCAAGATTAATGAATGCCACAGTTCTTCCAAGTGAGCCTGCTTTCCTGAATTCGTTTATGAAGAACGTTGCGTCATCGTAAGTAACGCCGATTCCAGCGAATACAACAGCAAAGTCTTTGCTTCCTTTAACACTTGCCTGCTTTGCAATTTGAACAGCAAGCTGATTGTGTGGTAAGCCAGAACCAGAGAATATAGGTAATTTTTGGCCCCTAACCAATGTCATAAGGCCGTCGATTGCTGATACGCCTGTTTCTATAAAATCATTAGGCATAGCTCTTCTGCTAGGATTTATAGGCAAGCCGTTTATATCGAATTTTTCATCATATGCTACGCCTGCCTTTATATCTATGGGCTTTCCTTGGCCGTTGAATACTCTGCCGAGCATATCCTCTGAAACACCTATCCTAAACACATCTCCAAGGAATGTAACACTGCTTTTATCTATGCTAATCCCTTCTGTATTTCCAAATACTTGTACAACAGCATATTCATTTGTTGTTTCAAGAACCTGGCCAAGCCTTGACTCACCATTGCCGAGCTCTATTCTTACTATCTCACCATACGCAGCATGCCTAACGCTCTTTACAACAACGAGCGGTCCAGCAATGCTCTCAATAGTTTTATAATTTATTTCATGCCTCATTTATTCACCCTGCTTAACCGCATTTGCCTCATTCTCTTTTTCTGCCTCAAGCTCTTCTTTTATAAGCTTATCAAACTCGCTCTCTATATTTTTCTCAATATTCTCTTTTTCTTTCTCGACATCGCTTTCATTCCACTCCTTCATTCTAGCTAACTCATTTATTACACTCATTGCTGCTATCTTCTCTGTGCTTACTCCATTGCTTATCGCTTGCCTCATCTTTTCTTCAAAGTAAAGAAGAGAGCTCAGCATAGCTTCCTGTTTTTTTATGCTTGTATAAGTATCTAGAGGATCAAATGCACTCTGCCTCAAGAAGTATTCTCTAATCATTCTTCCTATAAGTAGAATTGCCCTTTCGCTATCTGGAAGCGCGTCTTCGCCGACAAGCTGCACTATCTCTTTTAGCTCAGATTCTCTCTGCAATATGGCCATAGCCTTTGCTCTTTTGCTCGGAAACTCTTCGCTTACATTCTTCTTATACCAGTCGCTTAGCTGATCAATATATTGTGAGTAGCTGTTTAGCCAGTTTATTGCTGGGAAATGCCTTGAATCTGCAAGCGCTTTGTCGAGAGCCCAGAATACTTTAGTAACTCTTAACGTGCTTTGTGATACTGGCTCTGAAATATCACCGCCAGGTGGTGAGACTGCACCTATAACGCTTACAGAACCTATCTTGCCGCTAAGCGTCTCTACCTTGCCAGCCCTTTCATAAAATTCAGCCAGCCTTTTTGGAAGATAAGCAGGATAAGCCTCTTCACCGGGCATCTCTTCTAGCCTTGCAGATATTTCTCGCATAGCCTCTGCCCACCTTGATGTACTATCTGCCATAAGAGCTACGTTGTAGCCCATGTCTCTAAAGTATTCTCCGATTGTAATACCAGTGTATATGCTAGCCTCTCTTGCAGCTACAGGCATGTTGCTTGTATTCGCTATAAGAATAGTCCTCTCCATCAAGGGCCTGCCTGTATGAGGATCAGCAAGCTTAGGAAATTCTGTAAGCACTTCTGCCATCTCGTTTCCTCGCTCTCCGCAGCCTATGAAAATAACAATCTGTGCATCAGACCATTTTGAAAGTTGGTGCTGTATAACTGTTTTTCCAGAACCGAAAGGGCCTGGCACTGCTGCAGTGCCTCCTTTTGCAATAGGGAAGAAAGTATCAATAACTCGCTGGCCTGTTAAAAGGGGTTCATCGCTTCTTATCTTTCTCCTGTATTTGCTTGGTGTCCTAACAGATCTTCTTTGCAACATTGTTATACTATAATCGCTTTTTCCTTTTATCTCTGCAATACTTTCTTTTAGTGTGTAGTTGCCTTCCTTTATACTCTCTATCTTACCTTCAACACCGTAAGGCAGCATTATGTAATGCTTTATAAGAGGTGTTTCCTGCACATACCCTATAATATCGCCTTCTTTTACATAATCGCCCTTTTTCTTCATTGGCATAAATTTCCATTTTCTTTTTTTGTCTAACGGTTCTACACTTACTCCTTTTGCTACAAAGTCGCCGCTTTTTGCTGCGATAGCATCCAAAGGCCTTTGTACGCCATCAAATATACTTGTAAGAAGGCCTGGGCCGAGCTCAACAGAGAGTGGCTTGCCTGTAGTAGCAACCTGCTCACCAGGTTTAAGTCCTGATGTATCTTCATAAACTTGTATAACCGCTTTATCTCCGTGAAGCTGTATTATCTCACCTATAAGCTTTGCTTCTCCAACCCTTGCTACATCATACATATTAGCTCCTAGCATATCGCTAGCAATTACGAGAGGCCCTGAAATTTTTTCTATTTTGCCCAAATAATCACCATTTATTTGGCAAGAATATCAATACCAATAGCCCTTAATACGAGCCTTCTTAGCGTGTCAACCTCCTCTTCTTTCTCTTGATAGTCTGGAACCGCTATGATCAAAGGCATTAAGCTTGTTTCGATAATGTGCTGTAGTCTTTTGCTCTTTATTTTCTTTGTCAGACCTTCTGCAATTATAATAATACCTATATCCTGCATGTTTAGCAATTCATCAAGTGCTTTTTCAGCCTCTTCGCCATTCCTTGCTATACGTACAGCCTTTACTCCAGCAAGCTTAAAGCCCATCCCAAGAATCTCACTACCTATAACGCCTATCTTATAGAGCTTCCCTTCTTTTTCCTTTATTCCTTCCATAATATCATTCTTGCAACCTCTTCTTGTGGGAGTGCATACTGCTTGCTCTTTATAATAATCCTGAGCGTAAGAACTTCAATACCCTTTATATAAACATAAGCCAATATAGTGCCAAACGAGAGCAAAGTATGGCTAAGCATCTTTATTCCTTTGCTTAATATTTGGTTCTTCATGCCTATCTCAAAAGCAAAAAGCCTTCCCTCCTTTTTATAAATCTCTATCTCATTTGATAAATCGAAAACCTTCGCATTTCTTGCAATCTCTTCTTCATTCTTCGCATGTTCATAAATGGACTGCAATTCTTCTATGCTGAGCGAACCTTTTTTAATAAGGCTTTCGCTTATCTCGTTAAATTTAAGAGCATAGTGTTTTCCCCTTATAAGGTTTAGTATATTCCTCATGTCTATCTCTAGCTTTATTATTTTAGCGGCTTCTGGGCTAAGCTCTTTTATCTTTGGCATAAGTGAGCCCAGCTTCTGATAGTAGAGTTTGTCTATAAGCATATTGGCTTTTAATGCGTCACCACTCTTTTTGAATTCATCAAAAGCTTCGGCAAGGATATCTTTATATGGGCTGTTTATGCTGAGCTTTGAAATTAAGCCCTCAACGCTTGCTTCTCTGAAAGCCTCTTTTATAACATTTGCATTATACGGGCCGTAATCGATAATGTATTTTGCTATCTCTTCAAAGCTCTTTTTGCTATACTTAGCTTCTATTGCCAGTTCTATATTGTATATATCCCATTTTCCAACAATTGCTCTTGTAATCTCTTTGTCTTCTGTTGGTGTTATTGTTATAAGCTTGCTAACATTCAAGGCCAGATTTTTGCTAAGCGCAAAATCTATCATCTCACTGCTCATTTTAATACCGCCAAACTGCTCGAGTTCTTTTTTGTAGCTTGTTTGGCTAAGAAGCGAAAGTATAGAGCCAACATCCTTTGCCTGTATTATATTCTTCATCACAGCAGGTGCAATAAGCTCTGATTCCATAGCCTTTACTCTAGTGGCTGAGTATGCATATCTAGTTGATATCTGACCAATATAGCTCATTTTCTCCCTTCTCGCTTCATTTTCTTCATATTTACTTTCTTTTTGCTACTTTCTCCCTTGCCAGCCTTCTTTTCAATGCTTTTGAAGAGTTCTTTTATTATCATGCTTTTTGCATGCTCTTTCTCATTCTCTATAATTTTTTCAGGGCTAACATCTATACTTATCTTACCATCGTTGCTTAATGCAAATACTCCCTTGCTGCATTCATCAAATGTGTAGCCGAGTTTTTTTAGAATAGGCGCAAAGTTCTTTTCAGCAACGATCTTTACATCAACACCTTCTTCCTTTAGCCTGTTTAGAGCGCTATCTAATATCTTTTTGTAGTTTTTTATTATCTCGTTAAGCATCTCCTTGCTCACCTTGTTGAATTCTTTTTCTGCAACCCTTTCATGTGCTGTCAATATAGCATTATGTCTCTCGATCTCTAACTCAGCGAAGTACTCTTTTTTAATCTCATCAACAATCTCGCTTGCCTGCTTTTTTGCTTCTTCCTCTATTTTCTTCGCCTTTTCTTTCGCTTCGCCAATTATTCTTGCTTTTTCTTGCTCAGCCTCGCTTAGCAGAGAATCTCTCTTCTTTCTAGCCTCTTCTAGAATCCTATCTGCGATAGCTTCAAGTGGCATGAGCTCGCCTTATATAAGGCCTGCACCAAGTACTATGAGTATTGCTATAACAAATCCGAAGATTAGTATCGTCTCTGGTAATACCAAGAAGAGAAGTGCTATACCCATCTGGTTTGGCTTCTCTGCTATCAAGCCAAGACCTGCAGCTCCTATTGTTGCTTGTGCAACGCCTGTTCCTATTGCCCCGCCAGTTATTGCTATTCCAGCTCCAATTGCCGCAATTGCAGCTTCCATTCCTAATACCATTTTTTCCACCACTAATTTTTCAATCTTTAACATATCTCCTTTTGTAATAGAACGGTTTAAACTTTATTCCTCCGCCATTATAAAATTTAGAGAAAAATTCAACAAAGTTAAGCCTTATTCCTTGTACAAGTCCTTCAAATATTCCAAGGATCATATTCAAGAAGTGAAGTATTACAAAGATTATAAGGAATAAAATAAACAGTAACATACCATGGCTCAAGCTTGGAGTAAAAGCTTGATCTATTAACATGGCAATAATTATACTGCTCATGCCAAATCCTAGAATCCTTGCATAGCTCAATGGGTGTGCTATAAGGCTTGTTATCTCTGTGGCCTCTATGCCGCTTAGAGCACCCGTAGCTATAAGTGCTGCAATAGAAGCTATGCCAAAATAGAGCGTAGCGCTTGCTCCTACCAGGTTAAAGAAAGCGCCACCAACAGCAAATACGCCTGTTATTATTGTCAATATACCGGTTAGCTTGCTTATCGCCACTTTCTTCTCGCCATGCCTCCATTTGTTTACAAAACCAAGGAACAAGCCAAGGCTTACTTGGGCAATTCCAAAAAGAATAGTAATGAGAAGAACTGTGGTTACATTCTTTATCCAATCAATTCCAAAGTTTATGCCAAGATATTGGTTGAGCTGATAGCCGAAGTATTGGTTAGATAAGAAGCCGAAGAAGATAGCTGAGAATGCAGCAAGCTGCCAGATCTTCGCCGCATTATAAACAAGACCATCGGGATCTGTAAATGTTGTAATCCACGTTACAAACAGAAGCGATGCAATCCCATAGCCAACATCACTAACCATCATGCCATAGAATATTGGAAAAGATAATATAAAGATCCATGTGGGATCAACTTCATCACTCCTTGGTATTGAGTAGAATTCCATCATATAATCGAATGGTCTTAGGAACTTTGGTCTATTTGTAAGCGTTGGTGGCAACTCATCTTCTTCTTTTTCTATAACCTCTAACTCAAATTCATCTGTGAGCCTTGATAGCCCATTCCTTATATCGTTAAGCTTTTTCTTTGGAATCCAGCCCTCTATTAAAAATGTATAATCTGTCTTCTTGAAGTTTGATTTAACGCTTTCTCTTTCTATCTCTATCTCTAGCATCTCCCTATATGCTAGGAGCTCGTTCATATATCTATTCATTTCTCTTATTTCATCTGTAGCTTTTCTTATCTGTTCTTTTAACCTGTCTATCTCTTTATTGCATTTCTCAACAACACGCTCCGGCTTGGAGTCCAAATATCTATCGCTTAGGTCTAATTCTTCAAGAGCAATGCCTTTTATTGCCTCATCTATGTTTAAGCCCTTTTCATAAGCTATAAAGAATAAGATCTTATTCTTTCCAACATCATTCTTTATGAGATATAAATTATTTATTTTGTTAAGGCTTGCTTCAAGCGCATCTGCATTTTTCTTTGCAACTATATAGGCCTTGTAGCTTATATAATCGCTTTTAAGCTTTGAAAAGTCAATTGCTATGCCCATAAACTTAGATGCTATATACTTTGCGTGCTCCAGACTTTCTATCTCTTTTTCGCTTTCTTTTACAATATTGTTTAATTCGAAAAGCCTTTCTACGGGCTTGAAGTGCTTTAGCTTTCTTATAAGTTCGTTGCGCTCTAGCCTCTTTAGCATATGCGTTTCCTGCTTTGTAGTTCTTCTTTTTTCAATATGCTCATTTATTATCTCTATGGAGCCGTTA
>Ga0080003_1001813_pt1 | contig 10722 bp, 15 predicted proteins | sample JossMetagenome_FD_69206 | JGI IMG/M metagenome (GOLD analysis project Ga0080003, IMG submission 69206) | Hot spring microbial communities from Joseph's Coat, Yellowstone National Park, USA - JC2_E (SPADES assembly) (version 2) | ecosystem: Environmental > Aquatic > Thermal springs > Hot (42-90C)... | reverse complement strand
AAAAAAATAAAAAAAATGATTTATTGTTTTTCTTCTTTATTTTCTTCCTTTGGTTCTGTCCAGGGCTTAACACCCTCTTTTGTCTTCTTCCTTCTGAAATATATGGCCTCAACTATTGCTACTACCACTAGGATTACCACAATGATTATTAAAGTAATATCCAACGGCGTTATCCCCGTGTAGTATGTTGGTAATGAGATTACAGGGCTTACAGTAACCATTCCAGCTGTTATGTTTCCTGATGTTATTGATGATGTATACCCGGACGGGTATGTTATTGTGTAAGAATATGTGCCATAATGCTCAACAAACACTATTGTTGATGATGATGAACTCTTTGTTTGACCATTTAATGTAACTGACCATATGGATCCAGGCGGTAAACCTGTTTCAACAAAAGTGATTGTATAATTCAAAGGTGTAAATGTTATCCCTTCCGTTATTATATTTCCATTCACCACAATACTGCCTGATGAGGGTGTGATGTTGTAACCTGGAATGCCATAGATCACAAAAGGATATGTACCATTCATAAGAGAGAATGAAAGTGAACTTGTATTGATTATATAATTTGTTCCATCAAAGTTCATCTTCCATGATGTGCCGGATGGTAAGCCTGTTTCAATGAATGTTACAGCATATTTAGCAGGTACAAAGGCAATATTTATTTTTACTTCTGTTCCATTAATCGTAAAGATTCCTGATCCAGGCGTTGCAATATATCCAGGTGTTATCACCTTATATGAATAAGTTCCAAATGGTAGAGAAACTGTGATTAAAGTTCCTGTTGTTGTAAACATTTGACCATTTACCTGAACTGACCATGGTGTTCCTAATGGTAGACCTGTCTCAGTGAATTCTGCGTTCACCATTATTTGTGAATATGTTATCTGTTCTGAAATTGATCCATTATTTACGTATATATAACCGGACATTATATTGCTTGTATACCCAGGAACCTGCAAAACAGTGAATGCATATGTTCCATTTGGTAGATTGAATATTATGTTTTCCCCTGCTGAAGCATTCTTCGTAATATTGTTTATTGATATTCCCCAGGTACCTGACAATAGTCCTTTCTCAGTGAATGTTACATTATAAAGAACTTGAGTAAAAGTGATGTTCTGTGTAACGCTCATATTTGTTACAGATATTGTTCCGCTAGTTGGGATTGATCTATAACCTGGAACTTCTAAAACCTGGTATGTATAATTTCCTGGCGTTACACTAAATGTAATGCTATTGGTGTTTGATGTTTCCACATATCCATTTAATGAAACTGACCATGGTGTTCCCAGAGGCAGACCTGCTTCATTGAATTTCACATTATAGAGTTTTGTATAGGCAACGTTCACAGTTGTTGGCGCTAAAACACTAAGCTTAATAAATGATACATTCTGTATGTAACCAGATACAGATCCTACCAATGCATAATATGTCCCTGGCAATACATAGAATGTTACGTTATTTGATACTGATGAAAAATTCTCAACAAGGTAGTTTACAGTGCTCAATAGTTCAACATACCATGCAGTGCCAGTTGGTAAGCCAGTTTCGTTGAACATCAATTGAATCTGCATAAAGTCCAATGGTAGATAATCACCGCCTGACTCAATTAATCCGAGATCGTTGAAGAAACTTGTATTATTCAGATTATACCAGAAATTGCCTCCCTGGTATCCCACACCGAGAATATTTCCAGTAAGTGAAAAACCATTGAAATGATACGTATAATTTAACGGTTCCATAGAAATATTCCATTTATTTAGATATAATACTGGACCAGCCCAATACCAATAAGCATTATAATCTGGATTATATGCAGGATACTGTACATCAAAATAGTTGTTGTAGATCAAATTGTTACCTGAATAGAGTGTTAGACCGAATGGCATTAATCCATTATACAATGAAGATGCAAAATATGATTGTGTTATGGAATTTTGAAGGAAGTAATTGCCCCAGATAACATTATTTGAATATGTTGCATTATTATTATAAAATAACAAAGATGATCCCATGCTTGAGAACTGGTTATTTGCAACAAGATCATGTGTTGAGTTCCAGAATATTACGCTTGCAACTAATGGGTTCCAACTAACTCCATAATAGGGGAACCAGCCAGAAATGAATTGGGTATTAATCAATGATAAATGTGATGTGTTGTAAAACTCGTAATTAAGATAATTTGTTTGTGGCAAATCTGGGAAATTAAAATGACTAAGGAAACCGTTCACGCCTGGTGGATAAATTATTTCAAGCATTGGCATAGATTCAAGATTTACATGCAAGTTAGTATTTGCAATTAATACTCCTGCAAATGATGGGAATAAATAATCATTAAACTGTGCAAATATTGGGTTGATAGGACCATATTCATTGTTGAATATCATGTATGGATTTGATGCTGAACCGTTGCCCTGGTAAGAAATATACTGTAATTGATTATTCCCAAATGCATAAAGCGGGGTATAGATACCAAGACTCATATTCCTTGATAATCTAACATTTAATGTACTGCTCATTTTGTTTATCACAATTGGGTTATAGTTGCTTAATAATAAATAAGCACTATAATTTCCCTCTGGCAATGCATAAGAGAATCCACCAGTTGGTGATAGTGGTACCCATGCAGAATATGTACTTGAATATGAATCATAGTATGTTGTGTTTAATGAAAGGGGTGATAGTGATACCCCTGCAGAATATGTACTATTGAAAAATGATCCGGGTGAAACGAACATGAATGTGTTTGGTGGATTCACATTACCAATGAATGAAATCATTTTATTCGTTTTTGAAGCATTCCACATACCATAAAGGAACGATGGCCCTGGATTGAGTATAGCAGTTTCGCCTGTCCATGAAACTGCAACACCTTCGGTTGTTTCTGCTGTATCAGTTCCGAAATCAAAAGCGGCAGGAACATTGTGATAAGATTTTGTTGTGCTATTTAAATAATATAAATTCAACGTTGCATTTATATCATAGATCATTGTTGTGGTACCAGCTCCAGGACCAATTACCAGTATTTCTGCATCATTGAGTAAAAAACCGGTTGGTGTGATCTCACTTCCGCTCACAAGGTAGTATGGTTGAGGTGCAACATAACCGGTTGGCATGCCATATGTGGAATTAAATAGCACCCTGTCATATGAGCCTGATATTGATGTACCATTTGAAAATGTAACAGTATAGTTGAAAAACACAGCCGTATCACCATTTATAACTGTGGAGTTTAGGTAAAGATCTATTGAGAAAGGATATGTGACCTTTATTGTAGGGCCTACTCCATAATAATAAACACCTGGAACCAATGTACCATAACCCGAATAAATGGAATTTGGGCTCATGTAATATACTGAGTTTGAAAAGTTCCATATAGCATCCTCAAAAATGAGTTCTTGTGTTCTTGCTGAGTAATATATTACATTTTGATTCCAGAACACATAGCTCGAGTTTCCAAATAGCGTTACATGGTTCAATACCGCATTCAGCTGAAACGAAATACTATATGGTGCGCTGTCAAGCATGTAGAAATCCATTAGATTATTTACCTGAATGGAAGCCTTAAAGCTTGAGGTTGTATATGTGTAAGGAACTAATGCACCAGTACTGTTCATTCTTAGTCCAAAATCACTAAGCCCCATAGGCGCAGGTGCTTGCGAATATAGTGGCGTTACATGATCTCCTGTATAAATGAACCTCTTCTGAACAAGGTTTGGCGGTGATACATACTTCATTGGAACGTTATCCTGTTTCAATACCTGGTAAATCCTCTTTTCCAAAGGTAATTTTTCACTGTTCTTTATTCCAGGAAGAATTTTTGGACCCTTAATTTCATTGACTATTTTCTTTTCTGAACTTGGATAAGCACTTGCAAATGCCCCCGCAAATGTAGATAGCAAAAAAATGCTAATTACTAGAATCACTATCGTATTTATTAATTTTCTATTCATATGCCTCATCCAAATAATTATTATGTATTTTCAATATTTTAATTTTATTGTACAATTTGCTGTGTTGAATAATTCTGACTAATGTCCTATTTTTGTCATTTGTTTTTTATACTTCTTATTATTTTCATTTTTTATTAGCAGTTCAAATAATAAAAGATGGGGTAAGCATCATAAAGATCATCGTGATTGGTCAAAATACAACGATGAACTTGTAGTTAAAGGTGAGTTCTATTTAGACCTAGGATTTTCAGAGCTCTGGGATGAAGATTTTCATATCACAAGATCCATAATTTTTCTTTTTGATCTGTCAAGAATTTAATTCATCAAAATTATAATGTTATATGCAACTATATTCATTCCTACTGAAACATCATAATTCCTATTTCTTACGAACCAGATATATTCACATCCAAGAATGTCCTCAAGTATCGCAAATGTTCTTTCAATCTCTCACCTTCTATGAAACTAGTATCTGTAATTTTAATGCTGTAATTATTGTTTTCTTGTTTCTGCTTTATTTTTTTAATCAAAATTCTTTTACCCTTTTATCATTATAACCTCTAAAAACTGTTCATATGCCAAAAAATACCTAACATTTATGTTCAGAGCTAGGGTTTTGCGTTAATACTATCCAATACAGTAAATAATAGCATCAATATATATATATTATACTCAATTTTTTATCTTTAAAGTTATTTGATTGAATCTTTTTTATTTAAAAGATAATCAACCATTGATTATTAATTTTTATTTTGTAATCAGAATAATATTATCACAAAACTAAAATATCAAATTAATTATTAAAAATCAGGGATTTTCATTTAAAATATCTTTCTCATTTTTTATTTTGGAAAAATTGATTCTTATAGATGTTAAAACATAACCTCTTTCCTTTTTTATAATCTTACCACTTGCCATCATTTCCATTATTCTTTTAGAAAAGATCCCACTCAATTTATGTTTTTCTGATTCATCAAGATTTAAGCGATACTTTTTGTTTATATATCCAATAAGATGTTTAACATTCTTTTCAAAATCTAATGAAAAGACCGTATAAATGATTTTATCTTGAAGCTCGACTCTATTAATTATATCTTCAAAAGTTATCATTTCTTCAGTTATCAATCCCTCAACCCCCTATAAACTTTTAATTCCCTTTTGATTATTTTTTCATATATAATAAATTTAATAATAAAAATCGCAGATATCGTAATATATATGATTGTTAATGACCTGAAATCAATTTCATAACCATAGACTTCTATTGATTCCATAAATCCTAAAAATTCACTATCAAAGAAATAAGATATTGAATTCAAGATTATTATTTGAAAAATCATTTCCTCCCCTGCAGGCTTTTATAAAGCTGAAGAATTAAATATGGCGAATATCTTGGAACAATTTCAATCACTTCCTTTTTCTCGCCCTTCTGTATTTTCAAATTTGCCCCTTCCTCAATCAATTCAATAAGCTTTTCCTGATCTTTTGTGAGATCCTTTTTTTTAACTTTTTCAAGCCATCTTTTTATGTTCTTTCTGATCTCATATGGGAGATCCTCTTCTGTGTATTCTCTTTTTGTTCTAATTACGATATATTCCTTTTGTTTTTCTTCTCCAAAAAATTCTTCAAGAGTTTTCATAAAAATACCCTCCATAAAATTATTAATGCTAAAAATACGATTGAAATAATGAATACTGCTATAACCCAGTTTGTAAACTTATTCCAAAATTTTTCAAATTCCTGGTGTTCAAGTTCTTTTTCAATATATTGAATATCTTCCATCATCACCACCCAGGGGCTTCTATTCTATGCCCGTTGGGACATTCAAAATACATCTGAGAAAAGAAATCTGAGGCATAGCCGTGCCTTGTTCCTTTGCACCATTTTTTATCAAAAGGGCAATAAAATACCCACAAATCATTTTGTCTATCTATGCATTTAGGCTGTTTTGTTATTTTCATTAGAAAGGTTACTTTTTCACTCATTTTTTACCTCCAGCCATCTACCATTTCTTTTATGGCCTCTTTATTCATTTCAATCCCTGAAAACCTCTTACCAACCTCTATGGTTTTATCAATTTCTTGCATTAAGGCCTCAATACTATTATTATCAAAATTATCTATCTCTTTTTTATATATTGTTTTCTTATCCTTTTTTATTATTATTGTCAGCATCACAACTCCCTCCACTGAATATCTCTCAACCTTTCTAGAATCATTTCAACAACTGTTAATCTTTTTTTCAGAAAAATTCTCTTCTGTTCATCACTCGTATTTGCTATCTTGTTTATTAACTGCTTTTTATAATTTTCCCATTCAGTTATCTTCTTTTCAAGATTTTTCAACAACTGTTAATCTTTTTTTCAGAAAAATTCTCTTCTGTTCATCACTCGTATTTGCTATCTTGTTTATTAACTGCTTTTTATAATTTTCCCATTCAGTTATCTTCTTTTCAAGATTTTCCATGTCATTACCTCCTTTGGCCGTGATCATTAAAATAGATCCATCTTTTTTCATTTCACACCCTCCTTTTCATCCTTAGCTTTGTTTTCATTAATATCTAAATTAATAGGATATGTAACGATCTTCCCATTATTATCAATGACAGAAACATACTCATCTTTATCTTCTATCTCATTTTTATTTTCAATATCATCAATGGTTTTTCTTAATAATGATTCATGTTGCCAAAGAAAATCAGAATAATTCTCTAATGCATGTAATGATAAATACTTATAAAGTTGTTCATTTGGTTGGAGAATTAATGATATATTAGGATTCTCCCCTAAATCAACTTTTAACCTTTCTTTTGAAGTCCTCACAAATATTGCATTTCTTAGTTTTTCATCATTAATTGCAGATTGTTCCGCTTTTATATGTTTTATAAAATATCTAATCTGTTCTATATATTTAGGGGTAATAATATTAAAAACAAAGTCCCTTGTAAAAAAGAATTCTTCATTTCTAATAGTCTGAAGCCCTATAAATTCCCTCAATGCATTTTGTAAAATATCTATCTTACCTATTATAACGCCTACATTTTGATCAAAATATTCTATTCTTTCATCTAAAATTTTATCTTTTTTATTAATTTCATTTCTTAAATTTTCAATGGATTTTTGTGTTTCATTTAATTTATCCACAAATCTTTTAATATTTTCTATTGAATTTTCTAACTCTTGTGCCTTTTGCCCTATTCTTTGTAACGTTCTTTCAGTTTCTTGTTCTAACATATTTTGTTTTGCATCTAGTTCCCTTAGCTTATTTTCATAGAATTGTGCTATCTCTTTTAATGATACCTTTTTATTCCAAGACATACTTATTTCATCCTTTTCCATTTTCCTACCTCCTTTCTATCATTTTTATCATATATTATTTCAAAATGCCAAAAAGTAAAATCCGGTGGCTCTAATACCTTAACAAATTTCATCATATTTTTACCCTCTTTTTATATTCATCAAAAAATTTTAAAAACTTATCAAATTCTGAATCCTCATTTTGACCATGCCCTATATAAGCCACATTGTATTGCTTTGCTAATTGTATAGCTTGTTCAAAAGTTTCTATTGAATAACTTATTATTTCTTTTGATTCCAATGCCTTTTCTACAGCATTATAATTAAATTTAATTCCAAGAATATCTTCCGGATATTTATTCCCAGTAAATGGTAACCTATTAATTTTTACCCCCTGTTTCAATATATTCCAAAACTGCCATATTGCATAAAACTCCTTTTTTTCTAACTCTTCTTTTAATTTTTCAGACTGCTCTATTTCTCGTCTTAATTTTAAAATCTGAGACTGTACTATTGCTAACTGTTCTTTTAAATTCATTTCTTTTTCCTCTAGTTCCTTTAATTCCATTTTTTTAGTATCGGAAACAAAAGCCTCTAAAAATCTAGAAACAGCCTCAGTTAAAATAACATTCTCAGGTATTTTGTTTCTTAAAGATGAGGGAACATAAACCGTAACTCTAACCGGTGGGTCATATATATCATATTTTCTTGGCCTACCTCTCATACCATTCTACCTCCTTCTTTATTAAAAGAATTTTTATCAGCCATATCGGCTGATAAAAAATAAGTATATAAAAAAAAGAAATAGTTCTGCACTGCCTCGCCGATTTTTTGGTGACAAAAAATAATCTGATTTTTTGGTGACAAAAATTCAAGATTGTTTATTTGACTATCTTTAGAATAGTACCCAGATTTTTTAACACCTATAAATTTGAAATTAAGTACCTGATTTATTTTAGAATTATGTTGCATTGTTTTTACCCCCTATAATAAATCCATTATCCTTCTCTATTATATCCCTCGACATCTTAAGGGCCTCTATAATCCCGTCTAGGTTTTTAATATCGTTAGCTTCAGCTATTGACCTCATCTTTGGGTAGTCTATGTAATTATAGCCTTTTATAAGATCCAAAAAAGTGTTTATCTCGGTTACATCACTAGGTATATTTAGTTTATTAAGGTCGAATCCTATTTGTTCTAAGAAATCATTCATAAGGGAGAATGCAACATCTACATCTTCCGGCATCACTTTATTTGATAGCCTTAGTTTTGCATTTGCCTCTGCAAGTCTCTGTACAGCTTCTAAGTTTCTACCATTTATAGGTATTTTATCATCTTTCCTTGAAACTCTTATTTTTGCATATTTTTCCGCAATATCATTTAATGCTAACTGTGTTAGTTCAGGTTTAAATTTTTTAGCATATTCTATATATTTAGTAAGGAATTCTGGTGTTGTTTTTATCTCGGGCATTAATATTTTTTTAGCCAGTTCTATTTCCTCTTTCTCATCTTTTATTTTATCTATTGTAAAAAATATTAAATCAAACCTATTCAAAATAGTACTAGTTAAACTTAATTGTTCTATTAAGGATTTAGTCATATCAAATTGACTAAATTTAGGATTAGCCCCAGCTAATACACTAGTATTAACGGAGAGAGAAACATATATTCCAGCTTTAGATTTTGAGATATCCCCCTGTTCCATAGCGGTATGCATAGCCCTCCTATCGTCTTCCTTCATTTTTTCAAGCTCATCAATACATGCTACACTATTATTAGCTAAGACCATTACACCAGCTTCCCATGAGATATGGTCGTTAGTATCTTTTACAAAAGCTATTGTTAAACCTGCCCCACTAGCTTCACTGACATAAATAGACTTAGGCATTATGTTATGATGCCATTTAAGTAGCTGACTTTTAGCCGTCCCGGGATCCCCCACAAGCAATATATGGATATTTCCCCTTTTCCTTGTCCCACCAATAACTTTTTCAACCCCTCCTACGGCTTGTAAAATTATTGCTTTTTTTATGTCATCATGTCCTATAATAGCCGGGGCATACATTTCTGCAAGGGCGTCAAGGACATCTTTTCTTTTTGAAAATTCAATAATTTTTTCAACATCTTCCTGAGTTATCTTAATTTCATTATCATTTAGTCTATAAATATTTAATGCTTTAACATAAATTTCTTTAACTTCTTTATCTTTATTTGAATTTTGATTCGTGCTTTTTACCTGAGGGATTCCGACTATTGCTACTCTATCCCCAATTGTAATATTATTTAAAAGGTTTTCATGTATTTCAACTAATAATGTATCATAAACCGGTTTTGGTTCATTCATTATTTCTTGAATTTTTAATTCTCTATATTCTTCGATTTTACTCTTATCATCTATAAGAGTAAAATTCCCCCCCTTTTTACCGCATCCCTCACATATTTTAGGCTTTTGTAATCCTTTTACATAATTTTCATGGCCACAAACATCGCATACATAAACTGCCTCAATATATTCCAATAATTTTGATGAAATTGCTTTTATTATTCCATGAACTTCTATTAGTTTAGTATCATTATTGATTTTTGAAAATTGATAAACAGGGGCATTTATTATTTTGAATTCTGGTGGTTTTTGGATATCCTTATCCCATTCTACCTCCTTTTGTAATTTTTCATTTAATTTTTGTAAGGTTAATTCGGGCATTTTAATTATTGCATCATAAAGATTATATTCGGATTTAGCTGTTGCTAGATCAGTTCCTGTTTTTATTATTCTATCAAAAATTTCATTATATTTGTCAGTACCTATATATTGCTTAGCTAAATCATTTAAGGCATTAATATTTTGTTTTTGTATTTCATAGTTTTCCTCAAATTTTTTGAGATCTAATATCCATTCTTTCTCATCTGCTCCTTCTAAGTCACTTCTTTTCCTAAGCTCTAAATGCATATCCCAGAATTCATTTACTATTGCATCTATTTCATTATTAGTATATTTTTTAGTTTTATGATTATTATCATAATCCTTATCATCAATCATTTTTTATCGCCTCCTTTATTTTTAATGGTCCCTGACCAAGGGAGGGAGTCTCTCCGATGAGAGAGTCTATGGCAAGAATGGATATGTCAGGGGCCCATGTAACACCGCCGAGAAGAGCGGAGTCATCAGCGTGAATCATTCTAAAACCTCCAATAATTCAGAAATAGAATCTGGTTCTTTGCCTAGTTCTTCTCTTGCTAATTTAACCCATTCCTGAAAAACCTGGTATGGAATACCGTATTTTTTTATAAAAGTTCTAAATTTTTTATTCATAAAATCGCCTCCAAGGATTCAGGACAATAAGTTAAAATCCCAGTGCCCCCATATCTACCAGGTACTGCTCCCAACTGAATTTGAACCTTTTGGATCAAATTCCCCTCGATGCGAAAAAGTTTGTTAAGAATGTCCCTGGCTATCTCTCCAACAGT
>Ga0080003_1001812_pt1 | contig 10730 bp, 12 predicted proteins | sample JossMetagenome_FD_69206 | JGI IMG/M metagenome (GOLD analysis project Ga0080003, IMG submission 69206) | Hot spring microbial communities from Joseph's Coat, Yellowstone National Park, USA - JC2_E (SPADES assembly) (version 2) | ecosystem: Environmental > Aquatic > Thermal springs > Hot (42-90C)... | reverse complement strand
CTGGCGTCCGGCGCCGCCTGCCGGCGCGACGAGTGCTACGGGCTCATGGGGACCGCGTGGAGGAGGGAGATGGAGGCAGTGGAGCGGGTGGCCGATTTGAAGGGGCTCCTGGCCGACTACGACGATATGCTATCCATAGAATCCGCCGCCGGCGAGGAGTACTCGATCCGGATATACGCAAAGGCGGTCGAGGCCATGGGCGGAGCCTCCTCCGCGCTGGTGTCGGATCTGCTGCGGATGATATCGGAGGACGAGGAGAGGCACAGCCGGCTGCTCTCAGCAATCAGGGACAGGGTAGCGGCGTCGGGCCAAGGTGGCCGCCAGCGCGGCTCCGCGTCGGGTCGCTGAGGGGAAACTCCCTCCGTCGACGGCGGAGCCGAGCGCGCTCCCCCGATCCTCATCGGCTCCGCCACGCGATACCGCATCCGTCACGGCCCCGCGCCGCCGATTCCCCTCCTCCGCGCCTCGAAGGCGCACCTGTCGGATCCGTCGTTGACGCACTCGACCTCCTCCACGTCCCACTCCCCTCCCTCGAGCGCGGAGAGCGCCCCCGCGATCATGCCGCGGAAGTAGTTGGACGTCCTCTTCCTCCACCCCCTTTCCCGGTACCTGGGGGAGAGGACCTCGCACTCGATCAGGCGCCGGACCTCGAATCTGTGCCTCCCTCCCCCGGTATCCGAGAGCATCTCCATCCGCGTGGCGTAGCCCCTGGCCTCCCAGACCCTGGGGAGCATCGCCAGCGCCGCGTCGCGCCCGAACTGCAGCAGGTACCCTCCCATCCCGCGGCCCGCGAACAGCCCCTCGTAGTAGGTGAACGCGGCGCCCGCCTCCTCGCCCAGGTAGTCCGCGGCGCCTCCGAAGAGCCCGGAGAGCGCCCTCGTGCTCATGAGGACGGATCTGGCGCCCGCCGACTCAAGCGCGATCCCCCTGACGGCGGCGAATCCCTCGACCGGGCCCTCCGATATCTCGAAGGACCTCACGAATCTCATCCCGGAGATCGCGGACCTCAGGTCCTCCGCACCGACCCTCGAGTCCGTGAGGTCCAGGATACCCACGCACGCCATCGAGCTGCCCTTCATCGTGCACATGAAGCCGAGGATCCTCGCGTTCGCTTCCAGGATCGCGCGGAAGATCCGTTGCGCCGCCGCGTCCCCGGAAGCCTCCGACAGATCCACCTCGATGGCCGCGTCCGCGAGCCTCCTGCCGGGCCTTATCTCTATTATGGGCACGGGGAAGTTGCCATCCCGCTGAAACGACATACCGATGGGAATCGCGCCCGTCCGCAATAATAGTGTTTCGAGATCGATCGCGGCGGGTGTGCTGCGGGGGTTCCATCCGGGCCCCCGGTTCCGGGGCAAGCCTTATATCAGATGTTAGGTTAGCCCTAATCCATGTCGCTCAATCCTAACGTGAGCGTGACGAAGAAGGAGAGGGACTGCATAGTGAGCATAGGGCGGGGCTCCGGGGATGGATTCCCCGTGAGGGTCACGGCGCTGGCGGAATCGCTCGGGGTGAAGCCGCCCACGGTCGAGGAGCTCCTGCGGAGGCTCGAGGGGAAGGGGCTGGTGGCGCGGAGGAGGGGGATGATAATCCTCAGCGAACGGGGCAGGGAGCTCTACAGGAGGATAATGATGAGCCACCGCGTGATGGAGACATTCCTCGTGCAGTGCGGCATGGACGCGGACAGGGCGTGCAGGATGATCAGCGAATTCGACTACCTGATAGACGAGGAGGCCTCATCGCTGGTGCTAACCAGGATAGGCAACCCCACCCGCTGTCCGCACGGCAATCCGATATTGGTCAGCTGAGGGTGAGCCCATGTACGTGAATCTCTGGAATCCCAGGAACGTCGGCCTGGCCGCCGCCCTGTTGACGTCCTACCTGCTCGGGATAGTGCACGGGATAACCCCGGACGAGCACACATGGCCCATAACGTTCTCCTACTCGGTGGGGACCTACAGCACAAGGGGCGGCGCGAAGACGGGCCTCGTGTTCTCGAGCGGGTTCACGGCCCCGGATCGATCATTCATCGGTCCTGGATGAGGTCAGTGCGTTCAACGGCCGCGCGGATGGTCGCCGCTCCGCATCCGATCGTGGGCGCTGCGGTGAGCGCGCGTAAATAGTGTCGACGCATATGCGAAAATAAGGTTAATATAACGAACGGATCGGGGGGTCTGTGTGCGGAACGGTTATTCCATCCCGCGCGCGTGGACCCCGATGGACCGCGAACGCTTCAGTGGCCTCGCCGCGGAGAGGCTCTCGGACGCGGAGTGCGCAGCCCGGGGGATCGCCTCGGAACTCGGGGCGGATCTGAAGTTCCTCGACTTCGCCAGGGAGCTATGGCCGTTCTCCCGGGGGACGGAGCTCCCCTTTCCCGTGCCGAGGGGGCCGATCTACGGTTCCGAGGTGATCGCGGTGGTGGATGGGCGGGAGGTGCCGCTCGGGGCGCTGATCGCCGTGGGCATGTACGACGAACAATCCGGGGAGGGCGTGATCTTCGACGACGAGTGGATCGAGGCGCAGCTCGACGGCCTGAGGGACCTGCTGAAGGCCGCCGTGGAATTGTCGCGCGGGGGGGAGGGGAGAACGGATTTCACCCCGCCGTAGGCGCGCGATCGTCCATCCGCGTCCCGCGCGCGCAGCGCCGGTTCGTCCCGGGGATGGGCGACGTCCGGGCGCGGGCCAATACGCGTAATAGCGCGGACGCGGATCCGCACCGGAGGAGGGGGAATGAGCGTCAAGGTGAGGATAGTCAGGACCCCGGAGAGGGTCGAGTACCGCTTCCCGTACGACGCCGAGCTGAAGGATTACCTGAAGTCGAACGGGGCGCGCTGGGATCCCGGCGCCAGGGTGTGGTGGTCCAGGGAGGAGATCCCCCTCCCGAAGGTGATCGAGGTCGAGAGGTCCACGGTGGGCGGCGAGCCGGAGCCGGCCGCGCCAGGCGCCGAGGTCGTGGTGATATTCGCGGACGGGGCGGAGCTTAGGTTCGAGGTCGTCTCGGCCTCGAATCCGGATATCGAGATACCGCACGCGATGAGGGCCGGCGGGGGCGTCCTCGTGTGGGCGGAGGCGGACGGACCCCCGGGGCGCGTCGTGAGGCCGGAGGGGCTGGCGCTCGGCATAACGTATGCGCCGGGGGACGCGCTCGGCGAGGTGGTCCTGAGGGTGAGGCCGAGGACGGGGTTCGTCCTGAGGGTCGTGGAGGCCCCGTGCGCGCTCGACGCCGAGGGCCGCGCGGTGGGATTCCGCACCCGGGCGGCCGCGGGCCCGCGCTACTTCGGGATTCCGGTCCTCCTGGATGAAATCCGGTCCGCGTGCTGACGGGTTGGGCGACGTCCGGCCGCGGGCCTTCCCCCGGAAAGGCGCATGGCGCGGTGTGGCGGCCCGCGCCGCCAAATATATCCCGGGGATCCGCGCCGACATGGACGGGATATCGATGTCGTTTGCCGGAGTGCTCGCGTACCTCCCGGCGGCGGTCGGGGCGCTGGCCGTCATCTACGCGCTGGTCATCGCGTCGGCGCTCGTCATAGTGTCGCGCTCCAGGCCCTCGCCGGAGCTCCGCGCGATCGTGGACGGCGTATGGCCCATCGTCGGGGGGCGCGGCCGCCCGCCAGGGGTCCGCGTGGCCGGGGGGACGGTCGGCGACGCCGTCACTTTCGTCCGCACGATAGTCGTGGCGGAGCCGCTGGCGGATTCCATGGATCGCGCCGAGCTCCGGGCGGTGCTCGCGCACGAGTCGGCGCACGCCGCGGGGAACCACACGCTCGTATCGATGGCCGTTTTCGGGTCCGCATTCCTGGCGGCGTTCTGCGCGTCGCTCTACGCGCTGCTGGGCGCATCCGCGAACGCCGCAGTCGCGCTGGCGTGGGCCCTCGCGCTCGCGGCGGTCGCCGGCGCTGTATCCGCGTCCGCGCTCGCCCGGCGCCTCGAGCGTCGGGCGGACGAGGTCGGGGCACTCGTGGACCCGATGGCCTCGATATCCGCGCTGGGGAGGATCTCCCGCGCCGCGGCCGATTCCCCCCGCCCGCTCCGGGAGGGGTTCCTCCGGATCCCGGCGTCCATCGCGCACGACCCGCCGGTGGAGCGCGCCCTCAGGATAGCCCGCGCCCACGGCATCCCTGAGGACGAGGCGCTCGACGCGTTCCGCGCCGCGGCCGGTCGTTGAGCCGCTCCGTGGATCGGGGTCCGCGCGACCCCGGATCCGCCACGGGACCATCCCGCCGGCCGGACGCCCTCGACGGGCAATATCCGCCCGGAAAGGGGGAAATCACGATCAGTCCCCGTTTCCGTCGACCGATCGATCTCAGGACATCGGGGCCAACGCTTAAAGAACCGGTCACGTGGACCGGGGCCATGGCGTCGGGCCGCGGCCTGAAGTACAGGGACGCAGCAGCCGACAGGTTCTACGATTTCGTGGACGACGTCCTGTTCCAGCCGTACTCGATACTCAGGCACATCTGGAGGCAGCTGGCCGTCCTCACGGCGATGGTCATCGCGGGGGCCGCGTTCTTCATCTACTTCCAGGCGCTCGATCCGCTGACGGCGCTCGTGGCGTCCGTCTCCACCATATCCACGATAGGCTTCTACGCCCCTCCGCTCTCCTCCATGCCGAACCTGGAGAAGGTGCTGCTCATACTGATCATGATAGTCAGCGTGGGCTCGGCCGCCTCCATGGTCCAGGGCGTCGTGTCCAGCGTCGTCAGGAGGGAGCTCTGGACCGAGGACATGGACAGGAGGAGGATACGAAGGATGGAGGGCCACGTGATAATCCTGGGGTACACGCAGATAGGGAGGTACGTGGCCCAGAGGCTCATCGAGATGGGCGACAGGTTCTGCGTGGTGACGAGGAACAGGGACAACCTGAAGGAGCTCCAGGACCTGAATATACCGTTCGTGTTCTCCGACATGAAGTCGCCGGTCGACGCGCTCACCCAGGCGAACGTCCAGGGCGCGTCCGCGATAGTGCTGGCGCTCGAGGACGACGACGTGAACATGCTCTACGCGATGACCGCGAGGTTCATGAACGGCCTAATAAAGGAGATATCCGTGAACAACGACCGGAGGCTGGCCGACGGCATGAGGAAGGCCGGGATCGACGTGGTGCTCCCCATCTACTCGATGGTGGGCAGCGTCGCCGCGTCCTCCGTCCACTCGGGCGGCATCCTCGGCGCGATATTCGACGGGGAAGGCGGGCTGGCCGGCGGGCACATAGTCCGGGTGGACGTGGCGCGCGGATCCGGGCTCGACGGCGCCGCCCTGAGGGAGATCCCCGCACACGTCGTGCTCGTAATCAGGGGGAAGGATACGCTGGAGTACCTCCCGCCGGACTTCAGGACGATGGCGGGCGACGGGCTCATCTGCCTCGCGGATAACCGCGGCGCCAGGCTGCTCAACGAGATGAACCGCCCCGCGGACGGGCGCTAGCGCGATGGTGGATCCCGGTCGACGGAGCAGCCGGGCTCCACGGCCGTTATCCCCATGTCGTCCGCGTAGCTGTTCACGCAGATGGCCTCCATCTCCTCCCCTCCCGCGTTCAGGAACTCGTGCTCGACGCCCGCCCTCACGAGCGCGAACCCGCCGGGCCCCACCTCCGCCTTCCCGTCCCTCCCGCAGATGGTGCACGTGCCCCTCACGACGTAGATGAAGCCGTAGAAATCGTGCACGTGCATGGCTATCCTCCCGCCGGGCCCTATCAGGAAACGCCTGACGAAGAAGTCCGGGGACCCCCTCTCCCTGCTCATCAGCCACTGGTTGAGCGAGGACCTCGAGCCAGGGGCGGGGGGAACCGCGTACTCCACGTCGTCCACGTGGCCGACCTCGATTCCCTCCATCGCCGGGACCCCCGCGCATCCACCCTATAAACAGGCCGGCCGGTATCCGGGACGTCCGCATCATATTTATCTCGACGGTGCCCCCGGGGCGCGTGGACGAGGTCATCCGGACCGGCGCGGACTCCGGGAGGTGCGCGAGGTCGCTGGCCGCCCTGAGGTCGGCGGTCGTCCGCCTCCACGAGGCCCTCGAGAGGGAGCGCGAGGCCGAGCTCTACCTGAGGGCCGACCTGGAGAACTACGCGAGGAGGCTCGAGAGGGAGGCCGACGAGTCGGCCCGCCGCAGGCTCGAGCCGCTCATGGCGGAGATGGTGGAGGTCCTGGACGAACTCGACATCTACCGCGAGGCCGTGCGGGCTTCCGGCGCGGGCAAGCCCGTTCTGGACGGCCTGGACATGATCGTGGGGAAGCTCCTGAGGGCCCTAGCCGGCTCGGGGCTCCGGCAGATAGATCCGACCGGGGAGGTGTTCGACCCCAGGTTCCACTCGGCCGTGGGGGTCGAGCGCGTGCGGGGGGATTCCGTCGGGAGGGTCGTCGGCGTCGTCAGGAAGGGGTACATTTTCGGGGGAAATGTATTAAGGCCGGCGCTCGTCCGCGTTGGGATCAGCGATGAGGGCTGAGGATTCGTCCGGTTCCGGCGCGGGGACCCCGCGCAGGGAGAAGATAGTGGGGATAGACCTGGGGACCACGAACTCCGCCGTCGCGGTCATGGAGGGCGGGAAGCCAGTCGTGATACCGAGCGCCGAGGGCCCGACCCCCTACGGGAAGATGTTCCCGTCGGTCGTGGCCTTCACGAAGGACGGCCAGCTGCTCGTCGGGGAGCCGGCCAAGAGGCAGGCGCTCACGAACCCCGAGGGGACGATATTCGAGATCAAGAGGAAGATGGGCACGGACTACGTCGTGAGGATACGCGGGAAGGAGTTCACGCCCCAGCAGATATCCGCGTTCATACTCCAGAAGATAAAGAGGGACGCGGAGGCCTACCTGGGCTACCCGGTCAGGAAGGCCGTGATAACGGTCCCGGCGCACTTCAACGACAACCAGAGGCAGGCCACGAAGGACGCGGCCGAGATAGCGGGCCTCGAGGCGGTCAGGATAATAAACGAGCCGACGGCCGCGTGCCTGGCGTACGGCCTCGACAAATCGGACAGGGAGATGAGGATACTCGTCTTCAGCTTCGGAGGGGGGACGCACGACGTCACCCTGATGGAGTTCGGCCAGGGCGTCTTCCAGGTGCTGGCTACGAGCGGGGACACGGAGACCGGCGGCGGGGACGTCGACAGGGCCGTCGTGGACTGGATGGTGGAGAAGTTCAGGTCCGAGACGGGCGTGGACCTCAGGGGGGACCAGTCCGCAATGATGAGGCTGAAGGACGCCGCGGAGAAGGCCAAGATAGAGCTCTCAAACCTCACGTCCACCGACATAGACCTGCCGTTCATAGCGGCGGCCAACGGGCAGCCGGTCCACCTGCACATGACGCTGACCAGGGCGAAGCTGGAGGAGCTGGCTACGCCCGTGGTCGAGAGGGCCAGGGACACGATATCCAGGGTCCTGGCGGACGCCAAGCTGAAGCCGTCGGACGTGGACAAGGTCATACTGATAGGGGGGATGACAAGGATGCCCCTCGTCAGGAGGTTCGTGCAGGAGGTCACGGGGAAGGTGCCCGAGTCGGGGGTGGACCCGATGGAGGCGGTCGCGATAGGCGCGGCGATCCAGGGCGCGGTCCTGGCGGGGGAGATGAAGGACATAGTGCTCCTGGACGTCACCCCGCTGTCGCTGGGGGTCGAGACCCTCGGCGGGATATTCACGAAGATCATTGAGAGGAACTCCACCATACCGACGAAGAGGAGCGAGATCTTCACGACGGCGGAGGACTTCCAGACCGCCGTGACGATACACGTGCTGCAGGGCGAGAGGCCCATGGCCGCCGACAACGTGTCGCTTGGGATGTTCACCCTCTCCGGGATCCCGCCGGCCCCCAGGGGCGTCCCGAAGATAGAGGTGACGTTCGACATAGACGCGAACGGGATACTCCACGTGAGCGCGAAGGACCTGGCCACCGGGAAGGACGCGAAGATCACGATAACGGCGTCGACGAAGCTCTCGAACGAGGAGAAGGAGAGGATGGTGAGGGAGGCCGAGATGTACGCCGAGCAGGACAGGAAGAGGCTGGAGGAGGCGAACCTGAGGAACGAGGCGGACTCGCTCCTCTACTCGGTGGAGAAGGTGAAGTCGGAGCTGGGCGACAAGGTGGGGGCCGAGGCTCTCGGGAAGCTGAACGAGGCGGCCGGGAAGCTCAGGGAGGCCCTGGCCGGGAAGGACGTGGACGCGATAAGGTCGGCGCTGGAAGCGCTGAAGAAGGCCGCGGCGGAGGTCGGCTCGGCCGCGTACCAGTCGGCGGCGGGCGCGGAGGCGCAGCCCCGGGGCGCCGGCGCGGGGACCGGGGGCGGTACCGGCAGGGTCTACGACGTGGAGGGCGGCGCATCGGACAAGGGTAGTGGGGGTTGAGCTCCGGGGAGAAGGATTACTACGGGATACTCGGGGTCCCCAGGGACGCCACGCAGGACCAGATAAAGGCGGCCTACAGGAAGCTGGCGCTCCAGTACCACCCGGACAGGAACAAGTCGCCGGAGGCGGAGGAGAAGTTCAAGGAGATAACGGAGGCGTACGCGGTCCTCTCGGACCCGGAGAAGAGGAGGCAGTACGACGCGTACGGCTCGAGCGGGATACACCAGAGGTACACGGAGGAGGACCTGTTCGGCGGCGTGAACTTCAACGACCTGTTCCGCGACTTCGGGTTCAACTTCGGGGACCTCCTGAACGAGATGTTCGGGTTCCGCGCGGCCCGCCGGGAGGTGGCGTCCGCAGAGGTGGAGCTCACCCTGGACGAGGTGGCGACGGGCGTCGAGAGGGAGGTCGAGCTGACCAGGTACGAGAGGTGCAGCGCGTGCGGCGGGACCGGCGCGAAGCCCGGGACCACCCCGATCGTGTGCCCGGAGTGCGGCGGGACGGGCCAGGTGAGGAGGACGCGCTCGGCCGGGTTCATGACGATGGTGACCGTGGAGCCGTGCCCCAGGTGCCACGGGACCGGGAGGATAATCGGGTCGGTGTGCCAGGTCTGCGGCGGGACGGGGCGCGTGGAGAGGAACGTGAAGCTCAGGGTGCGCATCCCGGCCGGCGTCGAGGACGGGGACGTGCTCAGGCTCAGGCGCGAGGGCAGCTACGCGGACGGCAAGGTGGGGGACGCGTACATAACGGTGAGGGTGGCGCCCCACCCGAGGTTCACAAGGAACGGCCCCGACATAACGACGACGCTGGACGTGAGCTGCGTGGACGCCGCGCTGGGGGAGGAGCTGGAGGTGGAGGGCCTGGGCGGCGAGAGGATAAGGGTCAGGATCCCCGAGGGCGCGGCCAGCGGCGAGATGATAAGGATAAGGGGGAAGGGGCTTCCGAAGGCCGGGGGGTTCGGGCGCGGGAGCCTCTACGTGGCCCTCAGGATAACGGCGCCCAGGGGGCTGACGAAGGAGCAGAGGGAGCAGCTCAGGAGGATACGGGATCAGCTGTCGGGCGGGGCGCGGTAGGGCGGCGATACCGGTTCGATGGCGTCCGGGGGGAGAAAGGATCCCGCCGGCGGGGATGGGGGCGGATCCCGGTGCGCGGGGCGGCCCGGGGTTGCGCGGATATTGTGAGAGCACGAACCCACAGAATATCGCCGAGGTGAACAGGGACGTCCATCACAGGCCCGTGGCGCTGGATGCGGTGCCACAGGCCAGCTCCGTACAGATACCGGTGCGGGGGGCCGCGGAGGGGATCTCATATGGTGAGGGCCTCCTCCATCCAGCGGTCGTTTTCAATTGATCCATGGTCAAAACATGTCGATATCACCCGTGGGGGTGCGCTACCGGGGGTTGAGGTCGCAACGTTTAAATGGAGGAGGATCGAATCAGATACGGGTTCAGAAGTACCTATGAGGGTTTGAAACCGGCGCGGGTGATGAGCTCGGACCTCGCGGGCCCGGGTTCAGAAGTACCTATGAGGGTTTGAAACCCAGAAAACCACACGGGGCCGGGAACGTGCGTGCAAGTTCAGAAGTACCTATGAGGGTTTGAAACTCGATCGAGAGGCACAGGTCGGCCGGCACCGACACGGGTTCAGAAGTACCTATGAGGGTTTGAAACCTGAAAATCACACAGGACTGGGAACGCGTGCAAAAAGTTCAGAAGTACCTATGAGGGTTTGAAACTCGCGCGTCTGGGGGCCGGCCGCTCCCGGCCCACCAGTTCAGAAGTACCTATGAGGGTTTGAAACACGAAGCGCAGGTGCCTGTTCGCTCCGCTCAGCGACGAGTTCAGAAGTACCTATGAGGGTTTGAAACCGGTCTCCCGCGCCACACCCGCACCCCGCCGCCGGGTTCAGAAGTACCTATGAGGGTTTGAAACTCGTAGCGCACCGTAGCGGCGCGGCCGCGGGAGCGCGGTTCAGAAGTACCTATGAGGGTTTGAAACCGTATATCGGGGTGCCGCCATGACCACGGCACCCTCGTTCAGAAGTACCTATGAGGGTTTGAAACCCGCGCTATTCACCACAAACGGTATTTTCCTTGCTTGTTCAGAAGTACCTATGAGGGTTTGAAACGAATCCTGCGCTCGCCGGCCCCGAATGGGACCATGCGTTCAGAAGTACCTATGAGGGTTTGAAACTAGCTCGCGGAGCTCCCGCCGATGTTATCCGTATAACGTTCAGAAGTACCTATGAGGGTTTGAAACGGGATTAGGATCAGGGATTTTGGGCTCCGGGAGGGGGTTCAGAAGTACCTATGAGGGTTTGAAACACGGCCACCTGTGTAGGAATTTTTCGTTGACGCGGTAGCGTTCAGAAGTACCTATGAGGGTTTGAAACAAA
>Ga0080003_1001810_pt1 | contig 10740 bp, 8 predicted proteins | sample JossMetagenome_FD_69206 | JGI IMG/M metagenome (GOLD analysis project Ga0080003, IMG submission 69206) | Hot spring microbial communities from Joseph's Coat, Yellowstone National Park, USA - JC2_E (SPADES assembly) (version 2) | ecosystem: Environmental > Aquatic > Thermal springs > Hot (42-90C)... | reverse complement strand
TCTAAGCCAACAACCTTGAAGTCGCCAAGCCCCTGTATGTGCAGCATTCTTTTCTCCATGTCTAATGTGTAGGTATTGCCGTATTGCATTAGGAAAATGGAGTGCAGTGATTTTATGTATTTTATCTTTCCTACTTTCTTGCCTTTTTTGCTGAGTTCATGCAATGCCTTTACATTGTTCTGCAGCCTCTTTATAATATATTGCTTCATCTGCGACGATAATAACTTTAGTTCCCTCTCTTCAAATTTGTCTTTTACTTTTACATTTACCTTGTTTATTTTGTAATCCTTGTATGGCACTGAATCTGTTATGCCTTTGGATATCATGTAGTTTGTAAACCATTTGCCCTCAAGAAACAACCTTTGCAAATTGTCTAATTTCTCTTTTGATATTTCACTTTTGTCAAGTTTTATCTCAAAAGACTTTGCAGTCTGGGTTTTCCTTTTCTCTTTAGTTTTTCTCCTTTTCTCTTTTATTTTCTCATTTTTCTCTATTGTCATATTATTTACCTTGATTTTCTACATACTTTTTTAAAACATCCAAGGTTACTTGGCCTGTTGTAGCAAGAAAGTAGGATGGCGACCATAAAACTCCTTTCCATAATTTCTTTTTTATATATGGAAAATTTCTTTGTATTTCCCTGGAGGTTATTGTTTTTATAGCATTTATGTATTTTGGTATTTCTAAAGTTGGTTTTGCTTTGAAAATCATGTGGAAATGATCTTTATCACATTCTAAATCAAGTACTTCTACATCAAAAGTTTCGCTTATTTCTTTTATTTTTTGTTTTAGAAAATCTATTATATTATTATTTATGAATATTTCTCTTCTGTATTTGACAACCTGTATAAAATGATATTGTAGAGTATATACAGCATGTGCACCTTTATCTAATTTGTAGTTCATAGTTATTATATATACAATATAACTATATAACTCTTTCGCTCGCTCTCATCCCCTATCTTACGAAAGGGAACTTCTCGCGAGCAGAGTTAAAAGAATAAAAACATTTCTCAGGTTTTGCAAGTATTGCTTTTGTATTTTTATGCAGTCGCATAACAAATTTTGCGATATCTTTTCTAACAGGATCTACTATACGCAGAATTTAAATATGGGGGCGCAGATACGACATACAACTATATGGATACTAACGAACACCAAGTGTTTGTTATAGAATTCCTTCTCTTAGTGAAGAAAACGCCTACGGATTTTATTCAACAATAGCACAGTGAATAAATAAAAAAATCACGTCCCAACAATATATTCTGTTCCATTATAGAAAAATCCAAGCGCTCCATTAGTTCTATTATACCATTGTGCCAGTGATGTTTGGTTTTCTATATTCACTGTAACTGGATTTGTAGGTGAAAATGCTTGGGTGAAATTATAATAGAATTTATTTCCACCCCCTTCATAAACATTTGTTACTAAATATGGCAGACTTACGTATCTTACTGGTGGATTTCCACCAACTGCACCAACTGGAAACTGCACATAGACGATCTTGCCTTGTAGCCATGGCATATAGTTTGTAAATGTACCGTTATTATAAATGTCGCCTGTTGCAAATAGTACAGATGGTGCGTATGTTCCATTATAATATACAAATATGTTGTTAGTACTACCAAATCCAAAATCATTATAAGATTCAAGTTGAGCTGTAAAGTTTGTTGATGGATTTACAAATGTTCTAACTGCTTTTATTTCGTTAGCAGGTATCACTTTTTCTATTTGAGCAAGGTCGCTTTTTACAGTTGCATTTTCATAATAAGGTAAAACTGTTGTAGTAATGATATTATTCAATAATGAGCTACCAGGTGTTGTTGTGATTTGCTTGCCATAAAAGTATAAAAATGCGTATACTATTACTATTGCTAAAAGTATGAAGCCTAGTTTTGTCAGTACGCCCATATTTGTCACTTAATAACTAGCTTGTTGAATTTTAAAAACCTTCTTTTTAATGCAAATTTAATCCCTACAGCAGAGGCTACTTTTGATAGCATGATTAGGGATCGAAAAATAGTGTCTATATCATGTAGATGAAAACTTAATACTTACCCGGCTTCTTTGCAAAACATTTATATGCTTTTCCTTCCAAACTATCTTTCAAGTAGCGTTTAGAGCAAATCCTTTGGAAATCTTCCCCACCCTCTAAACGCTGCCCCTTTTATGAGCAAAATTCCTTTATTCCGCTAATCTTGTTTTAGGATATGGCTTGCGATATGACGAATAGAAAAAGAATAAGCAGAAAATAAGCATTAGATATAAATAGTTTGAAGCAGCATAATATCTGATATTGATGAAGAAATTCAAGACGACAGACGAAATAAAGATACCAGATAAGCTCATAGACCAGGTTATTGGCCAAGAGAGGGCTGTGCAGATAATAAAAAAAGCGGCTAAGCAGCACAGAAATGTTTTGCTTATCGGAGAACCCGGCACGGGCAAGACTATGCTAGCGCAAGCTATGGCCGAGCTTCTTCCAGCTACAGATCTTGAGGATGTTCTAGTCTATAAGAATCCAAATGATGAGAACAGACCGCTTGTTAAGGTTGTGAAAACCTATCCTGAACCACCAGAACCAGGAAAACCCCTTGGTGACGGACAAGGCAGGCAGATACTGCAAAAAGAAAGGATGAAGGCCCGCATAGATACAAGAGGTAGTGGCGACTCTAAGGTAACATCAATTGTGCTCATTCTTGTGATAATACTTTTTGCACTTTCTCTTTCTGGCTTATTTTCAGGCTATGAGATAATAGTTCTTGCAGCATTAATACTTGGTGTTCTTGTATTTGGTTCTGTAGCTCTTTTCGTAAGTGGCTTGACGAAGCGCGTTGGTGTACTTCCAGGTGCATTTGACTCAAATGAGCCAAAGCTTATTGTTGATAATACAGGCATGACCCACGCACCATTTGTAGATGCTACCGGTGCTAAGGCTGGTGCATTGTTTGGTGATGTTAAACATGATCCTCTACAAAGTGGTGGTCTAGGCACACCTGCCCATCTTAGAGTAGAGAGCGGCGCTATACATAGAGCAAATAAGGGCGTGCTCTTTATAGATGAGATAGCAAGTCTTGACCCAAGATCACAGCAAGAGCTGCTTACAGCAATGCAGGAAAAGAAATACCCCATAACAGGGCAGAGTGAGCTAAGCTCTGGGGCTATGGTAAGAACAGAGCCTGTACCAAGTGACTTTCTACTTATTGCTGCAGGTAACATCATGGATATACAGAAGATGCATCCGGCGCTAAGGTCAAGAATAAGGGGCTATGGTTATGAGGTATTTATGGAATCATCAATGCCTGATACAAAGGAGAATGAAGAGAAGATAATAAGGTTTGTAGCACAGGAGATAAAGAAAGATGGCAAGATTCCGCCTTTTGATTATGATGCCTGCATGGAGATAGTTGAAGAGGCAAGGCGCAGGAGCGGGAGAAAGAAAAGGCTCTCGCTAATATTGAGAGATCTTGGTGGTTTGGTAAGGGCTGCTGGTGATATTGCGGTAGAGAAAGGAAAGAAGGTTGTTACAAAAGAAGATGTTATAGCAGCCAAGCAGCTTGCAAGGCCTATAGAAGCGCAGTTTGTTGACCAGGCATTAGAATATAGAAAGGATTACAAGGTATTCAGCACATCGGGCTTTTCAATAGGTAAGGTTAATGGGCTTGCTGTTATTGGCTCGTCATACTTGTCAGCTGGTATAATAGTACCTATAGTTGCCGAGGTAACTCCTTCAAGCTCGAGAGCCGAGGGTAAGCTTATAGCAACAGGCAAGCTTGGAAAGATTGCTCAAGAGGCTGTAAAGAATATAAGTGCTGTTATAAAGAAACATCTGCATGTTGACTTTGCCAGCTATGATATACATGTGCAGTTTCTGCAAACATATGAGGGTGTTGAAGGTGATAGTGCGAGCATATCTGTTGCTGTTAGCGTAATCTCTGCACTAGAAGGCATACCTGTTGACCAGTCTGTCGCAATGACGGGCTCTCTTTCAGTAAGAGGCGATGTACTGCCTGTTGGTGGTATTACAAGCAAGGTTGAAGCAGCTATAGATGCAGGGCTTAAGGCTGTAATAATACCAAAGAGCAATGTAAATGATATATATGTAGACAAAGACAAGCTAAAGAAAATAAAGGTTATACCAGTCTCAAACATAGGCGAGGTTTTAGAATATGCGCTTAAGAAAAGCCCCAGGAGAGATGCAATAATAAAGGAGCTTAAGCACTATATCTCAACAGATTCTAAGGAACGCAAGCCAATAGAGGAAAGCGTTGAAGAAAAGAGGTGATTATACGAACGTTCCTGCTTCTAAGAATGATCAAGATGCAAAGACGAAGCTCGAGATGCTCGGTAAACAGATAATAGAAGATATAGAGTATGGCAAAAACCCAAAATTTGTAACAATAGCAAGAACGAGATCAAACATAATCTATGACCAAAAGAGCGGTTTTCTGAAGCTTGGAAACGCGAAAGAAGAAAGAACCTTCATTAATGTTGCTCAGGCGAAAAGATTTATGCAGACTATGGCTGTTGCTGCTAAGTGCCATAAATTCTTAAGGGAAGGTCTGCATACAAGCATAAGGGGTTTATTCTACCAGCTGAAATACTCTCTTGGTGAAGATATAGATGAGAGTATATTTAGTGAGCAGTCAGAATCGAATCCGCTTATAGAAGACCTAGAGGTTGCACTTTCCTTGAAAAGGGAAGACATGAATCTAAATGCTAATAGGAAAGGTGTGCTTGCTGGAAGGATGAAAGTAATAGATAGATCCGGTGGCGAGGAGGTTACAATAGACTGCAGCAAGATGGGGAGAAGCGGCTGGGCTATTCCAAGCGATGTTGATAATAATATAGAGTTTGTAGACGTAAAGGCTTCGTATGTGCTTGTTGTTGAAAAGGATGCACTTTGGCAAAGACTTAATGAAGACAATTTCTGGAAAAAGGAGAACGCAATTTTAATAACGCCTGTTGGCCAGGCAGCTAGAGGAACAAGAAGGCTCATAAGAAAGCTTGCAGATATTGGTTTGCCAATATATGTATTTACCGATTCAGATGCATGGGGATGGTATATATACTGGACTATTAAAACAGGTAGTATTAATCTTGCCTATATAGGCAATGATGTTGCAACGCCTGAAGCGAAGTTTATAGGCGTATCGCTATCAGATTTAGATAGGTACGATTTTCTAAACAAGCTTACAATAAAAGCTACTGATATCGATTTAAAGAGAGCACAAGAGATGCTAAACTACGAGTGGATAAAGCGCCATAAAGAATGGGTTAATGAGCTAGAGCGTATGATAAAGACAAAAAAGAAGCTTGAGCAGGATGCGCTTCAAGGTCCAAGCCTTACATTCGTTGACCAGTATATAAAGGATAAGATAGCGAATAAGGAATTCATGCCCTGATCATAAGAAATATATAAGCCAAGCCGCAATTACGAAGCCTGCAGCTATTACAATTGGTATTACATGCTTAACCCTTGTTAATATCTCTTTGCTTGTCTCAATTAACTTCTCTTCTGCATCTTCACCCCAGATTGCAAAATTGTGTATAACAAAGCTTCTATATACGCTTTTTACTTCTTCCATGTTTGAAAGGGCATTCTCAATCGCTACATCAAGAATAGGCAAGAGAACATTGGGCTTTGTTTTTCTTCCAAGCACATTGGTAAAAGGTCTATTTAATGAATTTACAGAATGCGTATCTGTAGTATAAACTTCACATCTCATATTATATTTCTCTTTTACATGATTTATTATGCTTTCTCTCAGTGAAGGTAGCATGTTGTTTGCATCAAAATAAATCATAGCAAAGCGCTCATTGCCAAATTTAAATATACCAATGCTAGTATAACCTTTCCCAATATCTTCTGCATTTTTTATAAGATTTGAAAGCTTGATGGAGTAAGAGCCGAAAAAGAGCTTTTGATTTCTTTTTAAGTTCAATGCCTCTCTTATCGCTTTTTTGTAGAGTTCAACATACTTACTGCCAGTGTATATACCCCTTAGCTCTTCTTTGTTTGCACTCTCAATTCTTGAGTTGTGCGCATCTATAATAATGCTCTTTTCTCCGGCTATTTTTATAAATTCTTCACCAACGCCATCTTCTATATCTTCTGTAACCATTGGTGCTTTTGTAAGCGTTATGAGCTTTGCATCATTTATCTTAATCGCAATCGCTTTGCATGCTCCTGCTTCACCAAACCCTATGCAGCCATATGTCTTTTCAAAGTTCTCTTCTCCTATATTGTTGATCTCCTTCTCTAGTTCCTTGCCGATCATGCCAATTTCGCTTGTGCTCACTGGGTTATTTGAATGGTTAACAGTGCCGTGTAATATGAATGGGTTCGCGCCATATCTCTTTAATATTATACCACCCAGATATTCTGTTGCATTTGCCCCGCCTGTACCTGCAAAAGGACCGTAGTGTATACCAGGTTCAACGAAGATCGCCTTTAGTTTTTTTCCTTTGAGAATAAGGCTTTTTATTATTATATCTCTCTTTGTTCCAATACCAAGGCTAAAGTTTAGCGTGCCCATATTATAAAGCCATTGGTTTATCATTGTATTAAAGATCTCGACGCCGCTTATATTGAGGCTCTTCTTAGCTGGTTTATCAACAATATAAAGGAAGATGTAGCCTATGATCAAGAATATAAACATGCCGCTGTAGAGCTTTATCGCTGCCGGCCAGAATGGAAGGTTTAGGTTTATAAGGTATTTTCCAAGAGGTATATAGAAAAGGAAATTCAGCGTTGGTTGTATTAAAGCTATTAATGTTGCATGCCTTTTGCCTATTACAAACCTGCTTACTATAAACCAAAAACCAAATAAGCTTGCATTTGCAAGCAATATTACAACGTAAGCTATTATATAGCTTTTTAAGAAAAAGAATATGGCGCTGTTAATGACTAAGAAGAAGGAATAGGCTATTGTGCTCATAATGAATATCATTAATATGTGCTTAAGATATATCCTTCTTTTAATAAGCTTTATTATAGCTGCACTCACCAAGGCGGGAAGGCTTATTATAAGAAGTCCTGCGCTCATTCCATTTGCTAATGCATATGCAAGATCATGTTCCATTTCATTGTAGTGTAAAGCAGTTATAGATAATATACCTGCTATTATCCCTATTAATGAGATTAAAGCAATGCTCGTGCTGTTGTTTGGAGCATTCTTTGTAAAATAGTCCGAGTAGTGAAGAAGGAACCTTTTTTCATCTGGCATGCGAACACTATCTTCCAAATCTTCTTTCGCGCTTGCTGTATTCAATAAGCGCTTTCTTTAAATCCTCTTTTCCAAATTCCGGCCAGTACTTCTTGCAGAAGTAGAGTTCAGCATAGCCTGCTTGCCAAGGCATAAAACCCGAGAGCCTTTCCTCGCCCGAGGTTCTTATAACAAAATCTATATCTGGTACATCTTTAGACAGCATGTGTCTTTTGAATGTTTCTTGGTCTATCTTACTTATCTTACCATTTTTCGAATCTTTTGCTATTTCATTTGCAGCATGTATAATATCTTCTCTTCCACCATAGCCAAGAAGCATGTATATAACACGATCCCTATATTTCCTTGTCTCTTCCTCTATCTTTCTTAGCATTGCCAAAAGATCGCTTGGCAGCAAGGCTTTTTTACCTACTACCACAAACCTTGTTTTTGTTTCATGAAGCTTTTTTATTATGCTTTTGTCTCTTGCGGCCTTTCTATATATATTAAATAAAATATTGAGCTCATTCTTTGGCCTGTTTAGGTTTTCTGTAGATAGAGCCCAGACAGTAATGCTCTTAATGCCATAGCTTTTGCACCACTCGCTAAATTCTATAAATTTCTTTACTCCATAGTTGTAACCCTTTAAGAATGAGAGTCCGTGTCTTCTAGCCCACCGCCTATTGCCATCGGGAATTATGGCAATGTTTTCTGGAACCTTCTCAATCTTACCATTCATTAGCATCACACGCCTATCTAATCATTAATATTTTTTGTCATTAATTATAAACCTTTCTATACGCATGAGCTCATTTATCTTTGCTACCCTTTCACCGCCTACAATACCACATTTTATATAATCAGCTCCTAAGCCAACAGCCAAATGTGCAAGAAAGTTGTCTTCTGTCTCGCCGCTTCTATGCGAAACAATAGTTTTTAATCCTTGCGCCACCTTCACAGCATCTATGGTGTCGCTTAATGTGCCTACTTGATTAATCTTTATTATCACTCCGTTAGTTGAGCGCTGCTTTTTGCCTTCTTTTATCCTTTCTTTATTTGTTGCATACAGATCATCGCCGACGACAAGGAAGCCTTTGCCGAGCTCACTTCTAAGTTGTGAGAAGCTGGCAAAGTCTGAGCTCTCAAACGGATCCTCTATGTAGTAAATTTTATTTGCAGAAATAATCTCTTTTACAAAATCAAAGTATCTATTTCTGCTTAGCCTATTTTTATCAAACAAATAATAGCCTTTATTGAAGTATTCACTTGCAGCCATGTCTACACCAAGTTCTATATCTTTTTCAAAGCCTCTCGCTATCTTGCTTATTAACTTTATACTTTCTAAGCTATTGAGCTTTGAGGTCCACGCATTCTCAATGGTTTTGCCAGCGGCAAGGTCCTTCTTAGCAAGGCTGATACCTAATTCATTGTATATCTTTGTATGCATTTTCTCCTCTTCTATAATCATTTTGCTTTTGCTGCTTATCAATATCTCTTGTATACTCATCCCTTTGCCGTGTGCGCCGCCTCCAAACGCATTGCCCAGAAGCCTAGGCATTCTTGGCTTTCTTCTCGCTAAATTGCTTACTAGTTTGTAGAGCTCAAGCCCCTGCTTTAGCGAAGCTAGCCTTGCATTTGCAATAGAAATAGCGGTTGCTATATTTGCACCTATATAAGAGAAGTTTTCAGTACCATCTATCTCATGCAGCAAAGAATCTATACCTTGCTGATCAAGCTCGTCAGCGCCTATAAGCTTGTTCTTCTTTTTATAAAACCTATTTATGCCAAGTTCTACACTATTATTTGGGAATGCAACCGCTTCATACCTGCTTTTGCTTGTCCCGCTCGGTGCTGAAGCCTTTGCATAGCTCTTACCATCAGTAATAGTTGCTTCTACAGTCTGCATTCCTCTAGAGTCAAATATTACTCTCAGCGCAAGATCTTTTATCATTTAATTGCCCCACCCATTTGCAGGATTTTGCTTATAAGCTCGTTTCCATTAAATATACCAAGTGAGCCTTTTGAATCTATATTCTCATCAAATGAAAGATTATCTCCTTTTCTAACTCTGCCTATTATAACTGGCACAGGATCCGATGAATGCGCCTTTAAACTGCAAGGCGTAGCATGGTCGCATGTCACGCATATCATTGTATTATCTAACCTAAGCTTTGAGAAGAAGCCATTGTCTATATCTTTTAATATCTCTTTCTTCTTTTTGGGATCTCCAGCATGCCCTGGTTCATCTGGCCCTTTTATATGAACATATACAAAATCACAATCTTTGGTATTTTTGTTTACAATCATTGCAAGCTCTTTGTATCTTTCTACGCCTTCCTTAGTAGATTCAAACCTTATCTCATGCATTTTAAGAAGTTTTGCAATACCTCTTTCAACAGGCATCTCTGTAACAAAGCAGAACCTTATTCCAAACTTCTTTTCTATAGGCTCTACATCAGGCAAGCCAAGGGAAGCATCTCTTAGCAATATAGCATTTGCCGCCTGCTTGCCTTCAGCGATTCTTTTTTTATTTACATTTGAATTAGAAAGAACATCTATCGCCTTATCTACAAATTCATTTACTATATCTGCAGTAAACTTTGCTTCTTTTGTATTTTTTAAAGGCTTTGCTTTTGGTATGGGCAGTGCACCTTCATTTACTGTTCTTGCTATTGAAATAGTGCCTTTCTTAATATAGCCAATATCAACATTTGTTATCTCTTGCGAGAGCTTTTTGCGGTTGCATGGCTTTATTAAAAGAGCTCCTCTATAATCTACTGTTGCCTTAAATTTTATCTTTACTCCTTCTATCTGTATTTTATTAATATCCCTTTCAAGCTCTTTAGCCTCTTTTTTTGTGAGACTGCACCTTCTGCTTATAATCCTTTTCTTATCATCTATCGTTCCAAAATTTGCCCTTAGAGCAAGATCATCTTTTTCCACTTTAAGCCCAGCACCAAGCGCTTCCATAGCGCCTCTGCCTGTGTAGTTTTTAATGTTATAGCTAAGGATTGAAAAGACAGCAGAATCAGATTCTGGAGCTACTCCTCTTTTTATAGTATATATCATGCCCGCAAGCGAATGCCTTGCAATCCTGTTTAAGTTCTTCATATTTGCTGCTTCTAGCGGTGTTTTTCCGTTTAGCTCTATATTTTTTCTATCTGCAGCGCCGTCGAGTATCACAAGCAGGTAGCGCACGCAAACTACCTCTCGAAGATAAAACGCGAAGGCTTTACCTCTTTTTCTATAATCTTCTTTATTAGCATATCATTTCCCTTTGCAACGATGACTCCATCGTTTCTAACAATATATTCTATGGCTTCTTTTGCCTTTGCTGATATGTCTGCATATACAGTAAGCAAGGTCTCGCCCTTTGCCACATTCTCGCCGAGCTTCTTGTTTACTAAAATGCCTGCTTTCTTGTTGCTCGGCGCTCCAGCTATGCGCGCCGCATAAGCTAATACTGCATTATCAAATTTCATTAGCCTGCCTTCACGCTCAGCGACTAGGCTTTCGCTATAGCTGCCTATCT
>Ga0080003_1001809_pt1 | contig 10744 bp, 21 predicted proteins | sample JossMetagenome_FD_69206 | JGI IMG/M metagenome (GOLD analysis project Ga0080003, IMG submission 69206) | Hot spring microbial communities from Joseph's Coat, Yellowstone National Park, USA - JC2_E (SPADES assembly) (version 2) | ecosystem: Environmental > Aquatic > Thermal springs > Hot (42-90C)... | reverse complement strand
TCTTATTATATCTACTATATCATAAATCAAACTATCTTATTTCTATTTATTTTTATCTACTTTATTGTCTTCTATATAATACTCTAAATCTTCTAATTCATCCTCTATATTAGCTACTGCTTCATTAATTGCATCTTTTGTTTCTTCGTTATATTGGTTTTCATATTTAGATACATTTCGTTTAAAATCAAATATACCGTCTTGTAATTCTTCAATATATGTTATTAATTTTTCCTTTAGTGAATAATTTTCAAATTTCATTTTTAGTATTCACCACTGTATAATTTTTTATTGTGTATATATAAGTATTTCTACTCTATGATACGTCTTTATTCATTTACATTATTCCTCCTAACATATCAAAAATGTAGTCTCCAAATCCTTTATCGTTGTCTTCTTTATTCTCTTTTTCTCTTTCTTTTTCTATTCCTTCCTCTGATGCTAATTCTGCAACTTCATTAACTTTTTCTGATGTTGCTATTTCTTTAATTCCATGTCCATATATGATAAGCATATCTAAAGCTTTATTTTCATTTACTATAATCTTGTTTATCATGTATCCAAATTTAATTAAATAATCGTTAAGTGATGTTAATTCTGGTAATGTCATTTGTTTTATTCTTGTTTCAACTAATACTGTATAAACAGGTTCTTCTGTTACTGTTATTATTTTGATTATTTTATCTCCGTATATGTTAGTTAATAAGTATTCTAATACTTTTAGACCCATATTTATATTTCTTTAAATCTTTCATATAAACTTAACGGGTAATGTTCTTTAACCAATGGAATACCTCGTTCAATAAATGTTTGTTTTAGATTGTAATATTGTTCTTTGTTCATGTCATTGATATTGTTTATTATATTTGCTAAATCTATTGTATCATAATTCCAGCATACTATTGCATAATTACAGCATTTCCATATATAATAATCATTGTTGCTTTTCACTAATAAAGGGTATTTTTGCCAATATTGTAATATAGTCTCTCGAAATAGTGGTATATCTGGAATTATTGTTGGTATTCCATAACTTAATGTTTCCAATGGTGTCATTTCAAATGCTCCTGCATTGCTAAAATTGACATATACATCTATGTTGTTATAATAATCATTAATAGGTGTATCTCTGTATATTTCAGTATCAACTTGTTTAAAGTATTGATTAAATGGATTGGTTTTTGATGTTTTGATATGATAATAAACGTTTGGTGTTTTTTCTAATGTTAATTTAATGAAGAATGGATATTTCCTTTCCATGTATGCACCAATATAGCCAAATATCTTTTTATCTGGATATCGATTATTAATGTTTAATGGTGTTTCTATACCATGATATAAAATTTCTACGTTATTGAAGTTTTCAATGTCATGATAAAACTTGCTATACCTCGTCGGTGTAAAAACTTTAATGTCATATTGATTGCTCCAACTTGATATATGGTCTATTACTCTAAAGTTTATGCTTGTTCCTTCCATTACGCTATATAATGCCTTTATTCTTCTATAATTTAATGACATTGTTTTTGCCATAAAATCATCTGGATTGCTTATGATGATAATGTCATCTTTTGTCCATGTTGCTTTATCTATTATAGGATATCCTGTTATTTTTGATATGTCATAACTTACTTTCTTTAAACTATACGGTGGTGAATGAATTAATGTTGTCATTTCCTATTACCTTGTAATAATTGTTTTATCCACTGAATATCTGTTTTAATTGTTGCTATATCACGTTTCATTTCTTCGATTTCTATTAGTTGTTTTTTAAGTTCGTCAAGTTCCTTAAAATGTGTTGCTTTATGGCTGTAATATATTGCTACCATTACACTACCAAATGTTATTATTGGCATTATCAATAGATACACGTCATATATTATACTCATACTTATTTATATTAACAGAAATATTTATAAACTTAATGTTGCATTAATTCTTTAATATGAATTGGAAACCAACTTCGTTAAGCCATATTGTAAGCTTAATAACTTTAATGATTTCATTACTTGGCATTAATGCTATTACTTTCTATTATATGCAACATCCAAATACTACTCAATTATTATTTATATCATTGGTAAATATAACTGGTCTTATTGGCATGTCTTATTATATGGTATCTTTCAGTGCTAATGAAAAAGGAGTTACAATACAATCTAAACCTGAAACTACTACTTAAACTTTAATTCAAATAAATATTTATTTTTTTGTTTATGTTGTTACGCTTACTGTATATGTTATTGCCATTACGCCATTATTTGGTATTGTTATTGCAGATGATAATAAGTCATGTATTATTAATACATATGTGGTTCCTGAAGCAGGTGTGCTTACTCCTGATATAATTCCAACTTCGCTTACTGTTATTGATGCTCCACTTTGGTTTTGGAATGTTCTTGATACTTGGAATGATGTTACATTACCAGATGGAGTTAATACTCCCGATGTTGGTGTTGTTGTTCCAGCGTTAAGTGTTGATGTTCCAGCTGCTGGTGATGCTGAATGTGCACCATATACTAATTGTCCACTGCCTGTTCCATTGACTATTTGATTTTCTAATACACAATCGTTTGGTGTTGGTGTTGCTGTTCCTGTTCCTACTACTATACCATATGAGCTATCGTTAGCACTGTCAAGCATAGCAAATATTGTGTTCATTGGTGTAGAAGCGCCATAAAGTGAATACCATAGTCCTGATGTTGATTTAAAGTAATACCAATAACTCGTTGAACCGTATGGAATAAGCATTGTTGCCGCTAATAATGCTGCAAAATTCATTAGAAAAGAATGTGAATGTTGTTTATGCTGTTTAATTATTTTTCCATTTTTATCTTTAATTGTTACTGTTAGTCTTATATCTAAATTATTTTTTAGCCGTAAAGCGTCTTGTATTGTATCTTTAATATTTATTTTAGCGATATATAAAAGCGTTGATAATGGATATTTAAGCATACTTTTATTATTTATGTTGTGATTTATAAGTTTTTCCTTAAGATGATTAACTCTGTAATGAACCGCTAACTGATGATGTAGCAGTTGCTGATACTTGACTTGTTCCTCCTAAACTTGCTGTTACTGTTGTTGTTCCTGCATTTGCTATTAATTGACTTGTTCCTCCTAAACTTGCTGAAACTGTTGTTCCTGTTGATACTGCTGTTGTTGTTGATGGTGGTGGTGATTGTATTGGTGGTGCTGATGTCTGAGCTGGTGTCGGTGAATATTGTAATGTTGATGTTGACATTGTTATTGATGGTAATGACGGTCTTGGTAATATCTTGCTTATTTGTTGTGGTTTAATATAGTTGCTTAAGAATGTTGCTATTATTTCTGCTAATATTGGTGTTGCCAATACTCCTCCTAAACTCCCTAATATTCCTTTCATATTGCCTCTTGATAAGTTGTCCTTAAATGCATTGAATAAACTAAATTCTGCTGGCATTGTTAAACTTACTACTATCATGTCATGTAATTTATTGACTAATGAATTCTGCATCGAAACGATGCCACTTTCAAAACTGCCAACTAATGTATCTACTCCTGTTGTGAATGAGTTATATATTGCACTAAACACTCCTGTAATGCCTTGCCATGCCCAATTTGCGAAATTGACTATTGCTTGTGCAAATGCTGTTATACCTGACCATATCCAATTACCAAATTGCGTTAATCCTGTAAAGATATAATTAAATGCATTATATACATATTGCCCTATATCTTTGAATGCTGTATCTATCCATTGTCCAAATGTTTCAAATGCATTTACTATATTTGTTGATAAGTATTGCCATGCTGAAACGAAATCTTCTGCTAATGTTGAAAATGCATTATATATTCCTTGTGCTATATAGCTTAATCCATTAAATAGACCTTGTCCTGTTGATGTTATATCTTGTGATAGACTTGTTATTCCACTGCAGATATCGTTTAATGGAAACGGTAAGCTACTACATGGTGTTGTTGATGTTGGACTTGTTGGTAAATTAAATAATACAACTACTGCATCCCAATATGGTAAATTGCTTTGTCCTGATTGCCAGCCTAATATTGTTGTTGAACCTGTATTGGCTAAATATTCAACGTCAAAATCAGTATAATCATTTGGTATACCTATTGAGCCGATATCTAATGATGGTGATGCTGGTGATATTGATGGTGATGCTGGCGGTGATGGTGTAGCTGATGCTTCATATTGATATATTATTCCTGCTAATGCAAATACATTAGTTATTCCACTTGGTATATCTATTGTTGGATTAATTGTATCTCCACTATTTGTGTTTTGTCCTGCAACAGGTGTTGCTGTATTTATTCCAGATATCTCAACTAATGCCAAAAAGCTATCCACAGGTGTTTCAAAATTGACATATATTGTGTCATTTCCTGAACCTTTATTTACTGCATAATATATTGTTATACCATTGTATTTTTGTGCTGTTGCTGTCTTGTAAAAAGTATTACCAATACTGTCAGTAACTGATGATATTACTAATGGTGTTCCCATTGCTCCTATTACTACTGCTATTATATCGTTTTGTTGTGTATTATTTAATGTAGCATAAATTTGGTTTAAACCTGATGCAGTAGCTTCTATACTTTGGTATATGCTTGCCAATTTACCTTGCTATTCCGCCTATTGTTCCACTCAATATTGATGCATCAAAACTTATAACAAGTTGTTTATCATCATGCGTTATAGAAACTACTTTCTTACTTTGTTCTGGTAATCCGTTAATTATTGCCTGAACTAAATCATCAAACGTTATTCTTAATACTATTTTACCGTTCTCTGATTGTAATATTGCTTTATTACTTTTCAGTAAATCTCCTAAATTTAAACTCATATCAATACTACCCCCAACAATGTTAAAAACGTTATGGTTTGTGTTGGATTACTCCACATCTGTTTTAAGAAATCAACTGCATATATTGAAGCTTGTTCAACTAATACTTTGATAAATGACAATATGTATTCAGCAACACTACTAATTGCTCCAAATAATCCTTGATCTGAAATTCCAAATACTAAATCTGCTGGCATACTTTATTTTTGTTTATACTGATATATAAGTTTAGTGTTGATTAATTAAAAAATAAAAAAATTTATAATTTAAAGTAGTAATGTATTCCTGAATTATTAGTTATTTCTGTTGTTTTTATGGCATCAGGTCGCTAATCCATCCGCCTATTGCATTGAATATTCTTTTTCCGAATTTCACTGTTGCATATCCTATTAATCCGCCTATCAATAGGTCTGCTATAATTCCTGCATAGTTTGCAACGTCGGTTACAAATGCTGATAATACTTCCTCTACACTTGTCAATAGATTTGACGCAATACTACCCAACGTTGTTGGTGAACTCATACCATATATAATATTTGACTTGTTTATAAATATTTTGGTTGTTTATGTTATACTGAACCTATCTTTTTCAATAATTGCAGTTGGAATTGCTCTTGTGGTGATAATGTCTTTTGCTGTCCTTTAATTCTATTAAGTATTTGTGATGCTCTTTCTGATTGTTCAACGAAATATGTTAGCAAATCTATTGCTTCCTCAACCTGTTTTAATGTTACATTTTCGTATTTCTTTTTACGTTCTTCTTCTTCTTTCTTTTCTTGTAATAATCGGTCTTCTATTAACTGTTGCATTTTTGTATCTTCATCGAATACTTCTGTTCCCATTGCGTCTATGTCTTCTTTATCTGACATTTTATCTCACCTCAATTAATAAATATCTATTTTCTATTATTTCATATTGTCGATATACATTTGGATATTTACTAAATATAGCATTAATTAAGCTTTCTAAATCAATTGATAATATTAAACCTTCATCTAATACCTTATAGCCCAGACTAATGCCAAGTTTCTTTAAATTTGCCTTTAATTGTGCTGTTTGCTGTTCTAATTGTGCTTTTTTTTCAGAATTTATTGTTAAGCTCATGCAGAACTAAATAAAAAAATAAAAATATAAACTTATTGCTTTAAGCTATTACTGAACCGAGTTTATCCACGATTTCGTTTATTACTGCACTGTCAGCGCCTTTATCTACCCATTCTTTCTTTAGTGCTTCAGCCTTATTTAGATTGCCCAACCTTACCTGTTTCAAATATGCATTAACAAATGAGAAATATGTTGCATAAAATAGTTTGTTTATTCCTCTGTGTGCCATTACCGCTGTTACAATGTTGTGTGCTACTGTCATTATTCCATAATTCTCATAGCGTTTTGCCATTGCTACTAATGCTGTTGCTGATGCGTTTGCTTCATCATAACCTCTTCCTATCAGCTGAACTCTTAACTTGTTGTAATACCTTAATGCGCTATCTCCACCTTCTTTATGTCGAACCATATACTATATACCATATCGCCCATTTATAAACATTTCGTTCTTATCATATTGCTTTTTCATTATGGCTATACTATATATGGTTATTAGTTATACTTTTAATATTGTGCATTATCAAAAATAAACATAAAAAGCAATATCAAACAGAATAAATTGGGAAAAATTCGGAAAAATATAATATATATTATATTTTTTTAAAATTTTCGCAATTCATGTATATTGATAATTCTTATCAATGTTTCTGTTGATATTATTGTAAATATTCCTCTATGATATTCCCATTTTTGTTTAAATAACGTATTTATTGCTGGTAATGAATAGTAATCTGTTTCTGTTGCTATACTATATTTGTATTTATCTATTTCAATACGGTGTTCATCGTCTTTTAATGTTGTTCTAATGTTTATTTGTTCATTAAATGTTATTTCCTTTGTTAAGAAAATATATACGTGAAAACCATGTGTTGTTTGATACAATTCTATGCGCTCTATTATATCCTTTATTGGCATTCTTGATATTTCATATATTTTTCCTTCAACGTATGTTATATCCACATCATCATAATCTAATGTTATTAATCTTGATTTATACTTTAATAATTCTTTTGTCATTTTTGTTGTGAAATTGCCCCAATTATACGGTCTATAATGTTGTTGCAAATCTATAACTATATATGGAAAATTCACTTCTGTTGTTGGTAATAAATCGAAATCTACTGCATCTACTCTTTCATATCCTAAATATCTTGCTACTGCTACACCGTTATTCATACCTATTACTATATCGTAATAGTCATCGCCTAAACTGTCAATTATTGCATCTCTTACCATATTTGTTATTGTTTCAAAATCTAATAATGCACTGCTGTAAAATGATACATTGAATTTACGTTGTTCTGCGAAATTCTCTTCATCTTCTTTATAGCTAAAATATAATTCATATCTATATAAATATGGTATTGGTATTTCTTTTTTAATACATATATTATATTCTGTATTTGTGTTTAAGTTATATTTCTTTGTTGCATAAGCATTAATTACAAATCTTTTCTTATGTGTTCTTTTATTTGTTATTATAGATGAATAATTTGTTATATCGTTATCGTTAATATATAATGCTTTGTATTCTCCTTTCTCTAATAATAATGATGTTGAAATATCAAATGGTATGTATAAACGTAATGCTGGTTCTCTATGATATATCTTTAATTTGGTGCTTTTACAGTATGTTTTTTCTATTTTACTAATGTATGACATTTTTAAGCACCCTTATTATTCTTTCATCATCGTAAATGATATAACCATTATCAATTTTTATATTATTCATTTTAGCATAATTATATATTGTTTTTGTGCCGACATTTAGATATTTTTTTAATTTATCATAATGAAATACATTTCCGTATTCTTTAGCTAATAACATGGTATTGAATAGAAAAACGTTAAATTTAAATGTATTAGTTATTCCTTTTCGTTGTAATAATTCACTTTCTATTATATTATTCAATAACATTTTAGAAACAAAATTATAATCGCTTGATATTGCTGTTTTGTGTTCGTTTAATATTGCCGTAAGTTTTACGAAATTATATACTATTTTATATCTACGAACAGGTGAATTAAATGTCATAAAGTTATCTGCTAATGCTTCAACTTTATGTTTATCAATATCTACTTTCATTTTGTCAAATTTATCTTTTATATGTTGTAATTCTTTTATTTTTGGGTGTTGAAATGGTTTATTGCTTGGTATTCTCATATTATATATTCTATATGATTTGTCCATAATGTTTGCTTCAAATGATGTATTGTTTGCTATTTCGTTAAATATTGCTGGTTGTATGTTTATTATTAATGAACCATTGAAATTCTTTATTTCTAAATTTGTTGTGCTGTCTAATCGTCTTAAATAATGTTGATATGCTAAATATGTTAATGTTGTCATTGTTGTTATTCTCATATATTCTGTATTGATTGAACCGATGTCATCTATATATAATATGCCGTCAAAATTGTTTAATTCATTACCTATTTGTTTTAATGATGCTTGAGATACTGTATTTATTGTTAATACTTTATCGAAATTTGTTGTTAAATAATTAAGCATTTCACTTTTTCCTGAACCTATATTACCTATTGTTATGCATGTTGTTTTTGTTATTACGCAATATGTTGAATATAACGATAAAAATTTAAATGGATAATCAGAATTTAAAAAAAAAATTATTTGATTTTGCTTTATTTGTCATTTTTGTATTACCTTATTCTATTGGCTGAACTGTGAATACATATATTGGTTTTCCATTTTCTATTTGTTTAAATACGTGAACTTTTACGTATTTTGTCTTAATGTCTTTTACGTTAAGGCTAACCCTTTCTCTATATATTGCATATATTTTGTCTTCATGTTCTTGTTCTATTGGCATTTATATCACTTCACCTTTTTTGTTTCTGTTTTTGTATCTATACCTTTTGGTATTTCTATTATTACCCTATTTTTTGGTGTCCATGATATTACTTTTATGTATTTGTTTATCCATGTTTCTGGATTTGTGCCTAATGCTAATGCAAAAGCTCCTGCTTTACTCGTGCTTGATACAGTGTCCTTTACCCATAATGCAGAACTGTATTGCTTTTTTTCGCTGTCCTCTAATGTTACCCTTATATACTCACCGAATTGTCCTTTTTGTTGTTCAACGTTGATAATGCGGTATTCCTTATTTTGTTCCGGTTCAGGCTTTTTTTCATACACATTTATATCCGTTTTGAGTTCACCTCAAAAAACCAAAAAGCCAAACTGACTTATAAACCTATTTTTTCACATGAAAAGCTAAAGCAATATGTTGAACAATATATTATTTTTTATCTTTCACTTCAATATTAACAAAAAAAATACTCAAAAAAATTAATCTAATGGGAAAATGCCGTTAATACTTTCATAATCTATATAACCAATTTCTGAACCTAAATAATATAGAAAAACTTTATTTTCAAAAATTTTGAAATCTGTTATATCAATCATGCCATTATTAAAAAATATATGAACATAATGGTGTTTTTGAAACTTTTTTCTTAATTCTTTCTCAACTTGTTTTATATTTTTATGTTTATTTTCTGTTGTCATTTCTTACCACTCTTTCCAAACAAACTTGTTTAATTCGTAATCAAAACACCATTTTGCATTATGATGCACTATTATGAATGGGTTATATGCGTTTTGCATACCTAATGGTTTATAATATTGCTTAACTGCTTTATCTAATATTTGCTCTGCTTCACTATACGTTTTGGCGTATCCTTCAACTGCTCCTGTATATTTATTTACTACTTTATATTTATTTTCTGTTGTCATTTTATATCACTTTTCATATACCTCTTTTGTTGCGTAATTCCCAGATATTCTTATTATTTCTGTTTTATCTCTTTTTACTATATTTAGTATTGTGTATTGATATAAGTAAACTTCATAAGGTAAATCTTGGTATTGTCTTAATTCTCCACGTATTGCTTCACTTAAATATTCCCATTGATATTCTTCAGAATTGTATTCTTCATAATCACCGCTTGGGTAATATATGCATAATGTCTTTTTTAATTCTTTTTTCTGTTCTTTTCGATTTTCTTTTATTTCATTTTCTTTTATCTCACTCATGGCAAATATTCGAAATACCAACTTTCTTATAAACCTATTTTTTTGAATGAAAAGTAAAAACAATATATAACGCAATATATTATTTTAAGTCTTTCACTTCAATAATGCAAAAAAATAAAAAAAATATTGCTTTATGCGGTTCTTTCAATGTAGTATTTGCCGTTTACAAAATGCACTGAAAATTTATAACCTAATCTTTGTCCAGCTCTGGATATAACGCCCCTATTCACGTTTTGCACTTCAACCATATCTCCAATTTGCATATCTTTTAGGTATTCATCATATAACGATTTTCTGCCTCCATGATTTACGCTGTTTTTGATTTCTTCAATTTCTTTTTGCGTTAATTTACGGAATTCCATTTTTTTGCTCACGCACTAATATATACTATATTGCGGTTTATAAGCTTTTTGGTAATTCCATATTATAGTATTTCAGAAATTAACAAAATAAAAGAAAACAATAAAATAAAAAAATAAAATAAAATTATCTTTATTTAAAGCAAACTTTCTAAATCGATATAATCGATAAATCTTATAATTATATTTTTTTCAATTATTGAAGGGTCTAAATGGCTTTTATATATGTATATTGATATCTCATTTATTCCTGTTGCATAATTCCGTTCATCCAATCTTTTCAAATCATCCACTGAATATTTATTATATTGCTTAAGATAGTATTTATAACCATTATATCTATTATTAACTAATCTCTGCAACTCTGGTAATATGTTATA
>Ga0080003_1001804_pt1 | contig 10754 bp, 8 predicted proteins | sample JossMetagenome_FD_69206 | JGI IMG/M metagenome (GOLD analysis project Ga0080003, IMG submission 69206) | Hot spring microbial communities from Joseph's Coat, Yellowstone National Park, USA - JC2_E (SPADES assembly) (version 2) | ecosystem: Environmental > Aquatic > Thermal springs > Hot (42-90C)... | reverse complement strand
AAACATACCATGCAATATTACCACTTTCGAAACAGTGTTCAATAAATATGCAAGCGAATCAAAATCACCGCACACTCTTGCGTTTACGCCATGTGCAGCAAGTATGGACTGCATTGCCAGTGCATTGAGTTCTGTAGCTTTTATTCCGACAAAATCGAGCATAAGCTCATTGCTAGAAACCTGCCTCAGCGATGAAATGTAACTTTTGGCTACGGGTCCGCCGCCGGTTACTATTACAATCCTGTTTTTATTCTGCAAAGATGCAATAACCTCTGCAAACTGGTTCAAAAAGTTCATTCTAAGATTTGCTCCATCGGCTATCACGCTGCCTCCGAGGGAGATTACTAAAATAGGCAAAGAATTTGCAGGCATACAACCAAACTTATTTAAACTACAAATTTAAAATACAATATCTCCTTTCAAACGAACGGTTCTAGAGAGCTGAAACAAAATATTGAAAAAGGTGACCTGCAACAGAATGCATATTCACTGCGGTAAAGAAAATTCAGTAAAAATCTAGCAAGTATGAAAAAGAGAGCAATATAAAAGAAGCTGCACAGAGATTCTGGACTTACTATATGCTGCAATCGTTGAGTTGACTGCAGAAAATTTTTAGTAAACTAGAAGTAGAAATATTATAATTCTTGCATTAGACAATATTCAGTAGTACATCAAATAAATATTTATAAATTTGGTGCTATCAAAATGTCAGGCGTAGCCGTAAAAGATAGAAATCTAAAAAGCCTATTTAATGTATTAGATGAGCGTACCCTAATAATTTCAGGCTTCGGTTATTTTATAGGCAAGAAATCGGGAAGAATTATCATAAAAAAGAAAAACGAAGTCGTTGCACAATATTCAATGAACAGTCTAGACGAAATAATAGTAATGTCAAGAGGCGTGTCAATTTCTACTTCTTTAATAAATGAGGCATGTAAGCATGGAATAAAGATATGCATATGGAGCAACAGCTACCCAAACGTCATGATTTCTTCTCCACAATTGGCTGCATTTGCAGAAGTGAAACGCGCTCAATTCGATGCCTTGGGAAAACGTACGGGGCTTATTTTGGTTAAAGAGATAATAGCATCTAAAATAAGTAATCAGACGGCATTAATAAAGTATTCAGTTAAGAACAAAGAAAAAGGTGACGCTAATCATTTCATTGACAAAATAAGTGAAATCGAAAATATGGTGTCTAGGATCTCAAAAATTGAAGAGGAAAATGTTAATCAGGCCAGGACAACTTTGCTAAATATAGAGGCTAACGCCGCACGTATATACTGGGGCGCTTTCGCAGATCTACTAAGTATAAATCATGGATTTAAAGGCAGAGACCCTGATGGAGCGGATATAATCAATGTTGCCCTTAACTACGGTTATGCGATATTATACTCGTTAGTTTGGATGGGAGTACTTAATGCGGGTCTGGAACCTTTTGCCGGGTTCTTGCATACAGATAGACCAGGAAAACCGTCCCTCGTATTAGATTTAAGCGAACCGTTCAAGCCAAGACTCGTAGATAAAACAATATTGTCTATCATTAATAGAAAAAAGAAAATCAGTTTGGAAAATGCTATGCTTGATGATAGCTCTAGAGAACTGATATCTAGTAGCATAATAGGCGAACTTAATAAAAGAGAATCCTACGCTGGCAAGAAACTTACTATGCGCTCTATAATACAAAGTAATATATATTCTGTTGCCAATTTTTTGAAAGGTCATGGTAAATATATAGAATATTCATTTAAGTGGTGAGGTTTTGTATAAATTCGGCGTCATAGTTTCTTATGACTGTACCAGCGAAAAAACGAGGCAGGAAATAATTAATGTGTGCTTAAACTTTGATCTCAGCCGCATACAATACAGTGTCTTTACAGGCTCTTTATCCTCCTCGGCATTGAAAGATCTTAAAAGTGCATTAAAAGAGATTGCTAAGAATGGCGGACCAGTAAGTATCTTTGTTCAAAAGATTGCGATTAACGAGATAAATGATTTTGAGCTAATAGAAAACATGGAAGATAAACTCCATAGGTTCCATAAATATTCTAGGAGTAGAATAATATGAATTATAGTAAGTTTTGGATAACGGTAAATGATATAAAACAATATATTTATTGCCCTAGAATACCGTTCTACAACAATCTCTTATCCAGAACAGGAGATGTTACATACGGAATGCTTGCCGGAAGAGAATTTGAGTCCTCATTAAATAAAAGTTTGCTCACAAAACTATTCGAAGATCTTATTTATGACGGCTACAAGTTAGTGAAAGATTTGATTCTCTTTAGTGCAAAGTCTATGCTCCGTGGGAAGCTAGATTATGCTTTGATTGGCAGGCATAAAGCATATCCAATAGAAGTTAAATACAGTAATAATCCAGGCATATATAAAATACAATTAGTTGCCTACGCTATACTATTGGAAGAGTCATTGAAATTAAAATCAACAAAAGGTTATTTTCTATATAAATATTCGCACATAAAAATGAAGTTAAGCTGTGTCAAAATAACTAGTAGCGACAAGGCGAAAGTGATTCATATCGCTGAGATGATAAGGGCCAATATTATAGCAGGAATACGCCCAGATCCTACTGAATCTCGTGCAAAATGTAATTTTTGTGAATTCAGAAACTTTTGCGATGATATATTTTAAACTCTTTTATTGTGAATTATTAGAAATTTAATTGTCGATTGTAAGTGCTGGCATGTCTGCACTTCTGACTGGCAGTCTGTGATTACACAAACAAAATATTTAATTGTCGATTGTAAGGCAATAACTAACTCTGGTATAAAGAACAAGCCCGTAAATTACACAAACAAAATATTTAATTGTCGATTGTAAGTATGTATTCGTTAAGTAAATCTTCGTAAGTTAAGTATTACACAAACAAAATATTTAATTGTCGATTGTAAGTCTCTTTCTCATTCGGTAATTGGTATAAGTTGTTGTATTACACAAACAAAATATTTAATTGTCGATTGTAAGAATATAATTAACGAAGGCACTACTACTTTATTAGGAATTACACAAACAAAATATTTAATTGTCGATTGTAAGACTCTTATCTAAATCTTACATATTACAGAGGCTCATTACACAAACAAAATATTTAATTGTCGATTGTAAGTTACTTTTTGTATTCAAATCAAAGCACAATCGATTGATTACACAAACAAAATATTTAATTGTCGATTGTAAGCTAGCGTTTTGGTTTGGGCTTTCCATTCATACCAATTACACAAACAAAATATTTAATTGTCGATTGTAAGTATTTTCTTTATTCGAGCCAAGAAACGATAAACTGGATTACACAAACAAAATATTTAATTGTCGATTGTAAGCTGATTTTGTGCCTTAAACTCCAATCAATAGTTTCTATTACACAAACAAAATATTTAATTGTCGATTGTAAGATTCGTGCTTCATATTATACGCTTTGCGCTTTTAACAATTACACAAACAAAATATTTAATTGTCGATTGTAAGTTTTTGATAACTCTTTTATAATATTCTTTTTTGCATTAATTACACAAACAAAATATTTAATTGTCGATTGTAAGAGATTTCTCAATAAAGATATAAAAAGCTTTGCAAAAAATCTATCCGAATTCGAGGGCATAAAGACAGAAGTTGAATAATTAGCTTGAGAAAATTAAAATTTGAAGCTTCCTCGAAATGAGGCTTCTTAAATCGGAACCATTAAGTTTACGTCTATAATAGCTACCATGTTTGAGAAATAGTTTATTTGATATGCATTGAATCGAGGTTATTGTATAAATATGAAAGATCTTCCTTATTTAATCCAATTTCTACGTTTTCGTTTTTAGATTTGTTTTTTTCTGATTCTGAATCCAGATCTTTGCTATTTTGCTTTGCATCTCTAATTTTTAACTTATCTTCTGGAACAACTTTTACACCAGATTTCCCAAGTTTTGTAACTAAGAAATACCCTTCTCTATGGCGTTTTGTAGCAGGTAAATATATTATATCATGCACATGTAACTCTCTTTTATTATCTTCATATCTGATTTTATCTGATAAAGCGTGCTTAAGCGTTTCATCCATATCCATAATGATTCCTTGCTTATACATAGATACTATCGGCGATATAGGGGTATAATGAAGTGCAATTTCACCTTTGTCTCCTTTTGTAAGCACTACAGAGCCATATGTGGGATTTACCTGTATTTGGCGGGGCCATAGAGTATGTTTAGGCTTAATCGTAATTAAAGAACCACCCTTCTGCGATTTTATTAAAAAGCGCTTATTATCTACTTTAACGTGGTAGTATTTATAGTTAGGATCCATTTTGTGCTCGTTTATAGGTATTGGTTTTGTTGGCTGATTACTTTTTTCATCACCATTCTCTTTAGGCGGCGGTTGCTTGTATATTTCTTTAAAGAAAGCACGATCATTGTAGCTCTTGTATAGTGTATCATCAAATATGCTATTCTTCCAACTGTATTTAGTCTTTCCAAGTACTGCTATTATTGGTGAATTTCTTTTGGCAATAAAGTCTTCCCAATGCGGTGCAATATCAGGTAATGCAAAATCCGGGCGTTCCTTGTTTGGGGTAAAATGCCAGGTATACCTGTAAATTTGTGATCTCCAAAAAGTTGGTGGCATGCTGGCAGCGATTGCTGCATCCTCCGCATGGTTAAAAGAAACAGCCCTATCTTTCAACGGAATAAAGCTGGGATCAATTGTGTTCCATTGCCTGCGAAGACGCTGCGTTTCACTACCCCTTACTACCTGTACAATTGGTTTACCGTTTTCAAAAAGAGTCTGGGCTTCAGGTAAACCGTGTTTTTTAAGTAGCTCATTTAGATCGGCTATAAAGTTGTTTACACGGGCTCCTGCCCTAGCTAATTCGGTTGGATTATCAATCGGAAATTCTGAGCTCTCATTTAGCAAAAGCTCTTTTTTTCTTTCTGTAATTTTGCCAGATCTATAAAGTCGCATAACCCTGTTTTCAAATTCTTGCCATTTGACTGGATCCTCGTGCAACCACTCCCATGGTGTCCTATCCCCCTTTTCTTTGTTTATTTCTTTAGTAGTTATAACTAAGTTGTCACGTATTGACGGTCCATCTCGTGATTCTGGAAAAATGTGATCCTTCTCGTATTCGTTTAGTCTGGCTTTTGCAAGCTCCTGGCCAGTATATATGCATATAAATCTCTGCTCGTCAACATCGAACTGCTCATCGAGTAACTTCTCTTTAATATTACGCTCATCTCTTTCTGTGGTTTCTCCTTTTTTAGCCTTTTTTGTATCAGGCTCTGGCGCTTCTATTGTGATATACATTATGCCCTTATCCTTCAATTCCTTTGCAAGAGATTCGTCGCGGCGGAAAAGCATGTATTCAATGAGGTTTATGACTCGCTTGTCATGGTTTTTCTGTGCTATATTCATGTCATGCCTTTTTTGTACACGGCCATGATAACCTGCTTCGACATCTTCACCATTAGCCCTCGCCTTAAGGTGTTCTATGCAATATCTAGACCTACCACTAAGTTTCTCAAACATCAAAACTTTTATCTGTTCAAGCATCTTTTTCTGTGCACTGGCTCTGTAATCTTTGTTTATGTATTTCCTGAGCTGCTTTGATAGCTCTTTTTTGAGTTTTTTCTGCTCTTCGGTTAAAGGTGCCTTTTTTATTATACTTTTTCTTATTTCTGCTGCTTTTTCATATAGAGTTTTATAATAGTTAATCACTTCTTCATTTGGGTCTATTCTGCCGGCTCTAAGAAAGTTTCTTATCGCATCCGTGTACAATAATTCTCTAATGTCAGGTCTTGATTTTTTGGGCGTAGGCCTGTCGCATACGTTGCACCTTATTACAATGCGGTTCATGAAACGGGCTTTTCTGATAGGCTTATTCAACAGCGACTTTAACTGGCTAATCCATTTGCCGCTTTCATATACGTTATTGGCCTTGCAAAAAGTTGTAACAATTTGTTCTAATTCTTTTTCACGCTCCCCCCTATTTTTTATATTTTCTTTATTTGATAATTTGGTCTTAAGACTCTCGAGCAAGCTTGCATATCTATTTTTCTCACTCGGGTTTTCTGAACTTTCATTTCTATATTTTATCTCTTCTGATAGCGCATTATATTCTTCTTCCGTTATGCTGCCTAATGAATTTATATAGTCTTTAAGTTCTCTGTAAGTCATATCTTCTATCTGTTTCGCCATCTCTTCATAACTCTGGCCTCTCTTTTTGAAAACCATTGTCAGAGCTCTAACAAAAGCTTCTGGCGAAGTATCTTGCCCACTTATAACAGCATCAATCCAATTCTTTGCATTAGCGCGTTTGAAGAGTGAAATGTCTTTTATTTTATAAGGGTCCGGCAGTTGCTTTCCGTTTACCTTCTGCCTTAATAACCATGACCTAAGTATAGCTACTCTTCTCTTTTTGGCTAATCTGCTACGCCTATTGCGCCTATGTGCTCTTCTGTCTTTTAAGTTCTCCTTGTGAAAGTCTAAAAACGTCCTTGCAACTAAAACCTGGTTGTCTTTAACAAGCGCTATGCCACCTTCCTTTGTGCCAAGGTCGATACCGAGCTTAAAGGCAGAGTTAAATTCTTTTATCCGTTCTGCAAGTTTTGGACCATATTTTGGATTGTTTATCTGATCCGCCATAAAAAGACTTTTATTATCTTAAATATGGACGGCTCCTCGCTTTTATAACGGGGTGGGCATTTGGGAACTTTTAATCCCTGCTAAATCCTCTGCTGGAGCCTAACAGAGGCGAGCTGCCACACGCCTAAGCTTCTTACAATCGACAATTAGTATTAAGACCTAACAATTAAATAATCTTTTCTTCAACGCTAAAACCAATTCCTGCCACAGGAGTGCTTTCTCTTTTTCTATGGCAAACCCTCCATAGGGTAGGAAAAAGTAAAAACATGCTATCAACCTTTTCGAAGGTGCAGGAGAGTCCGACCTCAACTGGTTGGTGCAAAAGGCAGTGAAGGAAAGGCAGTTAAAGCTAATTGCCAAGATAGTACTAATGATACACGTATTTTCATGCCTTATCGCATATCTTATAAGGTATGTGATGTAATTTTGCGGGTTTGACTAGAGCGAGGATATGCAATGTCAGGATCCTATAAAGAGCTAGCTAAAACAAAGTTTAAATAATTATGCAAACAGAAATATATTTGCCAAACGGCCATAGAAGCAGGGAAACGCCCAAACCCATTTCGAACTTGGAAGCTAAGCCTGCTTCGACGTGAAATACTGCCTTCGGGCGGGAAAGCACGTTGCTGTTTGGCACCAACCTCTTTCTGCTTATCTTCATTTATTCCTTGAGTACATTTCCTCCATTGCAGAAAGCAGAATGCCAGTATATTCGTTTTGAGGAAGAGAATCCTTGTATGCTTCAACCATGCTCTTTGCACGCTCGCCAAACTGCTTTGCAACGCCTTTTGCATAGCCTATACCATCGTATTTTTCTATCATTGACCTTAGGAATGTTATATCTTCCTCTGTTTTATCCTTTCTCTCTTTTTTGTAGATTGCATTGATTTTTTCCTTCTCAGAATTTGTTGCATTGCTGTATGTGTGCAGTATTATTAAAGTTACTTTGCCCTCGTATAAGTCTCCAAAATTCCTCTTGCCGAATACTTTCTCGTCTGCAGTCATGTCTAATATGTCATCTGTTATCTGGAAAGCCACTCCTGCCGGCTGGCCTATTTCTTTCAGCACATTAAGCATATTGTCCGGAGCCTTTGCAGCAATAGCACCTATCTGCAAAGGTCCATAAACAGTATAATATGAGGTTTTGCTGTCAACGATTCTAAAGTAAAGGGCTTCGTCGGCCTTGTTAAGGTCTTTTACATCGTGTATAAACTTGTTTTCTATGTACTGCCCATTAACCGTATATTCGAGCATATCGTAGAACTTTTCAAACATTTTATTTCCAACGTCTGTTCCTGCTTGAAGCACATAATCCTTTAGCATACGCCACATCGCCATATGGCCTAGGTTTGACGCATTAAATGCATGTAGAGGACCGAACATCTTTTGTATCGCAGGCTTGCCCCTGCGAAGGTCTGAATCATCTTCTACGTCATCTTGCATAAGAATCCAGTCTTCAGATAATTGCTGTGCTGCAGCAGGCAGAAGTGCGCTATCAACGCTTGCACCAAATAACTGTGCACTAAGAAGCACAAGGCCAGGCCTTCTATAGCTGCCTTGCCTATCTATATACTCGCGCATTATTCTGTAATTTTCTTCCGGCTCCTTTATTGGCACGTATTTGCAAATTGTTGAATATACTTTGTTTCTGTGCAATTCTATATATTCTTTAAAGTTCATATAATCACACAATTATTTTGAAAAGACATAATTTAAATTGGTATTGCAAAGTACGTCAAACAGAAACGGAAATAAACGATTATATTTCATTGCTACAGAGGTAACAAAAACAGAAAAGAATAAAAGGGCTTATAAAACGTGAGCGAAAACCCCGATTTCAAAACATATATATAACTTTTTGTTCAATATTTATTCAACCATACCGTGTTTCACTTGAAGCCCACGACCTTTAGTCGTGTGGAGGTGTAACAGATATCCTTTTCATAGGTAATGCTTATGGGAAAGTTTCCAATAGCAGATGAGGCACTAGCGCAGGTCTGGATTTGCAGGAAGTGCAAGGCAAGGAACAAGGCAGGTGCCACAAAATGCAGGAAGTGCGGATCTCCTTATCTTAGGCCTAAGCATAGAGAGTTGAAAGCAAAGAAGTAGTTTTTATTACTTTTTGTTTTATATAGAAAACAGATGGTTGTATGGTAGAACTAAACCCGATAGAAAGCCTTGTAGTAAAGGCAATGCAGGAGCTTGGAGCAACAAATGAAAACGCACTAAAGACAGCAGACGACATAGCAAAGAAGGCAAACAGGCCTAAGAGCCTCGTCACAAATACACTTGTGACATTGGCGCAGAAAGGAGTAGTCAAACGGGTAGCAAGAGAAAAAGCAGCAGGGTATTATCTCGTGAAAACTGCTTGAACTGATTTTATGCCTGAAGGCAAAACAGAGCCGGAAGGCTCTATTGAATTTTATGCGAAGTACAAGGGCTGGGTAGCCGTTAAAAAGCTGGAAATAAACAACGATATAAAGCCCGAAGAAGTGGCAATGCGCGTAGCAAGTATAAGAGAGAGCATAGACCGCAAGGTATTTGAAATACTTGGCATAGATACAGCGTCGCTTGACGCATATGCAGAAGCTTTGACAAAGAACATGAGAAAAAGCTACACAAACCTTGCGCAGGTAATCCAAAACCTCGGCAAGCAAGAAGTAAAGGAGCAAGTACAAAAGGCAACAAATGGAAAACCCGAATTAGAGGAAGTCGCTGCTACTTATCTTTTCAGAAAAGTTGTTCAAAACCTGCAGTTTGATTTCGATGTAAGTCAAGAGATGCTTGAAAAGGCATATCCTTATTTGAAGATGCCAAAGCCGCCGGGCAGAAAGCCAAAAGCGTAAACCACGTTAGAAGCAATAAAACAGGCATAAGGCAACAAGCATAATCATGTTATAAAACGTGAGCAGGAAAACCCACGATTAAAATTGTTGGATGAAAGCGAACTGTAGAAAAGTATATAAAGATGAACATAAGTATACAAATATGGATTTGACAAGGGCATATGTTTTCAGGCTCTATCCCGATACAAAAAGGCAGAAAGAGATAGATGAAAGATTGCTGCTTGCCCAACGGCTCTACAACGCAATACTTGAAAAAGTAAAATCAGAATATAAGAAGAATAAAATTTCAAACATAAGCGAGTCTACTTTAAACAAATACATGAAAGAAGCAGTGAACGAAAACAAAGATTTCCTAAAGCTATATTCGCAAACAAGGCAGGATGTATTTATAAGGTTGCTGAAGGCGTTCAGAAACTTCTTCTGCAAGTGTGAAGAAAAGAAGTCAGGGAAGAAGATAAAGGCAGGCTTTCCTCGCTTCAAATCGATCGATAGATACAGGTCAATAACGTACCCGCAGAACAACGGTTCTTTCTCGATAGATAAGGAAAGAAAGGTATATATGCTCAGGGTATCTGGCATTGGCAGAATGCGAATAGAACTACACAGGCCTATAGAAGGCGAAATAAAAACCCTGACTATAAAGAAGAAGGCTGGTGAGTATTTTGCAATATTCACAACAGTAAAAAAGGTGCAAGTTCCAAAGGTTGCGGATACAAACCCTGTCGGCATAGATATGGGGCTGCACTCATTTGTTGCGCTGTCAGACGGCACAAAGATAGAGAAGCCTAATTTTGCAAAGAGGAGTGCAAAGCGCATTGCAAAATGGCAAAAGATAGTTGCAAGGCGCAACAAAGGGTCAAAGAACAGGGAGAAGGCAAAGCAAAAGCTGCAGAGGAAATGGGAGCATGTTGTTAATCAGTCAAACGACTTTGCGCAAAAGCTGTCGAGCAAACTCGTAAATTCAGGCTACACTTCCTTTGCGCTTGAAGAACTTAACATAGGCAGTATGGTGAAGAACCACAATCTTGCACAGGCAATATATGCTGCTTCATGGCGCAAGTTCATGCAAATGCTCTCATACAAGGCTGAAAGTGCTGGTTTGAGGGTGTTTGTAGTCGATGCAGAGGATACAACGCAGGAATGCAGCAGATGTGGGCACGTAAAGACAGGCGACGAAAGATTAGGCTTGTCAGAACGCATATACCACTGCAATGTCTGCGGGCTCACTATAGACAGAGATATAAATTCCGCGCTAGTAATAAA
>Ga0080003_1001803_pt1 | contig 10755 bp, 5 predicted proteins | sample JossMetagenome_FD_69206 | JGI IMG/M metagenome (GOLD analysis project Ga0080003, IMG submission 69206) | Hot spring microbial communities from Joseph's Coat, Yellowstone National Park, USA - JC2_E (SPADES assembly) (version 2) | ecosystem: Environmental > Aquatic > Thermal springs > Hot (42-90C)... | reverse complement strand
TTTGACCCTCAATCCCATGCTGTTGGCCTCTGCAGATCCGTGATGTGGCTATTACCGCGTACCCCATCTGCCTGACGCGCCAAGGAAAATCAATATCACCCGCATCCATAAAGAAGCTTTCGTCAAATCTGAGGCCGCGCTCAAGGAGCTCATTCCTCACCAGCGATCCGGTGAACATGGGGAAATCACTTTCAAAGAAAATTTGCCCATGTCCATATCTTAACTCTCTGCCTAAGCTTATGAGCCCCACATCTTTCTTGGTGTATGAGCGCCGCGCTAAGTCCACCACCTCCCGCGGATCGCACAAAACTATAGAGTCCGGATTCAAGAAGAGCACCCAGTCGGCGCCCTTGGCTTTCTCTATCCCCGTGTTGGCCGCGGCGTACAGGCCGTAGTTGGCGCCCAGCTCGATCAGACGGGAGTTTGGGAACCTCTTCAGGAGCTCCCTGATCTCGTCAACATTGCTGGAGCCGTTGTCCACCACTATGATTTCGCAGAGGTTCGCCACGGAGGCGAGGCAACGCTCGAACCGAGGTATGTATGGGTTGAACGTGACAACGACGGACTTTATGCAGGGCTGCATGCCTAAATTGAGCCGTAAGCGCTAATAAGGTTTTCTTTCCATGAGACGTCGCGATAGATAAGGCCGAATGCGCGGATCCACGGATGCTGTCAACCTGATAGAAGAACCGGCGAAGAGGGCGATCGGCGCCCTCGGTATCCTCAGAGGAATATGCACAAAAACCTATGGAGTTAGAAATGGATGGTAAGGGCTTCGAGATAGCGGCGGGATAAAGATCAATGTAATGGGGGATCCGGGGGCCGATAGCTCGAACGCCTCGGCCCGGCAGCTCCGGGCACTTCTCATCCTTGTCCCTCACCGCCACGACCTCCAGGGACCATTTCACGTGCCCGTAGTTGACGCACTTCTCGCGCTCCGGTGCGTACTCTTTGTGGGTCATAATGTACGCGACCACGGAGTCCTCCAGCGTCTGGAACGTTTATCAGTGGTCGGAGCATGGGATCAGCGTGGCAAGGTCCTGGTGATCGGGGGAGCCGGCTTCATAGGCTCCCACCTGGTGGATAGGCTGATGGAGAGGGGCGAGGAGGTGATCGTAGTCGACGAGCTGGGAGAAGAGCAAGAGGTTCACCTGGGACGCGCACACGGATGTGATAAGGGAGGAGATGCGGAGGAGTGGGTTGCTGCGAAGCTAGCACCTCATGCGCGCAGGAACGGCCGTAGAGCCTCGGGCAGCCAACATATAAGCCGACGCCAATCGTCCGCGCCAAGGATGAATTCTGGGTTTACTGTTATTGACCAACACCCAGACCTTTGGGGGCGCTCGCATGGGCCCCGGGCGGAATGAGCGATCCTGCATTCTGTTCAACAACTTATTTCACTAGTTCCATGATCCCCGATTATCAGTGTCATTCCCATAAACTGTTTCAAAAGCGATTGGTACCCTGCACGGCCACGCTTCTTTATGAGCAATTTCCAGTTATTCACCTGTTGCACATTTGCCTTGGTCCTGCGATCGTAGAGCACCGTGAAACCGCCTTTCCCGACAGTTGCGGAACCTATGTCCTCAAAGGCAACATCGACGTCGAGGACAGCCTTCCAGCCCTTTTCCAGAACCCGCAGCGACAGATCAAGGTCTTCGCAACCATTTACGAACTTCTCGTCAAAGCCCGAGAGTTCCTCGAGCGAATCGGATTTGAATACCGAGAATGGCTGTGTGTTCACCAGCATGCCGGACCCGAGTTGAATTGTCCCGGCCTTCGCCCGGCGACCCAGGTAAAAACTCCTCAGAGCCCTTATCAGCGGGAATGCGGCGCTCGGGATCAGGCCGTAGAGGGACGTGAAGAGATATGCTGAGAGATAGCTCGGCATTATTATCAATGGGCCGGAAATCTGTCCGCCCCGACATAGCACCGGCACAGCATACGCCGCGCTGGCGTGGGCCTCCAGATCATATGTTAATCTCGCGTCCCACCCGGCGGTGAGGGGGCGCACATCGTCGTTGGAGAGGGCTATGTACCTCGGCCCGAAGCTCAGCGCGGTCTTAATGCCGGCGTTCATCGACTTCGAGAAGTGGAATTCAGGCCCCGAACTCTCCACTGCCACTATCGTGGGCTTGGATTCGGCTGTGCGCGCCACGGATTCGAAGAATTCGCGGGTAAGCTGCCTATTTACATCGGGCGTCGGAACTACCACGACCAAACGGCTGTCGCCCTTGATCGTCAGAACCCTCAACGCGGATACCCCCTAGCGGCACCCAGCGAACCATAGCATCGAGGAGAAGGCCCTGGAGTAAAAATACTCGGCGTTGTAGTTCTTTTTTGCGCCAATCAGTAGCAGTTTAGGCATTGTTCATTACCATTAAAGTCTTTCTCATATTTTTATGAACTTCTTCCTCTCTGCCTCCTCCCTTTCGAACATATCCCTGGCCTCCTCGCCCGACGACCACTCCGCCAGCTTTTCCATGCCCTTTTTGAGGTCGGTGTAGGTGTATTCCCCGTATTCGCGCCTGAGCTTGGTCGTGTCGGCATAATCGTGCCTGTTGTCGCCAGGCCTGAAGTCACCGGTCACATCGGGATCAACACTGGCCCCCGTTATCTCCTTCAGCATGCTCACGATTTCCAAGAGGGAAGTGGGTTTCCCCGTCCCCAGGTTGAACACGCCCTGGCCTCTCTCCAGGGCCCTGACGTTGAAATCGGCCACGTCCTCGACGTATACAAAGTCCCTCATCTGCTTCCCGTCCTCGAATATCACCGGCGGTTTCCCGTTCTTCAACCTAGAAAGGAATATGGCAACCACGCCCGTATATGGGTTCGAGAGGCTCTGCCTCGGGCCGTAGACGTTGAAGTACCTGAACGCGACAGTCGGTATGCCCAGCACCTCCGAGAACTGCAAGCTCAGCCTCTCGGAGTCATACTTGGAGAGGGCGTAGGGGCTCAGGTTCTGGGCGGGCTTCTCCTCGGTTATGCCAACAGGCCTAACCGGCCTGCCACAGATCGGGCACTTCTGCTCCCAATCTTTTTTCTTGAGCTGCTCTGTGCTCCTAGGCCCTGGGTAAACTACCCCGTGCTCCTCGCAGAGGTAGGCGCCCTCGCCGTAAATCGACTTACTCGACGCCACCACTATCTTCTCGATCTTTTTGGCCATTTCCCTGTCGGCCATAAGGACCTGGTAGAGGTTTGCTGTCCCAACGGTGTTGACTGTCATGTACTTCCTCGGCTGCCAGAAGCTCTGACCGACGCCTACCGCGCCGGCTAAATGAATCACGTACTGTACGTCACCCAAGACCTTGGCCCAGGCCTTCAAGCTCCTAACGTCTTCATAAACGTACTCAGCTTTCTCGTTCAGGTACTTGGGTTTCCTCCCAAGGTGGACCTGCCTCTCGAGGTTGTCCAAAACGGTCACCTCATAGCCTTTTTCGATTAGTTTGTCGACGGTATGGGAACCTATGAATCCGGCTCCCCCTGTGACCAAAACCCTAGTCATGACTTTATAATGATTTCGCGGTACTTAAGTTTTGCTTTTCAACAAATAAGAGATTTTAAACCCTGAGGGGGAGGGTGGTCGTGGACACGAGGAGGGTGTATAATCAGGGGAAGTTCGGGGCTGCGGGGGTGAGGCTGATACAGCTTGGGAGGGGCGCGCCCAGGGAGTAGCCTATCGTTCGTCGATCTCCCGGGCTCCGAGGGCATAGCACTAGGCTCATGGGTATAGTGATCGCATGAATACCGTCGATGATTCATTTCATAATGACCTCCGAAATTCCGTGAGCAACATGCTTTCGCTCCGGGGGGCTCGATGCGGCCTCCCTATGTGCATATCTTTTCGAAGGTCACCGGGCGCTGCGCCACGCCCTGAGGAGCCTTAACGTCGAAGTGTCCACGTCCGGCATGCCGCCGTTCCCGTCGAATGCAACGAGTGTGAGTATTGATGCCCCAGAGGACACTGGCCTGAGCGTGGTGAGTGCCTCCCCGGCTTTCCGTCCATTTTGTCACTAAACATTAGGGCGCAGGCTATTAGGGAATTGCGAGCTCGCTGGCCGATGGCCTTATATGAGACGAAGCTGGATGGTCACCGGCCGCGAAGGGTGAGCTTGGAGTGATGGGCGTGGACACCAAGGAGCTCTTAGTGGTCAGGGCCTGTGTCCCCGGTTCAAGATTTCCTTGTCACGGCTATCTCAATGAAGAAACCAAAGGCGATCTCCGCATAGCCACGGATGGCGATTAAATACGGCAACGCTGCCGTGCTCCAAGGGTCGTGCTGGAGCGCCGCGGATGTGACCGCCAAGACAGCCCCAGTGATTATCAGAGGTGCGCCCGGATGATCCCTGAGCACGCGCCAAGTCCGTTGAAGCAAGCTATTGAAGGTCGGCCTTATCAGCAAGATCACGATGTAGAGGACTATGCCATAGAGGGCGGCAAAAACGAGCTGAATATATTGGCTGCCGATGAATGCCACGGATGGCATCACCCCATCGGGAGGCGGAGCCCTGACCCTAAGCCAGTATATGGTCTGTCCCTTGGGTGCTAGCAGGCCCTCCCCGTTTCCCTGTATGATGGCGAAGGGTAGGGGCGGCAGATGGCCCAAGACTGATGGGGCCACGACAACAGTACCTAGGTTCGTCTTGCCGTAATCCACGATCGCCTCGAACGCGTAGTCCGGACTAATCGTGTATGGGAGAAACCCCACCGTGAAGACATGAAAAGAGGGATTCGGCACGTAATTATCTTTGGGAGTAGACCCCAACCACCATTTTATGGATTGTAAAACGTTCGTCACTGGGTAAGATTGTTTATTCACCGATATGAAGCCTGCGCATTTTCCCCCTCCCCAGGGAAAATTAGCACTCGAACCAAGGTAGTTTGAGAAGCCGATCCAGTTGTAGGCGTAACCGACGTCCTTGACATTGCTCGTCATCTGCCCGTAAAAGTCAATTACGTAGTTCATTGGTATGGGCGGCGTCGATATCCCGTTCTCTCCTGGTTGCCTATTTGTACCCCCGACTATGTGGACGCCGTCGCCGAAGGTCACCGAGCCGTTCGAGATGTAAACGGATATTCCGGCGGGCACGTGGCTTGAGGCGAAGTTCCAGTAGTGGATGAACACGGAGGAGCCTGAGTCGTACTCCCCATAGAGGGGGGATAGCTGCGGAGCCTCACCCACCGTGCCATTGTAGCGTGCATAATAGTTTTGCGCTCTAGGTCCGACGCCCACGCAGATTACAACGGAACCGTTTGCCGGGATTGCACCCAGCTTCACCCACCAGATAGCATAGGATTGGCGGCCGCCATACACCCCCTCGAGCCACGAGGGAATCACGGTGCCGTTCGGGTAAAAGAAGACCACGTTCTGGCCGGAGTGACCCTCAGCGGTGTTGAGCTCGGCCCAAAGGGGATTGGAAGAGCTGATCTTCACCATCTGCTGGAAAGGTGAGGGGGTGGGCACAGGCTCGCGGTTCTCTATAACCAGCGCCTCGTATTCGATGACGCCCGGTGGAGTTTTGACGCTCCACGGCGGCGGCGCGGCTGCGAACTCCTTCGCGTAGCTAAGGACGGAGCCGGCGACGAACGGCCACGGGATGCTTAGCGAGAGCCATATTACCAAGACTGCTAAGTAAAGGTACTTGCGCGCCAAAGTCCTACCCACCACCTGCGATCAACCCGGGCGCCCACCTTGGATCGCCTCATGCTCCCCCATTCGTGTGGCCTCCGCCGCACGCTGGGTAGCGCCCTTGACGGGACCGGCCTCCGCAGCGACACTGAGGAATAGCCTCTCCACCTCGGATGATATTGAGTCCCAGGAGTAGGCATCGCTCAGGCGCGCGGCCTCGGCCAGCTTTGCGTACATTTTCTGGTCGGTCAGGAGATCCCTTAGCGCATCGGCGAAGGCATCGACGTCCCCAGCCCTGACCAGGCGGACGCCGTCCATGCGGGCCACACCGACGTCGAAGGCAAGCACGGGCGTCCCCACCGAAAGCGCCTCCAGCATCACTATGGGGAAAGCCTCGTAGGTGCTGGGCATGATTAGGACCTTGGACTCAGAGATCTTTTTGAACTTCTCGTCCTCGCTCAGGAAGCCCAGGAAACTCACGCGGTCCCCGAAGGGCATGGCCTTAAACTCCTTCACCACCTCCCCGGGGACCTTGCCGACGATCGCAAGGGATGGCGCGACGCCCATTTCCGACTGCAGCTTTCTCCATATATAGGGAATGTACTGCACGCCCTTCTGCGGATGCCACCTGCTCACGACGAAGACGGCATCGTAGCGCTTGATCCCTCCTTCAATCGCTCTCCTGACCCGGTCGACGCCGTTCTTTGTCACATATATCTTCCCCTCGTCAACTCCCAGCCTCTTCAGGTCCTCCTTCGTGACCTCGTCGACGACTAGCACGAGGTCGGCGCTCCTCATGAGGGCGTAGGATAAAAACTGGGAATATCTGTTAAACCTCGCCCACGGGGATAGCCATCTATTTCTACTTATGAGCGACATGTGGGAGATCGCCACCCACTTGCAGCGGAAGATCCTCTTGGCAATGAAGCCGGCTAGCACGTCGTTGACGAAGTCGCCCGAGCTGAAGGCGATCGTGCGCCCCGAGAGGAGCCGGCGGGCCGAGAGGAGCGCCCAGAAGGGGGAGACGAGCAAGTAGGGCAGGAACCCCAGGCCCTTGGGCCTTAGGCGGATGGTCACCGCCCTCCAGCTAGGCCTGGCGGCCATTGTGCCGACCCACCAGACCTGGAGGCGCCTGAACCTGCCGAAGACCTCGAAAGCGAACTTATCCCCACCCGACATGCCCCCGAAGTTATTAAGCATGAAGACGACCACCCTCCACCCGCGGAGCTCGCTCAATTCTCCTTACGCCTCCTCACAGACAGGGCGACGTACACCACGGGGAGCGATAGCCATGCGGCGAAGCACGCTAGCGTGAGATATTCATAAGGCGCCTGCGCGGGCAGGTAAATGTGGATGGTCCTCGCCGTCGAGGCCCGCGGGATCAGGAATTCATCGAGCACCCCCAGCCCGTTCACCTCCATCAGGTGCCTGCCGCCCGCGACCCCAACCCAACCGGGGCCTCCCACCGAGGTCAGGAAGATTACGGAGGAATTGCCCGGAGGGATCGTGATAAAGAATGAGTCCATGGAGGTCTCGGTGGCATTTAGGGGCTTAAGGTTCACTGCCGCCGCGAGGGCCATCAGCTGGGCCGCCGTCGCCCCCTCTGCGTCGATCACGGGTTTGCCCTCCATGGCCTTGTCCACGGCGCCGAGGGCCGAAGCGTAGATGCCCTGCGGGGCCACGCAGACCACCGCCAGGCCGTTTAGGCCGTCTCCAGCCCTCACGAGCACCCCTCCATCTGTGCTCCCACGGATATCGAAGGAGACCCAGCGCCATCCGGCGACGGGGGACACTGTGCGGACGTTGACGGATGACGGGCCCAAGCCGAACGACATCCAGGATCCCCCTGGGCTCTCGTAAATGTATGCGAGGAGCCTGAGCTCCCCAGATTCATTAGCAGGTATGGGCACGCGCGCGGAGGCCGGGCCCGTGGAGTACGTGAACGGATAAGGAGAAGCGGAAAGGGAAGGCGGGAGGTAAGGGGGAAGGCCTGCCTCCCATCCGCTGGCACCGTTCAGCCCCTCCGACGCAAAATAGGTGTAGTTCGACAGGAACTCCGCGACAAGGTAGTCCGTGTAGTTGTCCCCGGCGATCAACCAGGAAGCCTCCTCGAGGTTGGAGAGGACAGCGTGGCCCCGCTCGGAGAACGGAAAGGAGACCATTAGCGGGGCCCCCGATGCCCTTGAGTAGTTCAGCTCGAAAGCGGCCAGCTCCTCCATATCCCCGACGAAGAGCGGCAGGCCGGACATGCTGAAAGCCGGGGGCAGAACGAAGGAGTTCTCGAAAACTGTGACGTTGGGCGAGCGGTAAACCGCAGAGTAGAGCGTGGAGTTGTCTAGCAGGCTGGGATAGTCTGTCACGTCGCGCGCGTTGAGGGGGGAGAGGTTGGGGACCCACACATCGGCGGGGGCCAGAATGTACTTTACCGAGAAGAGGCCCAGGAGTGGGGACGCGACGTCCGCTTCACCATAGGCGAGGGCGCTGTCCAGGTAGTAGCCGAGGGGCTGCCCCAACCAGTCGAAGGTGTCATCGGAGAATGTCTGCATGGGATTATATGCAGTTCCCCCGGTCAGGTAGTGCGGGGAGTCCTGAGCGGGGAACAGAGGTAGCCAGGCGTTCGCGTATCCTCCCTCCCGAGCTTTCACGAACTCTTCTGCCTTTAGGTAGCTGTCGGGGACCTTGAACGTGGAAACGTTGTGATAGAAGTCCCCGGTGGCGAGGCTCGGGTAGGAGTATACAGCTAGAGATATCACAACTAAAGCGATCAGCGCCACGCCAGCGGTCCACCTCCCGGGCAACCCAAGCTTGTTCCGGACCTTCGAGAGCACCACAGACAGGAGAAGTGGCAGGGCGAGGGCGGAGAGGAATAGGTAATCACCCGTGTTGTGGAAGAAGACGAGGATGGGGAAGCGTGGGAAAATCCACTTGCCGACCGGAGTCGAGAAGAGGATAGGGAGGCCGTACCCGAGTAGGAGCAGTATGTAAGCGACCCTGACAAGCCTCTCGCGCACGAACGTGACGGCGAGGAGGGAAATCCCGAAAAGGAGGCCCGTGAACGAGATCCAGACAAATTCATATCCTGCTATTGCGTAGTTAAAACTCCCATTACCTATGTAAGTCAGGAAGAGGTAGTATAGGGGAAGCGGTCCTAGCCAAAGCGTGAATGTGGACGGCAGCGCCGAAACGGTGCGCGGGAGCAAAACGGTGTAAAATTCGTTGAGGATCACATAGGAGTCGAGAGCGGCAAGCAGCACTAGGGAAAGGAGGAATTTCTGCGCGGTGCGCCAAAGGGAGGGCCTGTCGAAGAGCACATCGTCAACGAGAAATGCTATTACGAAGAATAAGTAGAAGAAGAGGAAGTAGCTCTGAAATTGTAGCACGAGCAGCAGGAAGAGCAGCACCAAGAGCCTCCTGTCCATGACGCGTTCCTCCCTCCAGTACCGATAAGCCTCGAGGAAGACGAGCGGCATAACCGCGTAGGAGACCAGCACGCCGATGTGACCTTCAACGGTCTCGTAGAACACATAGGGGTTGAACATGTAGAGGACGGATGCTGGAAGCTTGACGCTCAGCCGGTCGTCCACAAGCTTTCCAACGGTGATGAAAACGGAGGCACCGGTCAGGAAGGAGACACATACCAGTAGTGCGCTCTCCTCGGTCGCGACGGGGACTGGAAGCCACCCCAGAACGCCGAAGAGGAGCAGGTTGACCGGTGCGTTAAATAAGATCGAGTTAAGATTATAATTTGGTCGGACGTAAACATTGAGCGCTTCCTTAGCAATTTGCAGCTCCTGGTACCTATAAAAGGGATAGTTGAAGTCCCAGTGTACGCCTATTATCGAAGTATTATTTATGAGGCCGCGCCACTCCGCTAGTGCTAAAGTCAGCAGCACTGTGTAACCTATTAGTTCGTAAAGGCGGCGGTGGGGTATTCGACTAGAACCCTGAGATATGTGTCTGACTTCTCCCATATGATCTCAATTTGCGCCATACAAGTTTATTAAGCTTTATACTTGGCATTTGGCTCCGTTACCTTAAGCCGATCGATGAACCTAAATCCGAGGGAAACTTCCGCCAGGTCCGCAATAAGTGTAAATTATATACAGATCAAGAGGGCACTACACTTCCGGTCATGTCCTACGCGGTTTATCCCCGTTTCCCGGGCTATTCCCCAAGGGCGCGTCTCGAAATCCCTGGAGCTCATCATAAGCAGGAGCCATGTGTAAATAGGGGGGTGGTTGCAGAGGCTCTGTACAGTCCTTGGACCCTTTGCGCACATCCTAGGAATGGACATTACATATTTATAGATGAGACGATGGTGAATGTGAGAGGAATTCCGCCCTGATATGTATCGCGTTCGAGCCGGACTTGCACACTATGCCTGGACTTCCAGATCAGCCCGCACGGGAAATCCATTGCCGCCTACCTCTTCATCAGGAGGCCCGCGCATAACAGTAGATCAAAACTTTTGTTGATTTTTATGATAGATTTGCCAGCTTAACAAGTTTTATGAGCAGCTTTTTCTTTAACACCGCTTTAAACTGTCAAGCAGGTTAATCAAGTATGCTGATTTTCCAAATCCCTTAAATTTAATAGTTAATTGCAAAAGACGCGGTTATATACTGATAAGCCAATCCCCTTTTTTGGTTTTGTTCCCTTAACTCTAGACTTTATGATCACAATACATCGTGACAGTCCATGGCAACTATGACAGGTTTTTGAACGCGCCAGAATCTCTCATTTTTATGCCCATAAATTATCATGTCCCTGCTGCTTCATGTTGTTCCTTATAGTCTGTCTGCACAGTTTCAAAAAAAGGATCCATAGATTTTTCCAAAGCTTCATTAATGTACAATGCACATTTATTAGATCGCAGGATTGTTTATGGTTTCCATAAACGGCAAAACGCAATCCTGCGCTAAAAAGTTTTGATCTACTGTCACGGAAGGGGACTTTCGCCCCTTAACCCCAAAAAGTTGAAAGAAGTCAGTATAATTTAATGGTCTCTCCAACTTTAGGAACTTCAGATATGTTTTTCCTGAATATTATTCTGTTTATGGATTCGTTAAGGTTTCTTGCTTTTGTGTCTTCACCGTGCACCACTATTATCCTTTGAACCTTGTTCT
>Ga0080003_1001802_pt1 | contig 10759 bp, 11 predicted proteins | sample JossMetagenome_FD_69206 | JGI IMG/M metagenome (GOLD analysis project Ga0080003, IMG submission 69206) | Hot spring microbial communities from Joseph's Coat, Yellowstone National Park, USA - JC2_E (SPADES assembly) (version 2) | ecosystem: Environmental > Aquatic > Thermal springs > Hot (42-90C)... | reverse complement strand
ATTCAATGCCATTTGCAGCCAATGAAATTGGGTTACCTGGGGTATATGGAGTGCCCAAGGATGATAATGAACCGGTGAAAGATTCCTGAGATGGTGTTATATAGAGTGTGACACCTTGAGGTAATGTACCGTTTATCCACACTTTTGTTGGTGAGCTAGTAATGGAAACAATTTCAAGGACATTCAGGAGTATTGTATAGTCAGTATATAAAGTGGAATTGAACTTGACCTGTGCATTGTTTTCGATTGCTTTATAGGAGTCGATCGCGGTTGTATTATTAACGTATAAGAGGCCCAGAGCATTGGCTGTTGCATAATTTGGACCCTCCGCGAGGAAAACTGTCGGATTAACGTTCGAAGCCTTGTAATTTATCTGGTAATCCACGACGACCGATGCAGTAACGAGTGCCGGCACGATGAATGCTAGAAGCGTCGCGAGCGTCATAATTTTCTTCATCTTGCTGTTCTTCCGAGGTAACATATAGGTAGATAATTATGCGAGGTATAAAAAGATTTACAATGAAAAATGAAAAAGAAATAGGGTTGAGTACTTCTGCTTCGTTCGTTCTGAATATTTGCTTATGGATTTACCCATTTTCATCGCAACCATCCTCAGAACCCTTATGAACACATATATGCCACCGAGAGAGTTAGCTATTATGGATGCCACGTACATGATCAACCATGAGGCAAGGAACATGATGCCTATGCCGAGAATCGCAGCTAGGAATGGAAAGAGCCATGACGGTATTGTAAATGAGAAACTGTCCAATGCAAAAAAGTTGAATTTTATAATCTGTTGAACAATGTTATATCATACTCCGTGAGATATTTTTGCTCGGGCTTTTAATGATATTTTTCTATTATTAGTCTTAATCCTTTCCATCTCACATTAAATCCTGCTTCATTCAAGATTTTAACGGATTCCAATCCCATAAGATCTAGTTAATCTAGCATTGCTTGTGTATCGGGATAAAGATTTTGAAGATGCAAGATAATTTTTGCCTCATTTCTTCATCCAGTTCTCTTTCCTTAAAGTTTAGGTTCCTCTGATCTTCAGAATTTTTCTTAATCACCTCCCGTTATTGAGGGATGTATTATAGCGGCCATACATCTACTCGAGGCCTTTACCCTCACTGTGGATAATATGACAATTCCCCAACAGGCTCCCTCAATCTTTAAAACAAAGATCTCCATCAGTAAATTTAACGAGGCTGATCTGTTGAGCTTGATATATAGGGTCTTCTTTCCTTGAGAACCCAGTATATTATCTTCAACAGCATGTTTGATACTGCTATTAATGCTTTAACCATCCTTTCCTTTCCCATTGAAATTCTTCTGTAAAATATCGATACGGAAGAAGAAGGATCAAATCTTAAATGGATGTGGAGGCACTCTCTTATAATCCACCTGGGATTCTTTGATCCCTGTCTTGTTATTCTTCCATATTTTATTGTGTCTGAGGATTGCCTAATGGAAGGTATTGTCCCGGCATATGATAGAAGCTTTGATGAACTTGTGAATCTTCTGATATCCCCTATTTCAAAATATATCATAGGGGCGGAGAATAGTCCTATGCCATGTATTCTCTAAAGGAGCTTAATTTCCTCTATGTCCTGATATTACATCAGATCCCTGTCTATATTTCTGATCTCGTCCTCCATTGCATTCAGAACCCTGAGATAGTAATCTATCCTCTCTGATTTTAAACTCCTGAGGAATGCCTTGCCATCTATTGTTAATGGATCCACATTGTAATCAAGATGCAATCACTTCATCTCTATCTTTATTCTGTTCTTATAGGTTGCCATTTTTCTCTTTATCTGCATTCTTGTCCTCACAATACTTCTTATCTCCTTCTTATCTCCCTTATTTCTTTGGGAGGGATATAGGATTCAGGGGTCCAGTTGTTCTTGGGAAGCTTCGCTAATATTCCTGAATCATCGTTATCATTTCATCCTTGATTCTGCCATGAGCTTTATTTCCTATGGATTGGCAAGTTTCACATTGAATCCCCTTGACTCCATGAAATCGTATAGTGGTTCATAGAATCCTGTTGATTCCACAACGAAGCTATCCCTGTGTGAGAAGTTGCTGAGATATTTGTCAATGTTATCAAATCTGTTCCCAAACTTATCCTTTCTTACGATATTACCATATTCATCAATCGTTGTGCACACAATCTCCTTAATAGAGATATCCATTCCTGTATACTTGGGGTGATCTCATCCTTACAATCATCCCACACCATAAATGATTATTATGTTTTCTGCAGGAGGTTATTATCCTCCTCTTAACATACCACCAGAGAATTGGGACACTATCTAACTACCAAGCAATATTTAATACAAATAGAATATCTGAAATATCCGTAGTTTCTTCCAATAATTCAATTTTTGCTGCTATGATAATTAATAACACATTGCAGGTAGTTAATATTGAACCATCAACTGGAAATTATCACCTCATCAAAACAATCGGCCTCGATCAGGTGCATATCGGCGGTTTATCAATGTAACGGTTGGTCAATTGTTTATCATCCTTTGTTCAGGAAGAATAATGGACAATATGTATCATTACTCTTTAATATCATTAAACGAAACAACTGGTTCATACAGTTCTATGAAAATTGGAAATGGTACTTCTTCAATAAATGGTGTTTTCTACCATGGCAATGAGTATCTTCTATACTATCAGAACAGCTCTATAATGGGTTTCATTGTCAGTAAGAACTCAGTAAGATCTTTCAATATAACTGTAAACTTTACCGGGATTAGAGGAAATATAGCTCTATCAATCATTCCCTTAGTAATCTTTGGATATTTTATGTATCTTTTAACAATAATACATATTTCCTGAAAGTCGCTAACATAACCCTTAATTGGACATATAAGCTCTACAAAGAATATATTATTATCACTACACCAGATCCCATAATGCAACCATTAGTCTTAATTTCAGAATCAGGATTCTACAATACAGTCCTAATAACATGGTCTCAGAAAGGGCTAACAGCATTTTCAATATGGGTACTAAGATCTGGAATTACATTCAAGGAGACACCTATAACGTCAAAGATAATCCCTAGTACTTTCAATATGTATTATTATATTATAGCGGTTATAGTTATAATAATAGCACTATTGATTACCGCAGTTGCAATAATCAAAAAAAGGAAGAAGTAATTTTTTTAAATTATTTTTCCATTATCCTTATCGAATAATAGCACTTTTTCCTCACTAAAATCTATAAAACAATTATCTCCAATATTTAAGGTCTGATCGGAACTTGAAGCCCTTATAACTTCCATCCCAGTACTGTTTATTTTAAAATGTTCCAGCCTTCTCCTGCCAAGTGGCTGAATAAATGTCAATTTTGCCGGAATACCTTTATCAGATACTTTAATATCCTCAGGTCTCAGCCCTACCATTACCTTCTTTCCAGCATAACTTCCAGCATCTCTATTAATAGGTATTCTGGACTCACCAATTATTAAGAATGTCTGGCTTCCATCCTTTTCAAGTTCTGCTTCAATGAAATTTATTGGAGGATCTCCTAAAAACGAAGCTATAAATGAATTCGCCGGTTTCTCATATACCTTCATAGGATTGTCAAGTTGCTCAAGATATCCATTATTCAGGACAGCAACTCTGTCCGCGAGCGTCATTGCCTCTATCTGGTCGTGCGTCACATATACTGTAGTTGTTTTAAGATTCATCTGTATTCTCTTTAATTCTGCCCTCATCCCGACTCTCAGTTTTGCATCAAGATTAGAAAGGGGTTCATCCATTAGAAATACCTTCGGTTCTTTCACTATTGCCCTTCCAAGGGCTACTCTCTGTCTCTGTCCTCCGGATATTTGACCTGGCTTCTTATCAAGTATGTCGGTGATGGATAGTATTCTTGCCATCTCTTCCACTTTCTGATTTATATCAGTCTTATTCATTTTTTTCTTTTTCAGAGGAAATGCTATATTCTCCCTTACAGTCATGAATGGATAAAGTGCATAATTCTGGAATACCATTGACATATTTCTTTCCCTAGGTGGATAATCTGTTATATCAGTATTGTCAAGGAAAACTTTACCAGAATCTGGGGTTTCTAGTCCAGCTATTATTCTCAATGTGGTGGTTTTACCGCAACCACTAGGACCGAGTATAACAAAAAATTCCCCTGAAGCTATGGTTAAGTCCAGATCAAAAACACCCTTGTGGTTACCATAATCTTTTGTGAGTTTCTGTAAGGATATAGTGGCCATTTGATCTATTGAGAATATGCAAACCTATTATTAATCCTTTGCTTGAACACAATTATTTTATTACGGTTGGTAGTAAAGATATATTGTCTATTCTCGAATTGATCAGTAAGTTCATAAGATTTACAAGCGGAGAGGGAAACATAGAAAAAAAGGTCATGGATCTTTCTCTAAGTGATGGAGTATTGTGGTCAGTATACTCAAGCATTACATCAAACTATCTTGTCCCTCTAACAATATTTATCCTGGGAAGTAAGGATCCGGCAGGTTTGATTGTAGGAATTCCATTATTCATCGTTCCAGTGGCCCAATATTTTGCATATCATAAATCCAGAGTGACCAGTGATCTTAGAAGAATCACTCTCTTCATAACATTTCTTGATAGGGTACTATGGCTTCCGCTTGTTCTGCTATTATTCCTGAATATACAATTCATATATGAAGTCATTTTTATCATAGCTTTGCTCTCCTTAAGGACATTTTTTGCATCATTTTCCGGTACTACATGGACTTTATGGGTTCCATTCTTAATAACGGAATCAAAAAGGAACGGATATTTTTCAAAACGAAATTTTTACATGAAAATATTTTCCTTGGTAGGTTTCCTAATTGGAATAGGGATATTCTCTTTGAATATTCTGGAAAGAATCCAATATACTATCCTCATTGTAATATCACTGATTTTTTCCACGGCATCTCTCCTAATTATGAGAAACATACCATCCTCTAATTTAATTAATGAAAGTTACTCTCAAAAGAGGTCATGGAACAGATCATTTCTGTTATTTTTAGCAGGTATGGGATTGTTCGGACTCATATATTCAGGTATGATAACCTATTTTCAGTACTATCTCATAGGCAAGAATTACTTAGGAATGCCGGTTTCATATTATTCCAGTCTGATGATACTCGTGTCATTATCATTCATTTTATCACAGATATTCTGGGGGAAGCTTGCAAATATCATAGGTAATTCTAAAAGTTTAATCATTGCAGGCATACTGCTATTCTTTATACCAATTTTACTGATAATTGATCGTTCATTTATTTCAGCTGTAGCTTCCAGCATACTGTTCGGGTTGGTTCTTTCAAATTCCTCTCTGAATATATTTAATGAAATGTTAAGAAAAGCTTCAAATGAAAAGGTAAGATCGGTGAGTTCCTATAATACCATACAATCGCTATCACAGGGAAGTGGCCCTATTATAGGAAATGCGATACTTCTCACTTCACATTATGATATTTTCACAGTTTTCACGTGGTTTCTTTTCTTGTCCCTACTGTCAATTATTCTCTTAATTATTTATACATTGCGATACTGAATCCTGATACCAGGTACCTCTGGAAAGCAAAGAACAAGAGGAATATCGGGATACCCATCAGAACTGCAAAAGCAGAATATGTACCATAATTCATTGAAACAGTTCCCTGTGAGACATAATACATTCCTATGGCCATAGTATACATGCTTGGATTCGTGAGCAACTGGCCAGCGAGAGCATAATCAGTATATGGGCCCATGAATGAAAGCACAAGGGCAAAGATAACCACTGGTTTCGCTATAGGTAGGACTACTCTGAATAATGCACCCGTTCTTGTATACCCATCAATTTGAGCTGCCTCTTCATAATCCTTTGGGATCATATCTACATAGTTTTTAATTAGCCAGGAAGCAAATATGACTGCTCCAGCAGAGTAAGCTATTATGAGGCCTGTATAGCTGTTTACAAGCCCAAGTTCAGAGAACATAAAGTAAAATGGAATCACCATTATTACGAAGGGGAATAGGGACAGAATGAGCATCATATAAAGTATGACCTTTTTTAAGGGTATATTCATCCTAGAAAGGGCAAGACCGGAAGAAATAGCCATTAGTACACCGAAGAATGTTGCGCTTGTACTGAAAATAAGTGTATTCTTGAGCCACGTGAGGAAAGGATAATGATAAAGTATCGCTTCATAATTGTTTGTTGTCAAGTACGTTAAATTAGGAATGAGTTTCTCAATAGTCATCTGTGAGAGATTTGAAAGTGGTGATAGGGACATCAAAAGGACATAATATATAGGAAATATAGAAAAGATTACAATTAGGATTAGGAATATATGTGAAACTATCCTTTTTGCCATCCTAATTCTCCTGTAATATTTTCCTTTATCATTTTTCATATTTTCACCTCAATACAACACGGTCATCATCTTTGAATAATGATTTGCAATTATTACAATAACTAATAGGACCAATATTGAAATGACTGAGTAAGCTGCTCCTATCCCAAACTGAAGATATGAAAAGGCCGAGGAATAGCTATATGTAATAAGTATTTGTGTTGAAGTTCCGGGGCCTCCTCCGGTAAGAAGGAATGGAATATAGAAATTATTCCATGTGAAAATAAATCCGAAAATTACGACGAAGGCGATCTGCCGGCTGAGCATAGGCATAATGATATTTTTCAAACGACCGATTGGACCATATCCATCCATCTCAGCCGCCTCATAAAGTTCAGACGGGATACTTTGCATGGCAGAAGTGAATACATAAGAATAATACGGGAAAGACAGCCAGAGATTCACCAGGATTATTGATAACATAGCTGTTCCCGGAGTACCCAGCCAGTATATTGGTTTAATCCCGATCTTTTCTAGAAGTTCGTTTACAATACCAAACCTGTAATCGAGCATTCCCTGCCATATCAAAATTGTTATGAACGCAGGATATGCCCACGGAAAAAGTATGGCGGTTCTATAGAATGTTTTACCTCTTAACCCTCTTTGGTTCATAACTAAGGCGATGATGAACCCCAGGGGAGCAAACAGAGCAACGCTTCCGAAGGCATAAATAGCATTTTGCCAAAGCAGTTGCCACAGGAAACCAGACTTAACGATTCTAATATAATTTTCTAGTCCTATAAATGAATAATTGAAGAAATGGAATTCTCCGAAATTAGTAAATGACATATAAATACTGTAAGCAATCGGATAGAAATCCAAGAAAATGAGTACAACTATAACTGGTAATATAAACAATAGTGATTTTAAACTCCAACTTCCTACTTTTCTAACCATCCCTATCACTATACAAGAACTAAAAAATTAAAAAATTAAAATTTTATGGTATTAGAGGCCATCGCCGGTATTGAAATCTGAAGGAATATTGTAGAATAGTTAGATGGCTGAATGGATATTGCGCTCATTGGAATGACTGAAAGTGGAATACCTTCAGAATTTAAGGTCTGTATTATTAGCTGTTCCATCTGGTTCATTATGGAGGCAACTGTTACCTTTGAAGAATTCTGTTCAAGATTGGTAGCTGCCGTGTGGAAGGGTGTCCAATATGCGGCCATCTGTGGAAAGTTGGGGAATAGCTGTGTATGAGCTTCCTGTGCAATCCATCCAGAAATTAATGTATCGTTGAAATTATGCTTCTCAATATATTTTCCTGTGGCTATAAGTGATGGAAGATCCCCTGCAAGTTTAAAGAGTTGCACCTGAGAATTATTATCTGTCATGAATTCAACAAATTTCAATGATGCCCATATTTGAGATGAGTTAGCTCCGCTAGCTATTGGTGCGGAAATGACATAACCAACGGATCCCCATAAGGGTTCTGGCCATAATCCAGTAGCATTGTTGAATGGGATTGCGGTGACTCCAAGATTAGATCCAAGAGCCTTCTCATAAGTTGATTGATCCCAGGGGCCATCAAACATAAATGCCGATTTTCCGGATTCGAATAGACTCTGTTCATCTGCAAAAGTTAAGCCAACAGTATCAACATGGTACTTTACCGTCCAATTCCACACAAATGACATTGCAGCTATGTCCTGAGTACTGTTAACTACTGGATAGTGTGTTGAATTGAATATTGAACCTCCAAAGGCCGGGAACCATGCTGCAAATCTATAACCATAATCATTTCCTATTCCGTATGCGAGTCCATAATATCCTGATCCCATTGCAGTTACGTTCTTTGCATCTTGGATCATCTGCCATACATTAGAAGGAGGTACGCCATTAGGGACAAGTGCCTTGTTATAATAAAGGGCGATACCGTTTGTATTTACTGGAATACCATATAATGCACCGTTTAATTCCCAATCTGTGATTGTTCCTTTGGTGAATGAGTTTATATATGATGCGTTAAGATAAGGCGTTAGATTCAATAGAAGCCCTGAGGCATACAAAGCACCTGCATTATCGCTTGTATCTCTATATACATCTGGTGCATTATGTGCATGCGCAGCTGTTGGAAAAGTTGTTGACGCGACATTTATAGCAGGTGAGTCCTTAACAGTTATATTTGGATATTGTGCCTCGAACGAAGCCAGAGTTTCATTAAAGGCCTGCGCTTCTCCCCCTGCACTACCTGACCCCCATACTGTAATGGTCACTTTTTGTGATGGGGTTGTACTGGTGGTTTTGTGTGGCTGACTCATTGATATAGCGACTACTGCAATTATAATTATCACGACTACAATTATTACCGCATATATGGCAGTTCTAGAAGTTTTCTTTTTACTTTCTACCGGTTGATTGTTAGAAGCCATAAATACATATTATAATATCCGTATTTAACATTTACTACAATTGGTAGTTATACTTTCTTATTTAGCATTTAAAACACCGTATAGTAGCCTTGCATTTTCAAATCTTGCTGTTTTACCGCCTACGGAAATTCTTCCTCCCTTTGACTTGAGATAAAATGTATGTCTTAGTCCGGGTACTACAGATATTTGAGATATTTCACCACTCATATCCTTTTCTTCATCATTTATTTTTAATCTTAATTTAGCATTTACTTTCATACCCTTCTTTTTGTAAGATGAAACAGCTTCGCATGTTAACCATGCAGTGGAAATTTTTCTGCTATTAGAATTAGTGAAATCTGTTATATAGAAAGATGGCCACCATATAGTATGATAGAAATAATAATTCAATATATGGATAATCTCATCTTCTTCAAAATACAGTCCATAATTAGCCTTGTTACTATTTTCTACGTTCAATATTCCTTTGCTTCTATCAGCTATTAAAACCTCAGACGCAATTCCGTCCCGCTTCTTTATCACTATGTTTGGATTGAGTCTCGCAATAAGATCCTCGCCGGTATCAGGAAATGTAACAAGTGCTATTGTTATTCCGCGTCTTACTTCATTATTTAAAATTTTCAGAAGTCCCTCGAGATTTTCCTTCCGTAGAGATAAAATCACCTCATATTTTGCTTCAGTAATAAGTTCCTTCATTCTCTCAATGATTTTTTCTGAATTCTCAATTAGCCAGATAGAGGGGGTTTTTATGTTTGAATTTTTGGTCTCTTCTCTAACAACTTTATCAAGTTCGTCTACGAAAGCATTCATCTCTGTTATGTAGTGACTTAATGCGTTTTTAACAGGAACAGCCCTGAAAATTTTCTTTTTTCCTATTTGACTGCTCTCAATTAATCCCTTTCTCACAAGATTATTGAAAATATCATATACACGGGGTTGAGGAATTCCTGAACTCTTCACTATGTCTGTTGAATTTTGCGGTCCTCTAATAAGTAAAGTCTTGTAGACCTTTATTTCATAATTCGAGAGACCGAACATTTCTAATCCCTGAAATATATCTTCTGGCATTATTCAGTTTATATTTAGAATAGATTTAATCTTATTGCATTTATATACAAAAGAATGAAGTTTCATTCATAGAATTAAAATTATTAGCAAGATAGGATTTCTATACTGTTGGGTAAGATAGAAAAGCTTCCATTAAAAAAAGTAAGGATATCTCTGGAATCAACAAAGGATAGGAATGATTTATTTTACATTGAAGGGAGTATAAATTGTAACGGAGAAGGAAGCCTTATTCTAACAAAGGAAAATAAGTTTAATTTAGATCTTTACCTTCCTCCAGGAAAATATGACTATAAAATTTTCAGGAATCAATATCAACAGATAGGAAATGATAAGTTGATAATGGTATCAAAAAAAGGTTATTTTTTCAATAAAAATTCAAAATACGAGTCCTCAGGATACTCAATTTATTTTATTTATTCAAATAAACCAGCGAATATAATAATGGAATTGAAAAAATGTTCAAAACAAGATGAGTTACAATCAGGCAAGATTATCAGAAAATATGGAATTGTTTATTATTTCATAAAAAGAAACGATAGTATTTTATCACTAAAAATCAACGGACGAGAAATTATAATCAATGCAATTAATAATTCAAATGAAGAAATTCAATCTTCAAAAATTATCTATCAAATATTTCCAGATAGATTTTTTAGATATGGAGGTGAAAGAATCAGTAAATTATCTCCTTGGGAATCATTGCCAGAGAATAACACATTTTATGGAGGAAATTTAAAAGGCATAATTAAAAAAATGGTATATTTAAAGGAGCTGAATGTTGAATATCTGTATCTTAACCCAATTTTTAAAAGCCATTCTAACCACCGTTATGATGTTGATGAATATTTTGAGATAGATCCATTACTTGGAGATAATGAAGATTTTAAAAATC
>Ga0080003_1001799_pt1 | contig 10781 bp, 7 predicted proteins | sample JossMetagenome_FD_69206 | JGI IMG/M metagenome (GOLD analysis project Ga0080003, IMG submission 69206) | Hot spring microbial communities from Joseph's Coat, Yellowstone National Park, USA - JC2_E (SPADES assembly) (version 2) | ecosystem: Environmental > Aquatic > Thermal springs > Hot (42-90C)... | reverse complement strand
TGATTATCCCCCTCCTTATGAGCCTCTTTATCCTGCTGTAGACGACGGATGTGTTCACGTCTATCTTCCTGCTCAGCTTGGGGATCGACTGGCTCGAGTCCTTCACGAGCTCCTGCAGTATAAGGGTGTCTATCTCGTCAAGCTTGGCCATTAACCGGCACCTGCCTACAATATTTCCCCCTGTCTATTTAAACGTAGCGGTTATTGATGCTACGTCGCGCGGCCCCGGGAACGTCGCCGGACGGGGCTGTCCTCGAGCGGCCTTCGCACACGCCCGTTATTCGATCCGGGGACGGCGATTTCATGTTAGGTTTACTGAATCGCACGACGGGATGGTGTGCAGAATATTTTTATATCGCGCGAGCACACTTGTAAATGTCCATGCCGAAGTACTATGTCGGGGTCGACATAGGCGGCACATTCACCGACATAGTCGTGTTCGATTCCGGGAGCGGCGATGTGAACGTGCTCAAGGTCCCGACCACCCCCAGGAGCCCGGAGGCCGCGGTCGTCGGCGCGCTGAGGGACATCGACATCGATGTCGGCGAGGTGGCGCTGCTCAACCACGCGACCACCGTCGCCACGAACGCGCTCCTCACGCGCTCGGGGCTGCCCAGGGCCGCCCTCGTGACGAACAGGGGCTTCAGGGATATCCTGGAGATAGGCAGGCAGAGGAGGCCCGAGATATATAACATGTGGTTCACGAAGCCCCGGCCGCTGGTCCCCAGGAAGTATCGCGTCGGAATAGGCGGCCGCGTGCTGGCGGATGGAAGTATCAGGGAGGAAATACCGGAGGAGGACCTCAGGAGGATCAGGAAATTCATTATCGGGAACCGCGTGGAATCCGTCGCCATCTCGCTGCTCAATTCGTACGTCAACCCGGCGCACGAGATGAGGGTCAAGGAGTACCTGAAGGACTGCTGCGGATATGTTTTCGCGTCGTCGGAGGTCGACCCCGAGTACCGGGAGTACGAGAGGACCAGCACCACGGTGGTGAACGCGGTGCTGGCGCCCATAGTGTCATCGTACCTGGACAGGTTCGTCGGCGAGCTGAGGGGGATGGGGGTCCGCGCCCCGATCTACGTGATGACGTCCAGCGGGGGCCTGAACACCATGGAGCGCGCATCGCGCCTGCCGATCTCGATAATCGAGTCGGGCCCCGCGGCCGGGGTCCTGGCCTCCGCGTTCCTCGCCCGCGAAATGGGCGTCGAGGGCGCGATAACGTTCGACATGGGGGGCACGACGGCGAAGGCCGGCGCGATTGTGGGCGGGAAGCCCGACGTGGCGTACGAGTTCGAGGCCGCGGGCAGGAGCCACAGCGGCAGGTCGATAAAGGGAAGCGGATACGCCGTCAGGTTCCCGTTCATAGATCTGGCGGAGGTGAGCGCCGGCGGGGGCACGGTGGCCTGGGTGGACGAGGCGGGATCCCTGAGGGTCGGTCCGAGGAGCGCGGGCGCCGAGCCGGGTCCGGCGGCCTACGGAAGGGGTGGAACCGAGCCCACCGTGACGGACGCGAACCTCGCGCTGGGCCGTCTGAACCCCGAGTACCTCCTGGGGGGCAGGATGAGGATCAGCAGGGAACTCGCGGTGAGGGCGCTCGAGGAGAGGATAGGCCGTGCCCTCGGCGTGGACGCCGTGGAGGCCGCGAAGGGCGTGGTGAGGCTTATAAACAACTCGATGGCGAAGGCGATCTCCATAGTGAGCGTGGAGAGGGGCAGGGATCCGAGGGACTTCCGGATGATCGCGTTCGGCGGCGCCGGACCCGTCCACGCCTGCGACCTGGCGGACGAGATGGGAATCCGCGAGGTGATTGTCCCCGAACATCCGGGGCTCTTCTCCGCGTACGGGCTCCTGACGGTCGACGTCACCAGGATGTTCTCCGCCCCGGTCTTCGAGCGCGACCTCGCCGGCGTCATGGAGGAGCTGAGGAGGAGGGCCCGGGACGATCTGGGGCGCGACGGATTCCGCGACCCGTCGCTTGAGGAGCTGGTCGACGCGCGGTACAGGGGGCAGTCGTACGAGATCACGGTGGAGTACGGCGGCGGGTCCGGCATAAGGGAACGCTTCGAGTCGGAGCACAGGCGCATCTACGGATACACGACGAACGACCCTGTGGAGATAGTCAGCGCGAAGGTCGTGGCCAGGGCGATCGTCCCCAAGATAGGGCTCAGGAGGCGCGGGCGGAGGAACGGCGCCGCCCCGGCGCCGGCGTCCAGGAGGGCCGCGTACATATCGGGGGAGTTCAGCGAGGTCCCAGTGTACGCGAGGGATGCGCTGTCGCCCGGGGATGGCGGGGCCGGACCCGCTATAATCGAGGAGTACGACTCGACGACGGTCGTCAACGCCGGATGGCGCTGGGAGGTGGACGAGCTGATGAACCTGGTGCTCAGGAGGTGATGGGCGTGGCCGCGGACAGGTTCACCGCGCAGATAATCAGGAGTTCGCTCTTCTACGCGAGCGAGGAGATGGGCATAGCCCTCAGGAACTCGGCGTATTCGCCGAACATAAAGGAGAGGATGGACCACTCGGCCGCGATTCTGGATTCCGAGGGCCGCCTGCTGGCCCAGGCCGAGCACATACCGGTGCACCTGGGGTCGCTCCCCTGGGGCCTCAGGAACACCATCGAGTACATGGAGAGGGAGGGGATCGAGCCGGAGGAGGGAAGCATGATCGTGGTCAACAACCCGTACATAGCGGGCACCCACCTGAACGACATCACGGTGATAAGGCCCATCCATCGCTCGGGCAGGCTCGTGGCGTTCGCCGCCAACAAGGCCCACCACTCGGACGTCGGCGGCAAGGTCCCGGGCAGCATATCGACGGACGCCCGGACGATATTCGAGGAGGGGCTGGTGATGAACCCCGTGTTCCTCATGAGGCGCGACGAATTCCAGCGCGACGTGATATCCCTGATAGCGTCCAACTCCAGGGACCCATATCAGAGGTACGGCGACATCAAGGCGCAGGCGGCGGCGAACTTCACCGGCGAGAGGAGGGTGCTCGAGATCCTGGAGAAGTACGGCCAGGAGGCGTTCGAGTACGCCGCGGAGGAGGCGTTCGAGTACGCCGAGAGGCTCGTCCGCGCGCGGCTCGGGGACGTGCCGAGGGGGACCTACGACGCCGTGGATTACCTGGAGATGCCGGATGGACGCGACGTGACGCTGCACGCCCGGGTCACGGTTGGCGACGGATCGGTCGTCGTCGACTACGAGGGCACGGACCCACAGGTCCCGATGCCGCTGAACGCGGTCATGGGCGTCACGATAGCGGGCGTTCACTTCGTCTTCAAATCGATACTGGGGGAGGAGGTCCCGCTCAACCACGGGGCGTTCAGGATCTTCGACGTCAGGGCCCCGAGGGGATCCGTGCTCAACCCCGAGTTCCCGGCCCCGGTGGCCGGCGGGAACGTGGAGACGAGCCAGAGGAACGCGGACCTCCTCTTCCTCGCGCTGAGCAAGGCGATTCCCGGGAGGGTTCCGGCGGCGGCCGGCGGCTCCATGAACAACGTGATGATGGGGGGCGTGGACGGCGGGCGGACCTGGGCCTTCTACGAGACCATCGGCGTGGGCACCGGCGGGCGCCCCGGGATGGACGGCGTGGACGGCGTGCACTCCAACATGACGAACACGATGAACACGCCGATAGAGGAGATCGAGAGGAACCTGCCGATCACGATGCTCCGCTACGAGCTGAGGCGGAACAGCTCCGGGGCCGGGCGCTGGAGGGGCGGTTCCGGCATCGTGAGATCGTACGCCGTGGCCTCGGGCAGGGCCACGGTCACGATCCTGGCCGAGAGGGGGAGACACGCGCCCTGGGGGCTCATGGGCGGCATGGAGGGCGCCAGGACCGAGGTCATTGTCTCGAGGAGGGGACGGAGGCGCGGGGTGAGGGTGAAGGTCACCGTCGATCTGGACGCAGGCGATTACGTGGAGATAAGGACGGCCGGGGGAGGCGGATACGGGGATCCGGGGGACAGGGATCCATCGCTCATCGCGGCCGACCTGGAGAACGGGATAGTGACCAGATCCTACCTGGATAGATATTACAGGAAATCCACGGAGCGCCGATCGGATGGGCTCCGTTACCTTAAGCCGATCGATGAACATAAATCCGAGGGGAGCCCTCCGCCCGGTCCGCAATGAGCACGAATCATATACAGATCAGGAGGAGGACTCCCTTCCGGTCATGGCCTACGCGGTTTATCTGTATTACTCGAACATGAACATGCCCCTCAGGTACGCCGCCAAGTCCCTGAGGAGCGTAATCGTGAGGAGTCATGCGTCAACATGGAGGTGGGTGCAGAGGCTCGGCCCCGTCCTCGGATCCTTCGGCGCGGATCCCGGGGACGTGCGCAGGATATTCGTGGATGAGACCATGGTGAACGCGGGAGGGACCCCCGCCCTGATATGGGTCGCGTTCGAGCCGGACCTCCGCGCCATGCTGGACTTCCACGTGAGCCGGCGCGGGAACTCCATCGACGCGTACACGTTCATCAGGAGGCCGGTGCATAAATACGGCAGGGTCCCGATCTACACCGATGGTGCGGGATGGTACTCCGACGCGTGCAGGTGGGCCGGCGTGGAGCACGTGGTCTACGGTCGCCCCCTGAGGAACCCGATGTCCGCGGAGCGCATGGCCCAGTACGTCGAGGACGGGACTGAGGCTTTCGACGACCTGTTCCCGGCGAGGAAGAGCAGGCTGAGCTCGAGGAGGGCATTCGAGCATATGCTCAACTGGCTCTCAGCGTTCATGTTCATGCACAACTTCATTTTCGAGAACGGGGACCTGAAGAGGCCTCCGCTCGAGTGGAGGGAGGATGAGATGCCACAGTGGCTGAACGGACTGCGCCCGATTTTCTCGCTCGGGTAGGAGGTGAGCTTAAGGTAACGGAGCCATCGGATGGGGCAAAACTTTTTCACCGGACGCCGCGTATAACGTCCGTGGACTCCATGAGGGTCGCGCTGGCGCAGATGGCGACGTCGCCATCCAAGGAGGAGAACCTGAAGAAGATCGCGTCCATCATGGGCGGCCTGTCGGGCGCATCACTGGCCGTCTTCCCCGAGTTCTCCAACCTCCTCGCGCCGCCCGGGATGCCGATGGAGAGGCTCTACGATGAATCGGAGTACGACGGATCGCCGTTCCTGGAGGAGGTGGGGAGGCTGGCCAAGAACAGGGGCGTACACGTGGCGTTGGGCGCCTACGAGAGGAGCGACGATCCGCCGCGCGTCCACAGCTCGGTTTACGTAATAGGCCCCGATGGCCATACGAGGGCGAAGTACAGGAAATCGCACCTCTTCGAGGCGCTGGGATACAGGGAATCGGAGCAGCTCAAGCCGGGGGACGGGCCGCCCGCGATGGTCGACGTCGACGGCTTCAGGCTGGGGATCGTCGTGTGCTACGAGATGAGGTTCCCGGAGCTCGCCAGGTACGCGGCGCTCTCCGGCGCGGACGCGCTCGTAGTGCCCAGCGCGTGGTATAAGGGGTACAACAAGGAGGAGCAGTGGATGACCCTCGTGCGCGCGAGGGCCCTCGAGAACACGATGTACGTGCTGACGTCCAACCAGATAGGGAATTCGTTCGCGGGCGTGACGGTCGCCGCCGATCCCATGGGGATCATAGTGGCCAGGGCCACGGAGGAGGAGGGGGTCGTGGAGGTCGCGCTGAGCAGGGATAGGATAAGGCGCGTCAGGGAGGCGCTCCCGGTGCTGGCCCAGAGGAGGCCCGAACTGTACGAATGGAAGCCTTCTAATTCCTAGTTCTAGGAAATAAGAAAAGTGTATATTATTGGGCGATATTCTCAAACCTTAGTCAGGTCCACGTCCTTCGTCTCCTTGAAGGCGTACGCCGCGACTATAGCCACCACCGCGAACACGACAGCGTAGACGGGCTCCAGCAGATACGAGATCGCGCCGACGTCCACCGATACGTAGGGCTGGGGACCCCCTATGAACGCGTTGCCGAACTGGTAAGCCAGCGAATTGCCGCTGTACCGCACGTTGGTCGGGAATATCTCGCTTATCATAGCTCCCTCGGGCGCGTAGGCTATGCCGTGCGCTATCCCCAGGAGCGCCATCGACACCAGGAACATCGCGACCGATCTGTACAGGATCACGGGGTACAGCACCACCAGGAACAGGGCGCCGGCTATGTAGATCGTGGGCCTCCTCCCGATCCTGTCGGAGAGCGGGCCCCCTATGAAGACGAAGAGCATCTCTATCAGCCCGAACGCCAGTATCCCTATCTGCTGCGTCTCCGGCGTTATCACGTTGAAGAGGCGGTAGATGGTGGGCAGCGTCGCGGATCCCGTGAAGAATATCGTCCCGACGGCGCCCGCTATCAGCGTGCTCAGCAACAGCTGTTTCCAGTGCTTCCTGAAGAGGGTCCCGGCTGGGACGCTGACTATCGCCTTCTCCCTCTTGGCGGCCTCGAACACCGGCGTCTCGGGGAGCGTGTACCTGATGTAGAATCCTATGGCCAGCAACACGAAGGAGATCAGGAACGCGATCCTCCAGCCCCACGCCGTCATCGCGCTCTGCCCTATCAGCGCCCCCAGGCCCAGGAACACGGCTGAGCCCAGGACCAGGCCCAGCCCCACGGTGGACTGGACGAACGATGACCAGTATCCCCTCCTCTTCTGGCCGTGCTCGAGCGCGATCAGCATTGCCCCGCCCCACTCGCCGCCGAGCCCGAAGCCCAGCAGCAGCCGCATTATCACCAGGAGCACTATCGCCCAGACGCCCACCTGCGAGTACGTCGGCAGCAGCCCGACGACCCCGGAGGAGATGCCCGATATCACTATCGTCCACATCAGCATTTTCTTCCTGCCTATCCTGTCGCCGTAGTGGCCGAACACGAAAGCGCCGAGCGGCCTGAAGAGGAATCCTATCGCGAACACCAGGAGCGTGGAGGCTATGGCCGCCACGGGATTGCCCTTCGGCATGAAGTTGGCCGCTATGTAGAAGGCACCGGTGGAGAACAGGAATATATCGTACCATTCCAGCAACGTCCCGATCATCGCCGACACTATTATGTGTCTGGTGATCGTTGAACTCATTCTCAACATGATGTAATTGACGCCGATATTTAAAGATTATCTTTTGCATATAATCCACGACATCGACCCGGTCAATTTGATGTCCTGGTTTTAAATATGAATTTTGTATATAAACAACGCCATTTGCCAGAATATTATCACGCTGTGTAGTTCGTGAGCGCGAACTACCCCACCCGATGGCGCTTCTCGACTCCCCGGCCGGAACCCGTTCATCCGCTTACGGGTGAGCGCCGGCGGGGGTCAGCCCGACCCGGGGCGAGGATCTTCCTTCCGTACACGGGATTCCTCCGATAGATGGGCGCTGAGTCCGGCCGCGTTTCCGCACCCTGCATGTCAATCGTCCCACGTATCGCACATCCGGGGATGCGATCTGCGAACGCCGATGATCGAATTTGAACGGGAGCGGCCCGAGGACCGGACGGCTCTCGCGTAAAACGTTGACCGCCCTATGCCAGCGCGACCCGAGGACTATGCGCGCATCATCCGGGCGGATTCCTGGTGAAGGAGACCACGAAGTCATAGTACGCCGCAACCAGCCTCTCGAAGGGCCCCCTGGATCTGGCCTCCGATATCCTGGCCTTCAGATCGGGCAGCAACGTCGATATTTTTTCCGCCCTGAACTGGAGGATCAGTATGCGGTCGGGGAGGGTCTCGGGATCCCTGTGGATGACGCTGAAGAGCGCGGCCGTCTCGAGCCCGAGGGGCCTGAGCCCCGGGATCAGCTCCTCCTTCAGGTACTTTCCGACGGCCCGATCGTCCTTCGAGCTGTACGCCACGAATGCCGTGGCGGAGTCCAGAAGCCCGTCCCTCCTGCACTCGTAAACGTCCAGGACATCGCACCAGTACCTCTCGCCGTTCGGATCGAGGTATGGACCCCACCTGGCCTGTGTGTCGGCCTTGGCGCCGGCCAGTTCCTTGCTGTTCTTGCCCTCCATCATCCGGTCGACCGATGGAAACTCGTAGATGGCGAGCGACGCCACATCCCCCTCTACCAGGTCGAACCTGGCGTCCTTGACGACCCCGGGGACCTTGAGGAGATCCGGGAGGTGCACCTCGTTGTACCATCTGCGGAACTCCGCGTCCTTCTCCTTGGACTTGACGGCTAACCGGACCAGATATATGGGCTTCATATCAATCCGGGTAATAGAATTCGGAACGCAGTAATAAATATTTCTTGTACCGCGCTGGGTGTTGGTCAGATAAGACCATTCGGTGGATTACATTTGCGCCCGCGCGCATCGATCCGAGGATGGGGCTGCCCGAGGGGAGGACGGCCCCCGCCCGGGAGATAGCGCCGCGTCCTCGTCATCGCCTTATCTGACCAACACCACCGCGCTGTGCTGCGCGGCCCCGGGAATATCGCCGGACGGGGCTGTCCGCGAGCGGCTTTCACGGAAACGGCCGCGCCATCCGCAGGAAACCCACCGGTATTTGGACTCCGGCCTATCGAACGGGTTTCATCAGGCCCTGCGACGCAGTTATTCCGGAATCGCGCGCGGGATAGACCTCGATCTAGAACTCATCCCCGCGCACGGGCATTCCCGGGGCAGGGAGCCCATTTCACGGTCGCCGGTGGAGGGGGTTTTCTCACGGTGTACCGGTAGCGCGTATCCACCAGGCGCATATTTAAGATATAGAATTGATGCGTGATGCGCATTAATGACGCGGGATTCCCCGGCTCCCGGGGCCCTTCATTTGATGTCATGCAAAAAACAACGGAATGGAAATAAATGAAAAGGGGGGAAAGGACGGCGTCAGCCGCCGAACGACGGCTGGGCGGTCGCGTAGCTCGGGGGCCAGACGGCCTGCGTGTAGACAGAGTTGGACGTCGAGTTGTAGTACATCTGCATGAACACTATGCTCTGGTTCGTCGAGTGCCAGAAGACCCCGGAGGACGGCGGCCCGAACAGCGTATTGCCCGGCTGGAAAGTCGCGTAGTCGTTCGCCAGCGGCCACGGGACCTGGGACGGCGTCAGGGACTGCAGCGCGGATATCAGCGCCGATGAGTTCGTGGTGCCGGCGGCCTGGAGGCCCGCGGCTATCAGGTACAGGTTATCTATCCCGAAGGACCCTATTGCCCCGAGGGGCTGCCCGGTCAGCGCCAGGTACTGGTTGCGGTAGTACTGCATCCTGGAGTTGAACGGCTGGCTGGACGTGTTGCACATCGATGGGAAGTTGGAGAACACGAACCAGTTCATGTAGTTGACGTCCGGTCCGCTGACGATCTTGTACCAGCTGGGATCGTCCTCGGGCGTCCATATTATTCCCACGGCGCCCTTGAGCTGCGGGAAGGCCGCGGCCTGCTGGACCACGGCGGCGGCCGCGGGCGGCGTGAGCCCCGTTATTATGACGTCGACGTTCTCCTGGGCGAACTTTGTCAGTATCGGCTGGAGCGTCGTATCGGACGGGGAGGACGTGCTCTCCACGTCAACCACCTGTATCTCGTTCTGGGCGCCCAGCGCCTTGATCGCGGCGTTGAATCCGCCCATGTTGTCCACCATGAACACCGGGTTGTTCGAGTACGTGACGCCGGCGACCCTCAGGGGTCCGTTCGGGTTTATCTCGTTCTTGTACTGGAGCAGGAACTCGGCGGTCAGCCACCCGAAGTAGTAGGCCGTGTCCTCGTCGTGGAACACCATGTCGTGGCCGAGGATCGGGGTGAAGTTCTGCTGCGAGACCGTGAGCGTCGTGGTCTGGGCCGCCTGCGAGAAGTACGGGATCCCGTACTGCTGGATGACCGGGAGCTCCGCGTCCACCACTTCGGTGGCGATGGCCCCGATCACGGCTGCCGGATGGTACGTGGTGTACAGCTGGAGGAGCGCCGTCGGCCCGACGGACGGGCTCGTCTGATCGTCGGTCCACACGAGGTTTATCGTGTAGTTGCCCGGCCCGTCCGGTCCGTTGGCCATGTAGATGCCTCCATGCGAGTTTATCTGCGATGCGGCGAGCTGGGCCCCCCAGAGGACCTGTTCGCCCACCGGACCGTAGGCGCCCGTCAGGTCGGTCGCGACCCCGACGGTCACCTGCCCGACTATCGCATGTGTCGGCGTTGGAGTGGGGGTGGGGGTCGGAGTGGGCGGAGGGGGCCTGGTGACGTACCAGGCAGCCACTCCCCCGACTATCACGACCACGACCACGACTGCGATTATGGCCCAAAGCGCTGTCCTGGAGATTGCGCTTCTTCTCATCCTCATCTTCGTCCATCCATCGGATATCACGTTATATAAACGTTATCCCTCACTATCTAGATTATTTATTCGTAATTACAGCGGCTCCGGGCCCCCAATCGCAGGTCATCGACCATCGACAGTGGTCCCACCCCGATCCCCTCGGGATATCGAGTGATGCATCCGCATTGCCCACGGGGGCCGTCGATGGGCGGAGGCGCACCTCACCGACCCCCGCTTTGACAGAGGCTCGATGGCGCTTACCCCGTCCATGACTGTAGCGTAATTTTGAACTAAACAATTTCCAAATCCTGGGGGCTATCCATCCCTCGCGGAAGGAGTCTTCCGCCCCAGACCCCTAATGAGATAACCGCGCGCACTCCCTCGATTTCTCCCATGTCTCGACGGGGCCCTCCCGGGGGCGGAAGATCGGATTGAGCTCAGGCTCCTCGATGCCGTCCAGCGCCCGGTACATCTCCGGGGACCTGGCGATCAGCTTCTGCCTCAGGAGGAGGAGCTCACACCTGGCCTGTCCGGCGTTCACCCCAAGTATCCCCCTG